>Ga0310696_10000920_pt1 | contig 43299 bp, 36 predicted proteins | sample AusTroGonzalo_MG_4_FD_203885 | JGI IMG/M metagenome (GOLD analysis project Ga0310696, IMG submission 203885) | Bovine rumen microbial communities from tropical cattle in Woodstock, Queensland, Australia - Gonzalo_02 (v2) (version 2) | ecosystem: Host-associated > Mammals > Digestive system >... | reverse complement strand
TTCAATAACAAACAACTATGGAGAAAATTTTGAAACAGGCTGCTGAGCTTTATGCAGCATTCGCAAAGGACGCTAACGCACAGGTAGAGAAGGGTAACAAGGCTGCTGGCACACGTGCTCGCAAGGCTTCATTGGAGCTCGAGAAGCTGATGAAGGAGTTCCGTAAGGCTTCACTCGCAGCTGCTAAGTAAGTAGTGGTTTTCAATTTATAAAGGGCGCAGGTTTTTAACTTGCGCCCTTTATTTTATTCCAGATATTGCATTATTCTTCCGCTGATCTGGAGGAGGGAGATTTCGCAGACCTTGGTGTCGTACTGGACTTGGAGCAGGCTCTCCTCGGCGTCAAGGAGGGATTTCTGAGCCTCACGCATCTCCAATCCTGACAGGTTACCCAGCAGGTAACGCTCCTGAGCAATATCCATTGTCTCCTGCGCAGCCTTCAGGTTCTGTTCCTGCAGCTCAAGCAGCATCAGGTTGTTCTGGTATGCCTGCCAGAAATCATCCAGGTTGGCACGCAGTTGAAGCTCCAGCTGCTCCACGGTGATATCGGCATTCATCTCATCCAGCAGGGCGTTGCGTTCCTGTGTGCGCTGCTTGCCGTTGATAAGAGTCATACCTATGGTTGCACCAAAGCTGGGTCCCCAATTCAGACGGTCGGTGTAGGTGCTGTTTCCGTAATAGTTCTGGGTAACGCCGTACGATGCGTTCAGACGCAGGTAGGGGTAGTTGCGTGACTGAACCGATTTGCGGTCCATACGTGCAACAGTGCGGTTGCTCTCGGCTTTAAGAAGTGATGCGTTTACCTTCATCATATCGTCGTAGAGAGACTGGTAGTCAAGGCCCGTGAGCAGGGTGATAGCCGTATCGGCAGCCACATGAACCGAGCGCAGGTCCTGATTTGACATAAGGCGGTTGATGCGGATGTTGGCCGATCCCAACGCCTCATGCTGTTTAAGACTCTTGGCGCTGTCGGCATTGAAATAAACCTGTGCCTGCTGGTAATCCAGACGGGAGTTTCCACCCATATCATAACGCTCGCTGGTTATGCGCAGACGCTCACGCGAGAGCGCGGTGGCGTACTCAAGATTCTTAAGGTGCAAGGTCTGCTTTACCAGGTTGTAGTACTCGGAGGTAAGACTTGCTATATAATCCTCAATTGATATGCGTGTCTGTATGGTACCCTGATTGTGCAACTCCTGCATGCGGTCACGCGTAGCCTGAATGCTGAAACCCTCAAATACGGTCCACTCGGCACGAACCTGAGCGTTGAGCGTCTGGTCCAGCACATTACGGTTTGAAACGGTAGTTCCCTCCGATGCAAGTGTGGCGTCATTGCTTGAAATGGAGCCTGAGTAGCTGCCCTGAATGCTTACAGTGGGCATTCCGCCGGCATAGGACCATGAGTCGTTATTGGCGGCCTTCTCCTCGGAAATGTTTACAAGCCTTATCTGATAACTCTCCCGAATACCCGTCTCCAGGCAATCCTTGAGTGTCATTATCTGAGCCGATGAACCCAGACTGACGGCCAATACGGCCAATATCAATGTAATTCTATGTGGTTTCATTCCTTTTTCTTCTGGGTTTTACGGTCAGTTGAAATGTAACTGTAGATGGCAGGCACTATGTACATCGTAAAGAATGTCGAAATAAGCATACCGCCAACTACGGCTGTACCCATTGCCACACGTCCGGCGCTGCCTTCGCCGTGTGCGAACATAAGCGGCAGCAGACCCAGCATGGTCGATGTCGATGTCATAAGGATAGGCCTGAGACGCTGTATTGATGCATCACGTATGGCAATGAACTTGTCAATGCCGTTACCCTGTTTCTGGTTTGCAAACTCCACAATCAGGATACCGTTCTTGGCCACCAGACCTATCAGCATTATAATACCGATCTCACTGAAAATGTTCATGGTCTGACCACCGGCACGAATGAATACCAATGCACCGAACACAGCCAGAGGCACCGTAATCATCACAATGAGCGGATCCTTGAAACTCTCAAACTGTGCAGCCAGGATCAGGTAGATAAGCAGCAGAGCCAGTCCGAACGCAAACAGCAAGCTGTTTGAGCTCTCGCGGAAGTCCTTGGACTCACCGGTAAGTGCTGTACGGAAAGTATCATCGAGAGTCTCCTTTGCAATCTTATCCATCTCGTCAAGCGCCTGTCCCAGAGTATAACCCTTACCCAGTCCGGCCGATATAGTGGCCGATACAAAACGGTTGTAACGGTACAGACGTGGGGGAGCTATATCCTCCTTAAGGTCCACAAGGTTCTCCATCTGTATCATATCACCGCTTCCGCTACGCATGTAGATGGATTTGAGTGCCTGAGTGGTGTTACGCTGCTGGCGGTTAATCTCGCCGATGATATCATACTGTTTACCGTTCATGTACAGATAACCCATACGCTGACCGCTCAGTCCCCATTGCAGGGTCTGCGCGATATCTCGGGTACTTACACCCAGCAGGTTAGCCTTCTCGCGGTTGATCGATATTCGGACCTCAGGCTTGGAGAACTTAAGGTCAGCATCGGCCATCTGGAAGGCGGGGTTCTCGTTCACGCGGGCAAGGAATGTGGGCAGCACATCCTGCAGCTTCTCAATATTGGTGGCCTGCAGAACATAACGTACCGGCATACCGCCTCGGCCTCCGGCAAATGACGACTGCTGCTGCACGAACGAGCGGGCATCGTTCTCGCGGCGTACTGCAGCGCTCAGCTTCTCAAAGACCTCCATCTGAGAGTAGCTGCGCTCGTTTATGTCCTTAAGGGTAATCTGTATGTTACCGCCGCCACTCATAACACGTGCCGTCACGAACTTGGCATCGGGCATGATGGAATCGACTACATCGTTTATGCGCTCGGTATAGTCACGCATGAATTCGTAGGTAACGCCCTCGGGACCCTGGGTACGAACCGTAACCTGTGAGCGGTCCTCCATAGGAGCCATCTCGGACGGAGTCTTGCTCCACATCCAGGCGGCTGCGCCAAGTGCCAGAACCATTGTTACAAGTGTAATCCAGCGGTTACGCAGCACAAATTCCAGACTCTTGCTGTAGTATCTGTTCAATCCCTCAAAGAAAGGCTCGGACCAGGCGTAGAACGCGTTCTTCTTTTCACGCTTTACCAGAATCTTGGTGGAGAGCATGGGGGTGAAGGTAAGAGCCGCAAAGGTTGAAATCACCACAGCGCCTGCAATCACGAACGCAAACTCGCGGAACAATCGGCCCGTCTGACCCTGCATGAATACTATAGGTACGAATACGCAGAGCAGGGTGATTGATGTGGATATGATGGCAAACAGAATCTCACGTGAGCCGTCAATACCGGCCTGCAACGGAGTCATGCCTTTCTCGATTCGGTTGTAGATGTTCTCACTCATGACTATGGCGTCATCCACCACAAGTCCCACCGACAGCACCACCGCAAGCATTGAGAGCACGTTGATACTGAATCCCAGTATGTACATCACAAAGAATGAGCCGATGATTGATACCGGGATAACCAGACAGGGGATAAGTGTAACGCGCCAGTCGCGCAGGAACAGGAATATGATCAGGATAACCAGAATGAAAGCCTCGTACAGAGTGGTTTTAACCTCATTGATACTGGCACGGATAAAACGGGTGTTGTCAAAACCGTACTCGTAACCAACATCCTCGGGCAGGTCCTTCTCCATCAGTTTCATGCGGTCATAAACGGCGTTTGCAATGTTGATGTGGTTGGCACCCGGCTGCGGAGTCAAAGCCACACCCACCATAGGTATGCCGTTCATCTTCATGTAACTCTTTATGTCACGCGGGCTCAGCTCGGCCTGACCTACATCGCTAAAGCGGATAACCTTGGTGCCGTCATGCTTGATTACCAGGTTGTTGAACTCCTCGGTGGTGTGCATCTGGCCCAGGGTACGAATCTCAAGCTCGGTGGTGTTACCCTCAATCGTACCTGACGGCAGCTCCACGTTCTCGCGGTCCAGGGCGTTCTTAACGTCCATCGGGGTAATACCGTAACCCGACATCTTGACGGGATCAAGCCACAGGCGCATGCAGTAACGCTTCTCACCCCAGATCATCACGGAGCTTACATCCTGAATGGTCTGGAGCTGCTCCTTCACGACGAGGTCGGCCAGCTCACTCAGCTCCAGCAGCGAGCGCTTATCGGAGTGTAGGGCCACCATGATGATAGGCATAGCGTCGGCATCGGCCTTGGAAACGGTAGGGGGATCGCAGTCACGCGGCAGCATACGCTGGGCGCGCGAAACCTTGTCACGCACATCATTGGCGGCGGTCTCAAGGTCAACAGAGAGCTCAAACTCTACGGTTATACGGCTGCTTCCGTACTGGCTTACCGATGAGAGCGAGCGGATACCCGGAATACCGTTGATCTGCTGCTCAAGCGGCTCGGTAATCTGATTCTCAATAACCTCGGCGTTGGCTCCGGGGTAGGAGGCCGATACCGAGATGATGGGGTTATCAACTGAAGGGTACTCGCGCACACCCAGACTGGTGTAACCCACGATACCGAACAGTATTATAATCAACACCAGTACTGTTGCCAGCACCGGGCGTCGGATGCTAAGTTCAGAGATGTTCATCTTGGGGCGGGATTATTTCAGTTCAACCCTCATTCCGGTACGCAGCTGCATGGTGCCGCTGGTAATTACGGTATCGCCTATGTTAAGGCCGCTCAGCACCTGCACCATTGCATCGGTACGCAAACCCTTGCTGATTTCCTGAGGAATAGCCTTTCCGTTCTTGTACAGGAACACCTTGTCAATACCCATCTCGGATATGATTGCCTCGCTGGGAACAGCCATAGTGTTGTGGAAAGTGCGTGTGTTAAGGGTAACGCTCACGTATCGGCCCGGAACAAGCTTGCCGTCCTTGTTGTCATAAATGGCGCGTACCAGATAGGTGCGTGTGCCCTGATCGACCTTTGAGTTGGTGGCATAAACCTGTGCGGGGTAAACCTCGTCGCTGCCCTCGACCGTGAAGGTCAGCTTGGCGCCGTTCTGCAACACGCCGGCATAACGCTCGGGGATTGCAAACTCAACCTTGAGCTTCTCGGTGTTGGTAAGTGTGGCCACGTTGGTGTTGGGCGATGCATAAGCACCCACGCTCACCTGACGCAGGCCTATTATTCCGTCAAACGGGGCCTTCAGCTCGGTCTGGTCAAGCTTAGCCTTGCACTCCTCAATATCGGCCTGCAGCTTGTTGAAATTTGCCTCGGCCTCCTGATATGCCTCCTTACTTACGGCCTCCTTCTCGTAGAGCGCTTTCTGGCGGGCCAATCGGTCCTCGGTTGACTGATACTGGGCCTCAAGCTTCTTTAGCTGGGCCTGCAGAGGCGCATCGTTTATCTTGGCCAGAACCTGACCCTTCTTTACTTTGCTGCCCTCCTCAAAGAAAATATCGGTGATCTTGCCCGATGTCTCAAACGACAGATTGACCTCCTCGTTGGGGATAAGGCTTCCGCTGATGTTGATACCGTCCACCAGCTCGGTGGGCTGTATAATAACGTGGCGAACGAGTAAGGTTTGGCCTCCACGACCCAGCGCCGCTGCCGGTCCGCCCATTGCTCCGGGCATAGGTCCGTCAGGAATGTCTCTGTTTTTCTTGGGTTTGAAGCTGGTTATGCCCCATATTGTAAGGCCTATCACAATAATTGTCCCCAGCACATACTTGGTTATTTTGCTCATATTGGATTGAATGTAGTATTCTATAGATGCAAATGTACTAATTAGACATCTTCTACACGCGCGCGTGAAATCCCGTTAACGTTTTTTAAGTGCCAAAGGGGTCAGACCCCAATGGCACTCTTTTGGCACTTTTACTACACCTCGAAGTCCAGGCAGCTGCGCTGAACGGTGTATGGGCGGACTTTTGTATCGGCCACAGCCACATGGGCGGGATGCTTTGCGTACGCCTTCAGGGCATCGTAGCTCTCCAGCGTGCTGTCCAGCATCACGTCGGCGTTCGATGAATCCAGACGCCCGTCAATCTGCACCTTCACGTCAATCAGCCCGGGAACCTTTCCGACCAGTCCTTCAAGACCCTCCTTAATACCAGCCTTAACGGCCTTCTTCTCTACTTCCGATAACTCCGGATTCAATGTCCAGAGAATAATGTGCTTTACCATACTTAATCTGCTTTTCTGCAAAGATACTCAAAATGATACAAAAGGGGACAGGCCCCAATTGTATCATTTTACTGCCACGAGGCCGGCTATTGCGACGGCGGGGATGGCCAGGATCATGCCTATCAGCGCACCTTTGATGTGAAACCAGTAGTCGTGGTAATCGGCCGTCATATCTTCGGTGCCGGGAATTACAAAATGCTTGTCGTGACAGAACCAGATGCAGTCCAGCACGATTGCATCGAACCAGTTCACCACGCACCACAGCGCGTATGCCGTCAGCGTGCCGCTCCAGTAGGTGGTGCAGCCGTTCACATATCGGACCAGCAGACCCAGCAGCACGCCGAATATCACCAGAGCCACAATCTTCTTGGCGTAGAATGCCGTGCCGCCGGGCTTGTTGCTTGCATCCACCAGTCCCAGCTTGTCGCACCGCTCAATGATGGCGGGAGGGTAGTTGAAGACAGTCTTGATGGGGTACCTGGACATCAGGAACACAAACAGCGTGAACAGTGCGCACGCCACAATGGATTCAATAATGAAAGTCATAATGCAAAAGTAGTACAATTGGGGTCAGACCCCAATGGCACATTCTTCAAAAATGATACAAAAGGGGCCTGACCCCAATTGTACTATTTTTTGAGTTTTTTCCAGATGGCGGATTCAAGGAAGCCGGGGAGTAGGGCTATTATGGCCGGCAGCCAGAGGTTCAGCAGCGAGGGGCTTACAACGCGCCTGCCGTGGAACATTGCCCTCAGGGCTCGTCTAACCAGCCATTTGGGGGTGTGGACGAGTCCTGTTTTCAGGCCCCAGTTCATCATCCGGGAACTCATATTGTACAGCGGAGTTGCAATTGCGGCCGGGCAGACGGTGGTTACTCCTACGCCGTATGGTTTTAATTCAAAGGAGAGTGAACGGCCAAAACTTTTCAGGTAGGCCTTTGTGGCCGAATAGATGGTGATGCCGGGCGCGGGAATGCGTGCAGTCATGGATGATACTATCAGGATGTGTCCGCTGCCGCGCTCTTTCATGGCCAGTCCCATAAGCAGGCTCAGGCGGGTTACGGTTTGCACGTGGAGGTTGAGCATTGCCTGCACGCGATCCATATCGGCCTCCTGCAGCTCTTTGAAGAAGAACATTCCGGCGTTGTTGATCAGGACATCGGGCAGGATCTGCTGTGAGCGGCACCACGCGGCGAGCTCATCGGCCGATGTCGGTAGGGCAAGGTCCTGGTATCGGCCCTGCACACTGACGGGGAATAGGTTGGACAGCGTTTCAACCGCGCTGTCCAGCTCGTCCTGCCTGTTGCTCACCAGGATGAGGTCGTAGCCCTTTGCGGCGAGTTGTCGCGCGTACTCCAGGCCCATCCCGGAGCTGCCTCCTGTTATCAGTGCAATCATTTGTACTGAATTTCCAAAGTGGAGTAAGTGATCAAATAATTGATGTTTTTAGTATCCCAGGTCCTCGCCTACAAGCACCACAGTATGGCGGCCGTTTGGCGAGTTCCGCAAGAAATGTACGTAGTTGCAGATTGACTCCGGTGAGTTGCAGTTGTGGCAAACGCCGTCGATCTGGCACGGGGTCTTGATGCTGAATCGGGCCGCATTGGTGGGCGATGCCACGCTTCTGGCTCTGGCCAGAGCAGCCTCGATGTTCTGGGCGACCTTATTGAGGCCGATGACAAAGATGACCTTCTTGGGGCCCCAGGTGATGGCGGCCACGCGGTTGCCGGTGCCGTCTATGTTCACAATCACGCCATCTTCAGAAATGGCATTGGCGCTGGAGAGGTAGACATCGGCCGAAAACGCCTTCATGTACATGTCCAGTTTCTCCTGCGGGGTGTTGACCAGATCGCGGTCCAGCACCTGTAGCGTGCCGCGTTTTCTAAGATGATCGGGAATGCCCATGTCGCGCACGGTCATTGTTCCGCCCCATGTTACGCTGCTGCCGTCCGGGATGAGTTCAGATACTTTCCTGACTGCCTCCTGGGCCGATGCGCAATAGTGCGCCTCAATGTGGCGACGCTTCAGGTTTTTGATGATGGTCTGAGCCAGCCGCTCGTTCCTTTGTTCTTTGGGTGTCATATTTAAATCATTTTTGATAAACTCTTACGTAGTCGACTTCCATAGTGACGGGCAGGGCCGATTCATCGACGCCTTCCTGGCCGCCCCAGTCGCCGCCCCAGGCCAGATTCAGGATTATGTGGAAGGGGTAGTGGAACGGCCACTGGTCATGCTCCTCGCCAAGTACGGATTTGAGCAGATGCAGCTGCTCCTGACCGTCAACGTAGGTGATGATTTCATCTTCGGTCCATAAAAGGGAATACACGTGGAAATCACCCTCGGCCTTCTTGATGGTCATAGCATGGTTCTTGTGGGTGCCTTTGGTGTGGTTGTAGTCCTGGGTGTGGATGGATGATGATACCTCGTTGGGCGTGAATCCCACCTCTTCCATGATGTCTATCTCGCCGCAGCGGGGCCAGCCGTTGTTGGGCATACGGTTGGCGGCGGGCATCATCCAGAAGGCGGGCCAGGTGCCTTTGCCCTGAGGCAGTTTTATGCGGGCCTCAAAGTAGCCGTACTGCCAGCCGGTGCGGGCGTTGCCGTTCAGGCGGCCCGAGTATACTTTATCGTTCTCCTTGAAGCAGTTTATGCGCAGGGTGCCGTCCTTGACTTCGGTCACGGGAGTGCCATCGGGCGTTACGTGATTCACGTAGTTCTGGAGCTCGTGATTTACCATTCCCTGGCGCATTACCACGTGTGTCCACTTGGCGGCATCGGGCTGGTCGCCCTCATTGAATTCGTCCTGCCACACCAGTTCGTAGCCTTTGGGAACGTAACTTTTGGCGCGTTTACACTGGGCCGATGTCATCGGCAGTAACGCTATTGCTGCAATCAAAAGGATCCTTCTCATAATAATCAGGTCAGTTGTTTCCTGCAAAGATAAAAAAAGAGCCAAAGGGGTCAGACCCCAATGGTATCATTTTTGGTTTTTTGCTATCTTTGTTGCCAGCAACTAACCTTTAGATATTTATAAAATGAGGACTAAAAAGTTTTTTTTGTGGGCATTGTTATTGATGCCTCTGTTTATTGCGTGTGATAACGAAGAGGGTCTTGATGGCGACGGTGCCGATTCGATGGACCAGTTGATAGGTACTTGGGGTATTAAGGATGACGCGGCCAGACCTTATAATGAGAGGTCAATCGTTTTGCAGAAGGACGGCAAATATACCGTCAGTGATATCTGGTATTTCTATACTAACGGCAACGTGCAGTATATGAGTGAGGAATTCAAGACAGAAGGAACCTACAAGTTTGAGGGAGGCAAGCTGAATATTTTGACAGGTGAGACCTTATACAGAGAGGGAACCTTAAATGATCGTACCGGTGTGTACGTCATTAGTGATTGGACGCCTATGAGCGAAGACGAAGACGGTAAATTTGAGCCCAGTGAAATCTCTGTAAGTCTCAAACTTGGCGGATCTCTGCTGGTTTTGAGTCAGGAAGGTGTTTCTAACCAGGCTTTCTTCATTAAGGAGGGGACTAAGATGTCAAGTGACAAATCGGCCCTGAAGGGTACATGGTTGGCTACGGCCGATTATCATAAGACGACTTATACGTATGCAGTTAAGTTTGATGCCGATAGCCTTGATTACGTAGATTCATACTGGGAAGACAGATACATCGCCGCGTATGATTTCAAGGATGGCTACGTCACTCCTTCTTTATGCGTGTGTTATGGCTGGAACATTGATGACGATGAAGATGAAGAATTCAATATGTCCGATCCTTTTGACAACGAATGGGAAAAGTATGATGACGATGATTATTACTTTGGCTCCTTCCCGTTTATCGTTGACGGCAAAACTGCCTACGCTTGGGTTGACTCCGAGTTTCTGACTTTCAAGAAAAAATGAGCAAAAAGGTGCCAAACGGAACCGTCCCCTTTGGCACCTTTTTTTTACCTTTGAGTCCGATAAAACCAATTTTATGAAAAGAATCCTTTTGCTTGCGGTGTTTGCCGTATCATTCCTTTGCCAGATCAGTGCTGAGTCACAGGTTTATGAGATCAAGTCGCCCGATAAGAAGATATGTTTCAGCTTCAAGGTCGATGACAGCCAGCAGTTTGTCTATAAGGTTGCTGTGGCCGGCAAGGATGTTATTGACTGGTCTGTGACCGGATACTCATTAAGTGCCGATGAAGCGCCTATAAAGTTGTCCAGTATCAATACCAAAACTTCAAAGCCCGAGGAGCAGAAGGCCCAATACTTCCCGGTTTGGGGAAAGCGTAAGGTTGTGGATGATGTCTACAACAAATGGTTCGTTTTCTTTAACCCAACACAACCGTCGTCATGCGTGTCATGCATTGAGATACGTGTATATAATGACGGTGTAGCATTCCTGTACTCACTGATAGATGAGGAATCATATCCAGTTTATGAGCATACCGAATTCAATTTCGCGGCCGATTATACCGCGTGGTACTACAACGGCGAGCGCCATAACATAGGCCCCGAGAAGTTGTCCGATGCAAACGGCGAGCGTCTGCCCCTTATGACCATAAAGGCGGCCGATGACCTGTACCTTGCGTTACATGAGGCTAATCTGGATGCTAATGGCTGGCCTATGCGTCTGCGCTCTGAGGCAGGCTCGACAAGTTTCAGCGTGATTCCCGAAAAGATTGGATTTGAATATCCGGTATTCCATGGCACCTGGCGAGTGCTGATGGTGGGCAAGACTCCCGGTGACCTGGTGGATTCACACCTGCTGGAGCTGCTCAATCCCGAGCCTATGGATGATTTCAGCTGGGTACGTCCCGGCGTATACCTTTGGGACTGGCGCATAGACGGTGCAGTCTGGGAGGGCTACCGTTACGGCATGAATTATGATTCGTGGGTCAAGATGATTGATTTTGCATCGGCCCAGGGATTCCAGGGTCTGGTGCTCGATGCCAACTGGTACGGCCCCGAGTTTGAAAAGGATTCTGATCCCACCAAGGGTGATAAGGCGCGCGATGTTCAGCGCATAATCCAGTATGGAAAGGACAAGGGTGTGGGCGTTTGGCTCTACCTGAATGATGTGGCCGGTACTAACTATCCCATTGAGGAGACTCTGGCGCAGTATGAGGAGTGGGGTGCAAGCGGCGTTAAGTACGGCTTTATGAACGGTAATCCGCAGGAGAAGAACCGCAAGACCCAGGAGATTACCCGCCTTTGCGCCAAGCATCACCTTATGGTGGATTATCACGACTATCCGGTGCATCCGTTCGGCCAGATGCGCACCTGGCCCAACGCCGTTACGCGCGAGTACTGCAAGGCGCAGCTGGACGGCCGTCAGATTTTCCAGCCCAAGACTTTCGTGACATCGGTCTTTGTCAATATGGTGGCCGGTCCCATTGACCAGAACAACGGCTTCCTGGAGTTGCATCAGGGCCGAACCACCCGTAAGGACAACAACCAGGAGGTGCCGTCCACAGTAACGGGTGAGATTGCACGTACGCTCATTACGTGGTCGGGTGCAACGGTAATTCCCGATATTCCGGAATATTATCAGAAGTATCCGTCACTGCTGGAGTTCCTCAGCGCCGAGAAGCAGCCTTGGCAGGAGAGCATCACGCTGGCCGGTGAGATAGGCGAGTACATCGTGATGGCCCGCCAGAATGCTGACGGCGATTGGCTGATAGGCGCCGCAACCAATGAGGACGAGCGCGAGATTGAGATTCCGCTCAGTTTCCTGGGCAAGGGAAAGTTCACCGCAACAATCAATACTGATGCCGATGACACTCACTACCGCACCAACCGCGAGACGTATCAAACGCAGACCGGCATCAGCGTAACCAAGAAATCGACAATAAAAATCAGGCTCGCACCCGGAGGCGGAGCCTGCATTCTTATCAGATAGCGAAAAGAACACAAAGGGGACTGTCCCTACTGTGTGCTTTTATTCCAGTTTACCGCCCATGCCAAGCACAATCTGCTGCATGGCGGCCTTTACGGAAACTTTGTCCTGGCCCTTGTAGTCGGCGGTGTTATCCTGAGTTACGGTCTTGTCGTCAACAGACCACAGCTTAGCTTCGTTTTCGTCCAGATCGGCTATCTGCTCACGGTAGTATTGTGTTGCCAGCTCGGGGGTCTGGAATGTGTACATCATCTTGGAGTCATTGCACTCGTCGCCTTTGAATTTGGCCAGCCACTCCATCTTGAATGATATGTAATCCCACGAGAGCAGAACCTCGTCGCCCTTGTCCTCATATGTGGGGGCTGCAACACCCATAAGTGACATGTATGAACCCATCAGACCTTGCATGCCGGCAGCGGCTGATCCGCCATTCTGGGCAGCAAACTCGGCATTGGCTGCTGCAAGGGAGTCGTTGTATCGGTTAAGTTCGTTGGTGGTTGCGTTAAGTTCGTTGATGCCGCGGTCAACCTGAGCCTCGACTGCTTTTTCGGCTGAATTAAGGGCTTTCTCGGTTGCCTTTTCGGTGGTCTTTTCGACCGATTTCTCTACGGCCTTGGTTACGCCTTTCTCGGCGGCTTTGGCGGCCTTATCGGCCAGACGGTTAAGTAACTGTGCATTGGAAGGAACTGTAAACAATGCAGCTACAAATAACAGAAGGAATGATTTCTTCATAGGTTTGAAAACAATAGTTAGTGTCACAAAAGTAGTTATATTTTTTAGCATTTGTTTGCCAAAAGGTTTATTTTTGCAAAGACATGACTCACGTATGACCAGAAGGGCTTTTTACATATTGCTTATGCTTTTGACTGTCTCGCTTGGCGTGAAAGCGCAAGGCTATTGCTGTGACCGTCAGGGCGTAACGCTTGAATATGTGAGGAAATTCCCCAAGAGCGGCGAGACTCAGTGGCATCACGTCTTAAAGGTGAAGGATGTGAGCAAGGGGGCCGATGGCAGCGTGGTTACATCGGTTTCAACATTTCTGAAACCCAATGGCAAGCCCTATTACAAGGGCGATATCATTGAGCAGGTTGTACTGAGGCCCAACAATGATGTTTGGGTCGATATGGAGCAGGTCACGGTTGACTACATCAAGGGTCGCGCCGGCCTGAACGCAACGGCCGAGGCTGATCCGACAATAATCCCTGCCGATATGCAACCGGGCGATACGCTGCCGCAGGTTTCGGGCAAGGCAAAAGTGAGCCTGCTTACCTTCACCTATCGCATCTGGGATCGCAAGGTACTGCGCCGCGAGACGATATCGGTCCCCGCCGGCACGTTTGACTGCATCGTGCTTGAGGAGCATAAGCTGGAGTCAGGTCCCGGTCACAACCGCGATGTGATAAATCATACCTGGTACAGCAAGGGCATAGGCTTTGTGCGTCACGATTCCTATATCAACGGCAAACTTGATACATCCGAAATACTTTACTCGATAAAATAACACAATGGGGACTGTCCCCTTTGTGTGCTTTTTTACATTATGAAACAGTATATAGAGCAGAATAAGGAGAGGTTCTTTGAGGAGCTGTTCTCCATTTTGAGAATCCCGTCAATCAGTGCCAAGCAGGAGAACAAGCCCGATATGGTAAGGTGCGCTGAGAGATTGCGCGATTTGTTGCTTGAGGCAGGGGCCGATATGGCCGAGGTACTTCCCACCAGCGGTAATCCGGTTGTGTTCGGACGCAAGATGGTGGATCCGTCACTGAAGACCGTGCTGGTTTACGGACACTACGATGTTCAGCCGCCCGAACCGCTTGAAAAGTGGAAGACCGATCCCTTTGAGCCCGTAATCCACGACGACGCCATCTGGTGCCGCGGTGCCAATGACGACAAGGGTCAGCTCTTTATGCACATCAAGGCCTTTGAGTATATGGTTCGCACGGGACAGCTCAAGCATAACGTAAAGTTCATTTTCGAGGGTGAAGAGGAGATTGGAAGCCCCTCGCTGCCCGAATTCATCAAGGCAAACAAGGATCTGTTATCGGCCGATATCTGTCTGGTATCGGATACCACGATGATATCGGACAAGGTGCCGTCAATCAACTGCGGAATGCGTGGCCTGGCTTATCTGGAGGTTAAGGTTACGGGCCCCAACAAGGACCTGCATTCGGGCCATTACGGCGGTGCTGTGGCCAACCCCATCAACGTTTTGTGCGATATGATCTCATCACTCATCGATAAGGACGGCCGCATTACGGTTCCCGGATTCTACGACAATGTTGTTGAGCTTACTCCCGATGAGCGCAAGATGCTGGCGCGTGCCCCGTTTGACATTGACGAGTACAAGGCGTTCCTGGATATTAACGAGGTCAAGGGCGAGAAGGGTTACACCACTTTGGAGCGCACCGGAATACGTCCTTCGCTCGATGTGTGCGGTATCTGGGGCGGTTATACGGGGCAAGGCGCAAAGACCGTTCTTCCTAGCGAGGCTCACGCCAAGATTTCAATGCGACTGGTACCCAAGCAGACCAGCGCCGAGATATCGAAGCTCTTTATGGACCATTTCCTGCGCATAGCTCCGCCTTACGTGAAAGTCGAAGTAACCCCGTTTGAGAGCGGCGACGGATTCCTTATCCCCATTTCGTCCGATGCATACAAGGCTGCATCGAAAGCTATAGGTGAGGTCTATGGCATTGAGCCTGTTCCCAGTCGCGGCGGCGGTAGCATTCCCATCCTGGCAGAGTTCCAAAAGGTGCTGGGCCTGGATCCGCTGCTTATGGGATTCGGTCTGGAGCGTGATACCATCCACAGCCCCAACGAGAGCTACCTGCTGCGCCAATTCTTTGGCGGCATGGAGAGCATCGCTCTCTTTTACAAGTACTTTTAAAAAAAGCACACAGTAGGGACAGTCCCCTTTGTGTGCTTTTCGTGAAAAGAACACAAAGGGGACTGTCCCTACTGTGTGACAAACGGTGCGACCTTCTGCAGGCAGCACCGTTCCATGAATTACTAAACTATTGTCTTAATATCTCAAATTGAAATGGGATCGGGTTGTTGTTACAGCTCGAAGTTGCTGTTGCGGTAGAACTCCAGCAGGGCTGTGTTGAACAGGTACTCGTAGCGGTACTTGATAACATCGGCCTGAGCTGTGACGAGTCGGTTCTTGGACTCGTTGAACTCGGTTATGCTGGCTTTGCCGCCTTCATATTTTGCCTGCACAAGCTCAAATGATTCCTGTGCGCTGGTCTCAACTTCCTGGCTGCTCTCGTAACGTGTCTTTGATGCAACGGCGTTGTAGTATGCCTGCTGAATCTCCTTGTAGAGCTGCTTCTTTACGTTGTCAAGCTGCATCTCCTGATTCATCTGGTTAAGCTGGGCCGAACGCACGTTATTGCGGTTGCTGTTACGTGAGAATATGGGTATGCTCAGGCTCAAACCTACATGTGGGCCGAAGTTGTTCTTGAGCTGGTCGCCGAGAGGATCGGACGGGAACTTGGAACTGGAGTAATAGTTGGTTCCGGCACCTGCACTGAGCGAAAGGGTGGGATAGAAGCCTCCCTTTGCTACATCGATATTCTTGCTTGCCTGTTCCAGACGAATCTCCTCGCTCTTGATGGCGGGCTTTATCTCCAGCGCATCGGCATAGATTGCCTCGGGACTGTCGGGGATGTTGAACTCCAGATTGTCAATACCCGGCTGGATGATCTCAAAGCCTTCGGGTGAGGGCAGTTCCAGCAACTGTGTGAGTGTGAGAATGCTCATGCTCAGGTTGTTCTGGGCCTGTGTCACTGACAGACGGCTCTGTGCAAGGGTTGCGCGTTGTGAAGAGACTTCGGCGCTGCTGGCCTTGCCTATCTGGGCCAGCGCGGTGAGACGCTCCACCTGCATGGAGTCAATAGTTACCTGATTCAGGGCCACATCCAGGATGCTTTGGTTGTAGACAATCTGTATGAATGCCTGTGCCACCTGTACGCGGACATCGTCCTTTATGCGTTCCAGATCACTCTTGGCAGCTTCGAGGCTCAACTCGGCCACCTGGATGTTGTTTGAAAGACGACGTCCTGCAAAGAGGGTTACATCGGTGCCTATGCTGAATGATGTGCTGGCGGTGTTGGTGTTGGCGTATGTGTTGTCGGCGGTGAGGCTGCGGCCGAATGACCAGCTCTGTGACGCTCCGGCCGACAAACCGGGCAGGCGGTTGCTGCGTGCCGAGTTCAAATCCACATCACGGTTCTGGGCCGAAATGTCGCTCTGTCGAACCTGTATGTTGTTCTCTATTGCATATTCAATGCACTTGTCAAGTGTCCAGCCCTCGGCGGCATTGGCCGTTCCGGCTGTCAGTATTGCTGCAAGCGCTAATGTTATTGCTGTAGTTTTCATAATCAAATGTTTATGCGTTACTACTGTTAGTCATTACTCTTGGGTTTCCTCCTGCGATGCGGTCTCTTCGGTCTCAGTCTCAGTTGTCTCAGTCGTTTCCTGAGCGGTCTCATCCTCGATGATGCGCGGTCCGCGGACGGTATCGCCCTCGCTCAGACCCTCCTTGATCTCGATGTTCACGCCGTCACTAAGACCTGTGGTGACCTTGGTCTGCTTATAGGTGCCGTCTTCGGCCTTCTTATAGACGTAGGGCTCGTTCTTTACGAACTCCAGCGCGCTCTCGGGTACGCTCAGCACATCGGTTACTTTCTCAAGGTCGATCTGGGCGTTGGCGCTGTAACCCGAGCGTATGGTGTGCTCCGAGTCAACTTTTACGGCTGCCTTTACCTTGAACTGGTTAGCTCCGTTGTTTTCGACAGCCTTAGGTGATATGTACTCCAGTTTGGCATCGAAGGTGTAGTCACGCAGGGCGCCGATGGTGATGGTCAGGGGCATTCCCTCGGTAAGTGAACCGACCTCGGTTTCATCGACCTGACCTTCAAAAATAAGGTCGTTCATGTTGGCTACGGTTGCAACGGTGGTACCGTCGTTAAGTGTGTTGGCCTGGATTACCGAGTTACCTACCTTTACGGGGATGTCAAGTATCAGACCGGTTATGGTTGAGCGGATCAGTGTTGAGCTTGAGGTGGCGTTCTTGGACGATACACCGTCGCGGATTACCTCCAATGACTCCTGTGATGCAGCGTATTCCTCCTTGGCCTGGTTGAGCTGCTGCTCGGTCTTCTCGTACTCCTCGGCGCTGATGAGGTTCTTCTCAAACAATGCCTTCTCGCGGTCGAAGTTGGTCTGTGCCTGCTTAAGGTTTATTTCCGATAAGCGCACGCGGCTCTGTGCTGCAGACAGGGAGTTCATGTCGGGAATCACGGTGAGGCGTGCAATGACTTCGCCCTGCTGTACCATCTGGCCGGCTTCCTTGTATATCTCGGCTATGATACCGTTGATCTGGGGCTTGATGTTGACCTCGTTGCGGGGTACGATCTTACCGGTAAGAACGGTGCTGCGTGAAATATCCTGTTTCTGTGCGGGGAGTTCCTGATAACGGATTTCCTCGGGCTGTGAGTTCTTGTACAGGAATACGAATGTTCCCAAAAACACTACTACGATGAGTGCTACTACGATGTACTTGATTACTTTTTTCATATCTGTTTTATTTTTTCGTTTTCGTTTTTATTCGTCGCGCATTGCATCGACGGGTTTCACTGCCATTGCCCTGAGAGCGGGCGCCAGTCCGGCAACGGCTCCCAGCAGGGCCAGCAGCGCTGCAGCCATTATGGCGGTGTTGAATGATATCTGGAATGCGGTACCTGATGTTACCTTATCGAATATATTCAGAAGGAATACCGCAAACACTATTCCGGCGCTTCCGGCGGCCAGCGTAAGGGCTATGCTCTCGGTTATGATTTGGGAGAGTATCTCGCCGGGCATTGCACCGATGGCGCGACGTATGCCTATCTCTACGGTGCGCTCCTTGACGGTTACCATCATGATGTTGCTCACTCCTATGCAGCCTGCCAGAAGGGTTCCCAGACCTACCAGCCAGATAAGGAAGTTGAGTCCGCGGAACAGGTTATCCACTATCATGAACAACTCCTCGGTGTTGAGAATCTGCATGGCTTCGGTGTCATCGGGGTCAAATGAGTGCTGACGTGCCATTATGGAGCGTATGCGGGGTTCCAGCATGCTGGTGTGTATGCCTCCCTTGGCTGTTACGCATATGATGTCAACGGTGTTGCCTTTGTTATATATGGTCGATGCAAGCGACGCGGGAATCATGAGCGAACGACTGGCATCGGAGTTGATGCTGATGACGCTGGTGTTGAAATCAACGCCTATGATCTTGAAGTTAAGGTCGCCCACCTTTATGAACTTGCCGCAGGGATCGCCGCCCTCGGGGAAAAGGGCTTGGTAGATACGCTTGCCTATGACGCAGACCTTGCGCTCCATGAGTACGTCGGTCTCGTTCAGATATCGGCCGTAACGCAACTTGGGTGTCTCAATCTTGCAGTAGTCGGCGTTTACGCCGCGCAGTGCGGCCGATGTGGAGTGCTCGCCGTATTCCACCGTGTTGCCCCATCCGCTGATCATGGGTGATACTACGTCAAGCTCGGGGACCATCTGCTTGAGACGGTCTATGTCGGTACGGGTGAACTCCCAGTAACGGCCCTCGGGCAGTCCTTTGTAGGGCTTTGAGGTGTTGGACGATATCAGGATTATGGTGTTGCTGGCAAATCCTCCGAAATTCTCCTGGAGCAGTGCTTTCAGGCCCTGTCCGCCGCCAATCATGAAGAGCAGCATGAAGAGTCCCCAGAATACTCCGAATCCGGTAAGTATGGTACGTCTGCGATTCCTTGTCAATGAATCCAGCGTCTCTCTGAATGAATCTATATCGAATTTCATAATCAGTCTGCTCTTAATGCTTCAATGGGTCTTACGCGCGCAGCCTTCACAGCAGGGAAGAGTCCTGCCACTGTGCCCGAAATGACCAGAAGTACGGTTGATTTAATTGCCTCGCTCAATCCTACTGTGGGGTTAATCAGCAGGCGGACGCTGTATCCGAACAGGTCCATTGATTCCTGACCTATGGTCTGGTCCATTATGAAGCATGCTATCATGCCCAGTACCATTCCTATGTAACCGAAGAACGCGGTTATGCCTATGCTCTCGGCTATTATCAGTTTGGTTATGTTCCAGGGGCTGGCGCCTATTGCCTTACGGATGCCGAACTCGTGCGTGCGCTCCTTTACTGTGATAAGCATGATGTTGCTAACACCTACGATACCTCCCAGCAGGGTAAAGAATCCTACTATCCAGAGTCCAGTGTTCAGGAAGTTGCGGCCCTGGTTCATCTGCATGTTCTGGGTGAACTGGTTCCAGATGAAGTAGGCGCTTTCGTCATCGGGAGCGGCGTCGTGACGGGTGTTTAGTATCTGCTTGAGTCGTGCCTCAAAAGCTTCGTTCTCAGCCTCAGTGTCCAACCCGTTGAATGTGAAAGCTATCAGATCCAGGTTGTTGGTCATTCCGAATATGGCCCTTGCGGTGGTGTAGGGGATATGGAGGTCGCGGTCGTTGTGGTTCTCTTCGGCGTGACGTACGCCGACGATGGTGAACATCAGGTCGCCTACCTTGATTTTCTTGCCCAGCAATGAAGCGTAGTTGGTACCGCCCTCAAGCAGGTTCTTGGCCAGCATGTGCGTGATTACCATCACCTTGCGCTTTTCGGCTATATCCAGGTTGTTGATGAATCGGCCGGCAAGCACATCGATGCGGTTCATGGAGGCATGTCCCGGGAATGTACCGGTAAGACTCATGTTGTTGAAATGCTTCTTCTTATAGGTTACGGCAAATCCGTTTTTTGAGACCGATGTGGTAACCTGGTCTATAATTTCGGGGAACTGGCGGGCCAGCAGGTTCATGTCCTGCTCGGTCAGAGTCATGTATCGGCCCGTCTTGTATCCGTTATAGGGCTGCGAGGTGACGTTGGGATATATCTCCATAGTGTTGGTGGCATATCCTTCGCTGTCCTGGTTAAAGGAGTTCATAAGTCCGTTTCCGGCACCCAGCAGCACAATGATCATGAAGATACCCCATGCTACCGAGAACCCGGTAAGAGTGGTGCGCAGCTTGTTGCGCCTTATGCTCTCCCATATTTCTGTGAAAAGGTCCTGCATGGTTTACTTCATTATTGTGGTTGTTCCGAATGCCGATGCGTTGTGCTTTGTGTTATCCTCTATCTGGCCGATGATACCGTCCTTGATGTGGATGATTCGGTTGGTGCAGTTGGCGACGCCACTCTCGTGTGTTACCACTACGATGGTGATGCCTTCCTCGCGGTTCAGGCGGCTCAGGAGTTCCATAACCTCGACCGATGTCTTGGAGTCGAGGGCACCTGTGGGCTCATCGGCCAGAATGATTTCGGGCTTGGTGATAAGGGCACGGGCTATGGCTACGCGCTGCTTCTGTCCGCCGGACATTTCGTTGGGGTAGTGGGTTGCCCAATCTTTCAGGCCCAGACGGTCCAGGTATTCCATTGCCATCTGGTGACGCTGCTTGCGTCCGACACCTTGATAGAATAAGGGCAACTCCACGTTCTCAACGGCTGTCTTGAAGGAGATGAGATTGAATGACTGGAATATGAATCCAATCATACGGTTGCGGTAATCGGCGGCTTGACGCTCGGAGAGATTCTTGATCAGTTTGCCGTTCAGGTGATATTCACCGGTATCATAGTTGTCAAGTATTCCAAGTATATTAAGTAAGGTGGACTTACCCGAGCCCGATGCTCCCATGATGGATACAAACTCGCCGCGCTCTATTCCAAGGTTGATTCCTTTGAGCACGTGGAGTGGCTGTGCACCCATGTAAGTCTTGTTGATGTCTTTAAGATCTATGAGCATATTATTGAACTATTGTTTGCTTTGTTTAGTGTCTTAGTTTATTAGTACACCGCAAAGGTAAGTGGTCTTTTTGGAACCGCAATGGCTTTGAGGTGAGATTAACATTATTTTGTATTCCGTATTCGTTTGACGCTATCTTGACGCAGAAACTACGGGATTGTTAGAGGGCAAACCCTAAATTCCCGATTATTTAAGTTACCTTTGCATTACAACGCATCCCATTTACGTTTGTTTATGAAACCCAAATCCATTTTCCCGTTGGCTATAGGCTGCATCCTGATGCTTTTTGGCTGCAAGGATGAGAAGCCCGAATACGGGGCTCCCATGAATGTCAGGATATTCGGAGTGATGGGTAGGGCCGATCTGGACCCCGGGTTGAAGCTGGGTTTGTTTGTTGGTGAACCTGTCGGAGCGGATAATGTTCCTATGACGGTAACTGAGGGTGGCTATGTCGAGGCTGAAAAGGAACTTAAATGGGCTTTTGACCAGTCGCAGTCATCAAGATTCCTTGCTTATGCGCCTTATGACGAATCTTTCACGGGTCAGGAAACCGTAACAATCAACGTTCCTGCGGACCAGAGCACAAAGGATAAGATGCTTCAGGGCAATCTGCTTATCGGTATCACGTCGGGAAGTCCCAAGGAAAGTGCCGTCACGATGAAGCTCAAGCATGCAATGACCGGTATGACGGTTTCGTTTGATAACCGTACCGGGGAGAGAATTGAATCGCTGACAGCGGCCGGATTCATGTCGGAGGGACGCCTTAACCTTATTACGGGTACACTGACTGCTACGGATAGCAAAAAGAAAATCACTCCCATGCGTTCGCCTTCTGATAACAACTCGTTCAGTTTCATATATATCCCTCAGGATGTGACACCTGTGTTTACGGTCACTCTGTCATCGGGCAAGACTATGGCCTTCACTTACAACAACTACTGCCACGAGTATCCGGGCAGTATTATAAAGATGAGTATTCAGCTTGATGAGTCTACTCCAAAGGCCAACATGCTCGAGTTGAGCGGAGTGAATATAACGCAGTGGACATCAAACGGTATTCCTGGCTTTGTACAGCTTCCTGAGTATATCTGTCTGGCCGATCTTAAGAACGTGCAGCCTGATGAGGATGAGGAAGGATTCTTTTCGGCCTATCTGAACAAGGTTACGGTTACGGCTGTGGACCGTACATCCGAAGATATCCTGGGAGTGATTCTGGAGGATTCGACATGTGCCATACATGTGTGGGCTTATCAGGATTCGCCGCTTAAGGTGGGCAGTACGATAGTGGGTCCCGTGTTGGGACTGATGGATAAGCCGTCGCAGGATGAGTTCCATATCTCACATTTTTACACTTCATATGCCACGATAGGCAAAACGGATAAATTGCCGTGTACAACAGGCAGTTTCGCTGCGCTGGCAGAGAATATAGGCAAATGGGAGTATCGCAGGATGCGGTTCGAGGGTGCCCGGCTGGAGGAGGTTTTCAATAACGGGCGTGCTGTTTTTTCTCAGGATACTGTCCGTTACAGCGTGATATGTCCGGATCTGGATATGAAACTGGCAAAGGGCGTCAAGGGTGACCTGATAGGATTCCCTGTACGTTCCGGTTCGGATATAATGATTATGGTGTATGAACCTGAACAGTTCAGTTCATTCTACAAGGATGCTACTGACAATGTGCTCACAAGAGACACCATAGCAGGATTGTATGATTTGCTGACACCTGATACTGCAATATATGTTATGGATGGTCCTGACATGGAACTGCAATATTCGGTAAGGCGTTTCAGTTACGGACGCACCATGCAGTTGTCCGATACCCGTAACGGGGAGGTGTTCCTGTTCCTTGTATATGACTGCACTGATAAACCAGTTTCAGGACATGAGTACAAGGTGGCTTTCAATGCAATGGGCAAGTCGGACCAGAAAGGATGGACCATGATGTTGGAGTGCGTGAAAGTTGATGGCGATAAGGCTTGGTTGATTGACAAGACTGGCAAATACGGTTTGATTCTGGCATTATGAGAAAGATACTGTTTACCATAATTGCTTTAGTGGTTCTTGCACAGCCCGTTTTGGCTGAATATGTGAGACCTGATGTTGCGGCCGGATATGCCAAAAGCTTTTTGGGTATGAAAGAGTCGCCCGTACCTGCCGATGCCGGTTATTCCAGAGCCGCAGCCCGAGATGGCCAGAGTGCTGTTCCGGAGTATTACGTTTTCAATAATCCCGGTGGAGGCTGGGTTATCATTGCTGCCGATGACCGTGTGAATCCTGTAATCGGATATTCGGATGAGGGGTATTTCAATCTCTCCGACATGCCCGACAACCTGAAATGGTGGATGGAAGGAGTGGCTGAGGTTATTGATGATGTCCGCTCATCGGACGATGAGGCATCGGCATCGGTGAGTGCAGCCTGGAACTCATTGCGGACCGGCCTGTCACCCGTAAAAGAGGGAAACAAGACATATATTGAGACTGCCAAGTGGGGGCAGGATGAGCCTTACAATGACGCGTGTCCCATTGTCAGCGGTGAGACCAAACGTTCTGCAACGGGATGTGTGGCTACGGCAATGGCAATAATTATGCGTCACAATTGCTGGCCTGCTCACGGAACGGGTGTGATAGGCGGTTATACTACCATAACCAAACAGACGTATATCCTTCCGTATGATCTTGAAAAGAATACGTATGATTGGGATAATATGCCTATGACTGACGGTTCGGGTAATTCCAATTGGACGGCCGAACAGAAAAGAGAGGTGGCCCAGCTTATGCATGATTGCGGCGTTGCGGTGCTGATGGACTATACTAGCGACGCGTCATCGGCAACAAGCTTAGATATGGTTCGGGCAATGAAGGAAAACATGTCTTATTCCGATAAGGCGGTACTGGTAAGCAGGGCGTCCTATACACTTGACAAATGGTTCTCGCTGATGAAGAATGAGATAGACCAGGGACGTGTGGTTTATTATGCCGGTATGGGGGAAAACTCAGGCCACGCATTCGTGTGCGACGGGTATGAAGATGATAATCTCAGTCCTAAACTCCGTATCAACTGGGGATGGGGTGGAGATTGCAATGGGTACTATACGCTCGATATGGCCATACCCAAGTACAATTTCAAGTTCTATGATATGCAGGAGGCTATCATAGGTCTTGCTCCGGATACCGCTGATGTAGATATAGAGGAGACATCGAGTCTGGTTTGCATCAAATATAACGGATTCTACGGTATCGAGCCTCTGGTGCCGGCTGACATTACGGTAGGTTCGGAGATGAATTTCTATGTGGGCTGGTTTATGAATAATTCCGACCGCGATGTTTATGCCGAATTCAAGGTATGCCTTGAGGATAAGGATGGTAATGTACGTCAGGAGGGTTGGCCTCTGAAAATGAACATACCGGCATCTGTAGAGTATATCTATTCCGATGAGACTGATAAAACGGTTCTTACGGTATCTCCCGAGCTGAGTGACCATTTCAGGTTATATATAAAGGATAAGGAGGTTTGGAAGCCCATGAATGGCAACTATGACATACTGCCAAATGTCGATGGAGTGATATGCGGCGTAGTCCAGGATCCCGTGATCATAGTACCGGAGGTATGCTCGGCTGGGCAGGAGATTGATCTGACTCTGTCATTGGGATTCACCCATACCCAATCCGTCAAATGGTATCTGAATAGTGTCGCCGTATCAGGGAATAAGGTCACTTTGGTCAAGGGCAGGAACGTGATCCGTGCCGACGTGAAATATCTTGATGACTCTACCGGCTCGATATACCGCACATTGCAACTTGAATAATTTGGGCAAACCCTGTTTTTTATGTAACTTGCCGGACTTTTGAGAAAGAGGACAAACCAAATACATACAATTAATTACTTATGAAAAAAATTTCTGGCATAATTGCCTTGGCTGCTGCGGCGCTGATGCTGTCATGCGGCGGTGGAAAGTATGAATATCCTTTCCAGAATCCCAACCTGAAGGTTGACAAGCGTGTTGATAACCTTATGTCTCTGCTCACTCCCGAGGAGAAGGTGGGACTCATAATGAACAAGTCAGTTTCCGTAGACCGTCTGGGTATACCGTCATACAACTGGTGGTCAGAGGCCTGCCACGGAGTGCGTCAGGGTGGTTACACCGTATTCCCGCAGCCTATCGGTATGGGTGCTTCATTCAACGAGCAGCTGGTTTATGATGTATTCAGCGCAGTTTCCGACGAGGCTCGTGCCAACTGGAACCGCTCGAATCATGACATCTTCAATGTTCAGATGGGTGCCAACTATGTTCCCGGCAATCCTGAGCTGACATTCTGGTGCCCCAATGTAAATATCTTCCGTGATCCCCGTTGGGGTCGTGGTCAGGAGGCTTACGGTGAGGATCCTTACCATATGAGCGTTCTGGGCGTTGCCAACGTAAAGGGTATGCAAGGCAATGACAAGAAATACTACAAGACTCATGCTTGCGCCAAGCACTATGCAGTGCACAGCGGTCCTGAGTCACAGCGTCACCGTTACGATGCAGTGGTGTCAATGCGTGACCTGTGGGAGACCTATCTGCCTGCATTCAAGGCTCTGGTTCAGGAGGGTAACGTACAGGAGGTTATGTGCGCATACAACCGTTATGAGGGTGAGCCCTGCTGTGCAAGTGACCGTCTGCTCACCAATATCCTGCGTGAGAAATGGGGCTACAAGGCAATCGTGCTGACTGACTGCGATGCCATCAACAACTTCTACAACCGTAACCAGCATGGTACCCATCCCGATGCTGAGACAGCTTCGGTTGATGCAGTTCTTTCAGGTACAGACCTTGAGTGCGGTAAGGCATTCATGTCATTGGTTCAGGGCCTTGAGGACGGTAAGATCAACGAGGCCGATATTGACGTAGCTCTTCGCCGCGTGCTTAAGGGCCGCTTTGAGCTGGGTATGTTCGATCCCGCCGAGATGCTGCCTTGGGCTAACTTCGGTGAAGACGTTATCAGCAGTGAGAAGAATGATGAGCTTGCTGTTGAAGCTGCACGTCAGTCAATGGTTCTGCTTAAGAACAACGGCATCCTGCCTCTTGACAAGAATATCAAGAAGCTGGCTGTTGTAGGTCCCAATGCCGATGACAAGAGCATGATGAACGGTGAGTATGGTGGCAGCCCAACAGCAGAGCATACACGTTCACTGCTTGACGGTATCAAGAAGTTCTTCCCCAACACCGAGATCATTTACGATCGCGCATGCGAGATACGTAACGAGTATTACACCACATACTACACTCAGGATATCAACGGTGGCAAGGGATTCAAGGGCGAGTTCTTCAAGAACACCAATTTCAGCGGCGCTCCTGCCGTTACCGGTAACTACACCGAGGTCAACTTCAGCAACTTTGGCGCTTACAACTTTGTTGAGGGTCTTGATCAGACCGATAACATATCGGCCCGTCTTACCGGTAAGCTGGTTGCTCCGTTCTCAGGCGAGATGAACTATAACATCAGCTCTGACAACGGCTTCAAGCTCTATGTGAACGGTCGTCTGGTTGAGGAGCAGAAGGGCGGTCAGGGAGGTCGTGGCGGCTTTGGCGGCTTTGGCGGATTCGGTGGATTCGGTCGTGGCGGCGGAATGCAGCAGATGAAGTCATTCAAGGTTACCAAGGGTCAGACCTATGACATCAAGATTGAATATACTCACGCTACCGGTCAGTTTGCACGTCTGAACGCACAGATCTGTGTGCAGAAGATTGCCGAGTTTGAGGATCTGGGCAAGAAGCTCCTTGCCGAGAATGTTGACGCTATCGTTATCATCGGCGGTATCACTCCTTCAATGGAGGGTGAGGGCGGCGACAAGCCCGATATCGAGATTCCTGCTGTTCAGCAGCGTCTTATCCGTGCTATGCACGCTACAGGCAAGCCCGTCATCTTTGTTGACTGCGCAGGCTCATGCATGGGATTCGGAAGTCTTGAGGATCAGTTCGATGCTCTTATCCAGGCTTGGTATCCCGGTCAGGGCGGTGCTCAGGCACTTGCCGAGATCCTGAACGGTGACTGCAACCCCAGCGCCAAGCTGCCTGTTACATTCTACAAGTCAACCGATCAGCTGCCCGAGTTTACCGATTATTCAATGGAGGGCCGTACATACCGTTACTTCCGTGATGAGCCTCTTTATCCGTTCGGATATGGTCTGAGCTACACCACTTATCAGTACGGTCAGGCTACCATCTCAAAGAACTCAATGAAGAAGAACGGCAGCGTTACCATTACCATTCCGGTTACCAATACCGGCAAGCGTGAGGGTACCGAGATTGTACAGGTTTACGTTAAGAGCCTTGACAACCCGGCTGCTCCTATCAAGGGCCTGCAGGGATTCCAGCGCGTGACTCTTAAGGCTGGTGAGACCGGCAATGCCGTTATCACTCTTACCGGCAAGTCATTCCAGTACTATGACGAGAAGATTGATGAGGTTTCAACATTCAGCGGCAAGTACAAGCTGCTGTATGGCTCATCATCGGCCGACAAGGACCTGCAGTCAATAGACTTCGAGGTGCTCTGATCCTCTGTTAACAACTAAATATTTAGGTTAAAGTCCCGCACAATTGCAGAAATTGTGCGGGATTTTCTTGTTTTCCGCATTTTGAGAGTCTTTCTTTGTCGTGACAACTAAAAGCTTAGTTGATATATGAAAGCATTGACAGAGAAAGAACAGATGGTAATGAGCGTGCTTTGGGAGCACCGTCACTGCAGCGTTGATGATGTGGTGGGATTCCTTCCGGAGCCTAAGCCTGCCTACAATACAATACTTACGTTCCTGCGTATTCTTGAAAAGAAGGAGTTCATCTCTTATCAGGAGGACGGCCGCAAGCACATATACTTTCCTCTTGTGGAAAAAGGTGAGTACACCCGTTGGACATTGACCGAGATGAAAGACAAGCTGTTTGGAGGATCTGCCCGCTCAATGGTCAATACCTTTATCCTGGAATCGGACCTTAAGGATTCCGATGTACGTGAGCTTATCAGTATGTTGAACGAACTTGAATCAAAGAGAGCATGATGTACCTTATTATATCGGCCGTTTCACTGGCTTTGATGCTTCTGGTTTACCGCGTGGCAATGACACGCAGCACATATCACGGTTTCAACCGATTTGTACTTCTCTCCTCGCTTGCTGCGGCTGCCGTGATCCCTCTGATTCATTTTAACGGAGTGGGAGAGCGTGCCGCCCGCACGGCAAGTGTTTTACTCGATGAGATAACGGTATATGCCGGTGCGCCTACTTTGCAAACGGCGGCAACCGCAACAGGTGGTCTGGGCGTAATGGATATGCTGGCCATCGTTTATCTGACAGGAGTGATTTTCTTCCTGATTAGGATCGCTGTAGGTACCGTCAAGTCCGAGATTATATGTCACGGCCGTGCACGCACGCTCTCCGATGGGTCACGTTTGGTGCTGACCGACAGGAATTACGCTCCGTTCAGCTGGCGTAACACCATCGTGATATCACGCACGGATTTTGAGGAGAACGGCGATGTGATAATAACCCACGAACAGGCACATATACATTTGCACCATTCGGCCGATGTGATGATTGCACAGCTGTTCTGCGCCATACAGTGGTTTAATCCTGCAGCGTGGATGCTCAAACGCAACCTGCTTGAGGTCCATGAGTTTGAGGCCGATGCCGCCGTGCTGGGTTACGGATATGATTCAACCCGATACCAGATATGCTTGCTGCGATGCGCGCTGCAGACACGCTATTCGGTATCATCAAATAGTTTTGCTCATTGTTTTACCAAAAAAAGAATTGTTATGATTAATCAAACCAATTCCAATCCTTGGGTGCGCTTAAGAGTGTTGCTCATGTTGCCAGCATTGGCATTTTCAGTAGTGGTGTCATCGGCCTGCAAATCGGACGTAGAAAAGCCGGAGATACAGAGTCAGGATATAACTAAGATTTCAATTGTTGACGAATCGGGTAATAAGGAAACCGCTGAGGTGACTTGGAATGTTGACCTGCCGCAAGAAGAGGTGTTCATGGTTGTTGAGGATATGCCGGAATATCCCGGAGGAACCGAGGCTCTTCTGGAATATCTGAGGAGTAATTTGAATTATCCTGCAAGATGCAAGGAAGATAAGATTCAGGGACGTGTTCTCGTAACTTTTGTAGTTGAGAAGAATGGATCGATATCCAGTGCGGAGGTTGTAAAGAGTGTTGATCCGGAGATTGATGCTGAAGCTCTGCGCGTAGTCAGCGCGATGCCGGCTTGGAAGCCCGGAAAGCAAAGAGGTGAGGAGGTAAGGGTAAAGTTCACCGTTCCGGTCAACTTCAGGCTCGATTAACACAGTAGGGACAGTCCCCTTTGTGTTCTTTTGGAAAAAAGCACACAAAGGGGACTGTCCCTACTGTGTGCTTTTGAAGAAGTACTGACCTTTGCCTATGGATGCCTTGCCAAAGTTGATGGCATTCTTTGGGCACCGGTGATAACAACTCATACAGTTAGTGCAATGACCGTTCCATTTGGGGCGGTCATTTTGCATTGTGATATTCTGCAAAGGGCAGTTCTTGGCGCATATTCCGCAGCCGATGCAGTCATCGGATACCGTGAACTTGCGGTCAGTTATGAGCAGGCCGTAGAAGAGGGGCTTGAGGATATTGGATTTAAGGAAGGATGAACCGCCCTTAAGTTGGTCAAAATTGCCTTTGGCGTGCTGCTGTATGAGTTTTACAGTTTCTTGTAACTGTGCTTTAGTGTTGTTTATCTTGCGTTCAGCATTCTCGGGCGTATCCAGTTTGAAACCCGGCAGATTGATGTAGGTCTCGGGCATCTGGAATGAGAAAAATGCATCAAGAGTGAGATCTTGCTTGTTGAGGTCTTTCTTGAGGTGTTTGATTGTGAGTCCGGTCTCATCGCCGCAGGTGCAGGCTGCGAATATGTATGACGGACGGCCTGTGAACTTTGCCTTGCGCAGGAATTCCGATACCAGTTTGGGTACTGACCATGAGTATACGGGAAAAACTATACCCAGGATTTCATCGTTTTGGAACTGTAGCGGCGTGTTGTTGCGGGCAGCCTCGGGGATGAATACCATATTGCTGTCACCTAGCTTTTCTGCCAGTTGATCGGCTACAAAACGGCTGTTGCCGCATCCTGAGTACCAGAGTATCATATTACAATATCCATTTTAATGTCATTGTCATTGGTAGGGACCGACGGCAGTTTCTGGCAGTCAAAGCTGACTCCGGCCTTGAGGGCGTGGGGCAGCTGCGGCAGCAGGCGGTCATAGAATCCTCGGCCCCGTCCCATGCGGTTTCCCTGTGCATCGAATGCGCGGCCGGGAACTATTACAAGCGTAATGGGAGAGAGGTCTGTTACCTGTTGGCCCGATGGTTCCGGAATTCCGAACTGCTCGCCAGGTTGGAGCGTGCCTTCGTAGCGTTTCACGATTAGGTCGTCACCCTGAATTGAGGGCAGGTAGAAACGTTTGCTTTGCGACCATTTCTCTATGAAGGCGGGTGTCTGGACCTCATCGTCCATTGACCAGTAAATCAGTATATCTGTTGCTTTACGGAATGCATCGTTCTGTTCCATGCGCTCCCAGATTGCGGCTGACTGTGCGGCTTTTTGCTCAGGTGTCATCACCGATATCAGGCGTTTGATGCGCTGGCGGGCCAGCTTCTTGTCATCACGCATGGCCTGCATGCTGTATTCGCAGCCGCAATAGCGCTGGTTGTAGAAATCCTGCTCCTTAATGATCTGTGAGCGACGTTCCTGCAGGCCTCCCTGACGCCAGTTCTTGTCCCAGAAGGTAAGTCCGGGGAACTGTGCGGCAACCCAATTGCCGGCCTCGACTATCTGGTCGTGGCGTTTCCATCGGCTTGAATCAAGGGTTGATGTAAAAAGCGTAAATCCGTGCTCCGATGCATACCTTGCGGCGCTCAACAGGCGCATTTTGAAGCATTCCAGGCAGCGGGCTCCTCGCTCGGGCTCACCTTCAAGCCCTTTTACGCAGCACTGCCATTCGGAGTGGTCATAATCAGCATCAACAATCTCCAGTCCAAGGCTCTGTGCATATCGGGAGCACTCCTGCTTGCGCACCTGATACTCCTCAAAGGGATAGATGTTGGGGTTGCAGTAGTAGATGGTGGGAATGTAGTCATTGGCCAGCATCCACTCTATGATGGCTCCGCTGCATGGTGCACAGCAGGTATGTAGCAGAACCTTGTTCATTAGTGGTGATGAGTGTGGGTTGTCTTGCCTTTGGCGGCGCATTCAGGGCAGATGCCCTTGACCATATAGTTGACGGTTTCGGTGCGGAAACCATCGGGCAACTGTACGGTTGGAACCGGAATATCCTCAAGGCAGAAGGTGCGGTGGCACGCTTCGCAATGAAAATGCACGTGGCGATCGTCATCTATATCGCCGTGGGCGTGGCAGAGTTCGTATCGGACCCCTTCGCAACCGTCATCAATCTGGTGCAGGAGATGGTTCTCATTGAACAGGGTTAGAGTGCGGAATATGCCGGATTTATCAATGGAGTCAATGGTATCCTCAAGTTCCGCCATAGTGACGGGACGATGACTGTCAGCCAACGCTTTAAGTACCAGCAGACGGTTCGCTGTGGGCTTGATACCGTGCTCATTCAAAATACTTTCCAAATCCTGCATATCAGCTGCGAAGTTACGCAAAAAAAAGTGTAATTTTGCGCCATTATTTTTCGAGCACCATGCAAAAAATCATCATTCTTGATTTCGGATCGCAGACCACTCAGCTTATCGGACGCCGAGTGAGAGAGATGGACACCTTCTGCGAGATCTTGCCTTACAACAAATTCCCCCAGAATGACCCCGATGTGATAGGTGTTATTCTTAGCGGTTCACCACTGAGCGTTTATGCCGATGACGCATTCCGTCCTGATCTGTCAGGTATTATCGGGAAGTATCCCGTGCTGGGTATATGCTACGGCGCACAGCTGCTCAGTTACACTTACGGCGGTAAGGTTGAGCAGGCCGGTACACGCGAGTACGGTCACGCACAGTTGGGTTTCATTGATCCCAAATGCCCGCTGTTCAAGGGATTTACCAAGAACTCACAGGTTTGGATGAGTCACGGAGATTCTATCACTGCCATTCCTGAAGGATATCATATGACTGCTTCGACCGACAGTGTCAAGTATGCGGCTTTTGAGTGTACCGATAAGCGCGTATGGGGTGTTCAGTTCCATCCCGAGGTGGTTCATTCGCTGCAGGGCAAGCAGCTGCTTGAGAACTTTGTAATCGGCATCTGCGGCAGCCGCAAGGAGTGGACATCGGACTCATTCATTGAGAAGACGGTCGGTGAGCTCAAGGCTGAGCTTGGCAATGACAAGGTGGTACTTGGACTGAGCGGTGGCGTGGATTCATCGGTTGCCGCCGTACTGCTTAACAAGGCTATCGGCAAGAACCTGACCTGCATATTCGTAAATCACGGTTTGCTTCGCAAGAACGAGTTTACCGATGTGCTTAATGACTATGTATGCCTGGGTCTGAACGTTAAGGGTGTGGATGCATCGGATATGTTCTTCAAGGACCTGAAGGGTGTTACGGAGCCGGAGCAGAAACGTAAGATTATAGGCCGCGACTTCATTGAGGTATTTGATGCCGAGGCTTCAAAGATAACTGATGCCAAATGGCTGGCGCAGGGTACAATTTACCCCGACCGTATTGAGAGTCTGAACATTACAGGTAAGACTATCAAGAGCCATCACAACGTGGGAGGTCTGCCCGCCAAGATGGGACTTAAGCTTTGCGAGCCGCTCAAGTGGCTCTTCAAGGATGAGGTTCGTGCCATAGGCCGTCGCCTGGGAATTCCTGAGCACCTCATAGGACGTCATCCTTTCCCGGGTCCGGGTCTGGCTGTCCGCATAATAGGTGATATTACTCCTGAGAAGGTTGCAGTACTCCAGGAGGCCGATGCAATATTCATAAACGGTTTGCGTGAGTGGAAACTGTACGACAAGATCTGGCAGGCAGGCGCAATCCTGCTGGCCGACCGCACCGTAGGCGTTATGGGTGATGAACGTACATTTGACAACGCAGTTGCCCTGCGTGCCGTAACCAGCGTGGACGCTATGACGGCCGATTGGGCTGAGCTGCCCTACGAGTTCATGCACTGGGTGAGCAACGAGATCATCAACAAGGTCAAAGGCGTTAACCGCGTCTGCTACGACATCTCGTCAAAACCGCCCGCCACAATCGAGTGGGAATAAAAAAGAGTACAAAAGGGGTCAGGCCCCAATTGTACTTTTTTTCAAAAATGATACAATTGGGGCCTGACCCCTTTTGTACTCTTTGGTATATTCACTGAGCAAGCTTAAGATACAACTTGCCGGCGTTGTAGACGATTGTCCTGAATTGGCGCAGGGCGTTTACCCCTATGTTTCCGTCGGCAGTTTTGGGAGTGTAGTCTTTAAGTTTGATGACCACTGAAGGCAACTGGCATTCGGCGCCGCAGAATTCCAAATGTGCGTTCTCAACCACATAAACATCGGAGTAAAATGTGCGGTCAATCATAGTAGTGGTCATTTTACCCTTGACGTAGGCTGTATCCTCAGGGAAATGGTCATTATATTGTTGGTTCAGATAGGTCTTGGTGTTGCCCGTATCAAAGAGCATCCTGACGGAACGACCGTTCATGATTGCCTCCACAAAGTAATCATGGTTTGCATAACTCCAAGTCACATTGGCTGGCAAGTCTAATGTCTTGTTGGTGAACATGATAGTTTCATCCTCGTTGTTTATCACCATATCTCCCACATGGCGCAATACGTTTCCGCCTATTATTATGTCAAACGGATACGTCTGCTGGACTGCAGTTATGGTTTCCGATACATCCACCAGCACATTCTTTACCACAAGGCTCCCTATTGAAATGGAATCAACTATTCCTATGTACGACATGCTGTTTCTGTTACCGTTCATGGCCACCTTCTTGCCTATGGGCCTCACTCCCAGCTCTTCGGCTAACGAGGCCGATATCGAACAGTAATGTACGCAGCAATTGTCTATGGATCCCACAAGAGTCCTGCCGTTTACTTTGACATCCACACCATACATAACACCATCCTGTGGGCCGATAAACTTGAGCGGGAGCAGTTCGGGCTCATCGGGCCATATGGCCTTGGTAGGAGGAAGTTCAGACAGTATCTTCCAGTATTTATAATCGGAGCGGTCAAGATAGCGCTTGACATATTTTGAATTCACTGCTTCAAGGAAATCCTGATGCCGGCCAGTCTGATACGTGTTGTCAAGCCACAGGGTGCATACCTTACGATGTTGCAGGCGTTTGAGTTTCATGCCCCGCATTTGAGTCAAAATTGAATCACATGCCTCATGCCTGCCAGTTTCAAAGCAGGTTCTGGCCTCCGATATCATAGACTGATAATCATTCGGAACGGCCGGCAGTGCAATTAAGAGAAACAAAATCAGGACTATACGCATAACAAAGGTTTTCTAAAGGCAAATTTACGATAAATGACTATATTTGCCCAACAATCAATAATCCGAATGACACAATGAGAAACAACATTTCAACAGAGAAGGCACCTGCAGCTATAGGTCCCTACTCACAGGCCGTGAATCTTAACGGAACAGTATTCGTATCGGGACAGCTTCCCGTCAACCCTGCAACCGGCGCAATGCCCGACGGCATTGAGGCTCAGACACGCCAGGCCATGCAGAATATAGGCGCCATTCTTGAGGCTGCCGGACTAACTTGTAATGATATTGTCAAGACTACCGTATTGCTGGCAAACATGGCCGACTTTGCAGCCATGAACGCCGTCTATGCGGAGTTCTTCCCCGATAACAAACCGGCCCGAGTATGCTTCCAGGCTGCCGCTCTGCCCAAAAACTCGCTCATTGAGATTGACGCGATTGCGGGTAAATAAAAAAGGACTACACTTTAAATCAAACAAATATGAAACATTTCTCACTTCTTTCAGTTGTCAGCGCTGCTCTTTGTATTCTCTGGGCATGCATCCCTTTAGATGATGGCTATGATTCGGGAAACGGCAAGAACAACGGACAAGACAACAAGACTGATTCAATACAGGATAATGTTGACTGGACTGATCCCGATTGGTACACTGTCAATTTCTGGGATCGTACCGACCGTCAGAAAGCCGGTCTGCGTGGTCCTGTAAAGAAATGGCACATCAACAATTATACCACTTACGATGAGTATGAGTACGATAAGGCCGGACATCTCATCAAGGAGGCCTACGTTAACACCGACAATCCAGACAGCAACAATGAATGGCGTTATACCTATGATGCTCAGGGACACTTGACCAAGGCTGAATATTTTGATGTATTCTGTGAAGATGGTGAGCCATCTTCATACTGGGTATATGAGTATGAGAATACCGGTAAATACGTAGCACGCGAGTGGTTTATGATGGGCCCCGAAATTTCCGATGCCGAAAACGGTATCTGTAAAGACCTGTCCAAAGCTTTATATGTCACAATACAGCCCCTCACCACTTATTACCGCGAGTATACCTATACTTTCAGAAATGACAGTCTTGTAATATGCGAACACACGTACGATATCGATTTAGGTTATGAGGAGCCACGAAACGATGACACGCTTGAATATGTCTACGCATATAAGGACGGATATCCCCAAAGTCTCTCAACCGGCCGACTCCGCTACCAAATAGACAAAATCACATACTATCCTAACGGCATGTATAAGGACTTTGTTTATCAGGAAGAGAATGTTTACAACTTTGATACCGGATGGGACCTTCATTCATATACAATGCTGGACAATCCCCGTTATCTGGAAGTTGACACCTTCAGTCTTGGCGGAAGGGCCTCTTTTATGACACTCACCCCGCAATCGATAAAGGTAACCTACGATTCACACTTTGACATCGTCAAGAATGAAGAGTGGTATTCAGATACCATTGACGTGCCTACCTTCACTGACACATGGGTTAATTACACCTATGATAAGTACGGCAACTGGGTAACACGTGACGAGACCGTAGTTGCACGCTGGACCGGTCAGGAATCAACCAGCACCATCACTCGAGTGATGGAGTACTTCGAATAAGCATTAAAACGAGCAAAAAGAGTACCAAAGGGGTCTGACCCCTTTGGTACTCTTTTTATTTGCCGATGCAGAAGTGCTGGAAGATGTTACCCAGGACATCATCGGTGGTGATGTCGCCGGTGATGGATGAGAGGTGATGGATGCACTGGCGGATGTCCTGACTCAAGAAATCGCCCGATATGCGGTCGGTGAGTCCCTGACGCACGCGGCGTATGCACTCCTGTGCCTTTACCAATGATTCGTAGTGACGCATGTTGGTCACGATTACATCCTGCTCACCGATTTCCGGGATAGCGGCGGCCTTGACCAGAAGGTCGTTCAATTGCTGCAGTCCGTATCCGTATTTGGCCGATATCCAAACATCGCTGTCTGTGGGTGCGGGTAGGGCGGCTGCATCATCGCACTTGTTGTGAACGCGTATCAGATGCTTGCCATCGGAGAGTTCACGGATCTTGCTTTCAGTTTCAGAATCTGCCGGGTGGGCCTCATCGGTCATCCAGAGTATGATGCTGGCCTCGCGGGCTTTGCGGTAGGAGCGCTCAATACCCATTGTCTCCACTGTATCGGTTGTCTGACGGATACCTGCGGTATCGATAAAGCGGAACAGCACTCCGCCTATGGTGGTGGTATCCTCGATGCTGTCGCGGGTGGTTCCCTGAACGTCGCTCACAAGTGCGCGGTCATCATGCAGCAACTGGTTGAGCAGGGTACTTTTGCCGGTGTTGGTCTGGCCTATGATTGCAACCGGAACTCCATTGCGTATTGCATCGCCTGTGCTGAACGAGTCGGCCAGGCGGGTTATAATCTGCTCTATCTGCTCGGCCAACTGTTCAAGCTGTGAACGGTCGGCAAACTCCACATCCTCCTCGCTGAAATCAAGCTCCAACTCAATCAAGGAGGTGAACTGCAGCAACTGGTCACGCAAATTGCGCAACTCGCGGCTGAATCCGCCCTTCATCTGGTTCATGGCCAGACGGTGTGATGCGGCCGATGTGGATGCTATCAGGTCAGCTACGGCCTCGGCCTGGCTCAGGTCCATTTTACCTGCCAGGAAAGCACGCTGGGTGTATTCGCCCGGTTGGGCCTGACGGCAGCCGGCATTTATGAGCAGCTGGCAGACTTTCTGCAGAATGTATTGGGATCCGTGGCACGAAATCTCGGTACTGTCCTGACCGGTGAAGGAGTGTGGCGCGCGGAATACGCTTACCAGCACGTCGTCGACAACGGTACCATCGGCATCGATTATCTGTCCGTAACTCAGGGAGTAGGGGTTGGCGCTTGCGAGCGGATGCCCGGATGCGCTGCGGAATATGCTGTCGGTAAGACGTACGGCATCGGGGCCCGATACACGGACCACGCCCAGTGCTCCTCCGGCACGGGTCGCTACTGCACAGATGGTATCGTCAATCTCTGTCACTGTAAAATCAGATGCGGTCAAGGACACGGGTTATGAGCTCTTTCATCAGGGGCTTGTAATCGGTGTTCATCTCTTTTGCATAGCGGTTGGCTATGACCATGCACACCGTCATTGCCCGATGCCCAAGAATAGCAGCCAGTCCGGCTACTGCCGAGCTCTCCATCTCGAAGTTGGTTATACGCATACCTTTATATTCAAAGCTCTCGACCTTGGCATTCTGGTTGGGATCGGAGAGTTGTGCGCGAAGCACGCGTCCCTGAGGTCCGTAAAATCCGTTGCAGGCAATGGTTACACCCGGAACCATCCTGTCGTCATCGGCCATGATGCGCTTTAAGAGTTCGGGATTGGCATTGGCAACGTATGGCGCACCTTTCTTGGTTGACCATTCCATATGGGCTACGAATGCACGCTCAAAATCCAGGTCGCAGACTTGGTCACGTCCGGCATAGAAGTTGAGCAGGCCGTCAAAACCGATGCTCTTGACCGAGCACAGGTAGGTACCCAGCGGAGTGAAAGGCTGCAGGCCACCGCATGTGCCTATACGGACAATATCAAGAGTGCGGTGAACGGGTTTCTCGGTACGGGTCGCATAATCTATGTTGGCCAAGGTGTCCAACTCGTTCATCACTATGTCTATGTTGTCACAACCTATTCCGGTGGATTGGATTGTTACCCGTTTGCCTTTATACAGGCCTGTTGCGGTGCGGAACTCGCGGTTGCTTACGGTGCATTCCACGCTGTCAAGCAGTTGGGCTATGGTATCTACACGACCGGGATCGCCCACAAGAATTACCTTATCGGCCAGTTGTTCGGGCTTTAAATGCAGATGAAAGCACGAGCCGTCATCGTTGATGATAAGTTCGGATGGTGCAAAGTAGGTACTCATAGGGCTTATCGGTTAAGATAGTTGATCTCGGTTGTACGTATGTCGTTCTCCATCTTGATGACCTGTTGCTCGGTCTTGAGAACTCTCTCTTCAAACTCAAGCAACTGCTTGGTCATGCGCTCCTTCTCCTGACGGGATGCGTTGGCGTAGTCGTCACGCTGTTTGTTGAGCCTGGTAAGATCGGTATCATACTGGTGTTTCAATTCGGTCCAGCGCTGGAAAAGTTTGGCGGCGTCGGGACATTTGAAGTCATCCAGGTCGTGATAGGTTGTAACATCATCGATTACGTATGTGAACGAGCCTTGCTCGGCCTTTTCGGAGAGCTCGTAACGGAGCAGGGTAAGGCGCTGACGGGCTGCACGCACGGCTGTAAGGTCCGATTGTGTATCGGAAATTGATGTCAGACGGGCCGCGCGGTGTATGGCAAGCGTATCGCCGTTCTCGTAATTGTATTTATGATTGCGCTCCGATGGGATGAACGTGTAAACGCAAACCATGCCTTCGGGTTGGCGGCGGTCAGTTGCAAACCATCCCAGGTTATTTGCCTCGTCAATGACGTAGAGGTAGTCATTGGCCTCAGAGTTGAATGGCATTCCTATGTTCTCGGGTTTGAGATACTTGCCGGTGGCGGTGCTGTAGCGTGACACAAAAATGTCAAGACCGCCAAGTGATTCGCTTCCGCTGGCGGCATAGTAGATTGTTACACCGTCATTGAGCAGGAACGGGTAGCGTAGATCACCATCGGTGTCAAGTCCGTTGACCGGTGTCTCATCGGCCCATTTGTCAAAACTTTTGAACTTGGTGAAGAAACGGAACAATCCCTGTGAGGTCATTCGGCTGTAGAGAATGCTCTGTCCGGTTTCGGGCATGAAAACCTCACCTTCGCTGCCATCACCGAAAAATTCATCTGCCGGATAGAACGATCCGGTGGATTCGCCGATGATATATGTGCTGAACAGTTCATCCTTGCTTATCAGGAAACTGTCGATGAAACAGATGCGGCTGGTGTTGCGGAGCATGCGGAACAGCACTTTCAGACTGTCGGTCATAGTTGTAATACGCTCCTCAAGCACAGGATCGTGCAGCTCCTTATCGGATGATATGCCTTTGACAAACTGCTCAAAATTATCTATTGCAGGCTGGTAGTCCTCCTTGCCAAGGTAATACTCACCCAGTGCGCGGTATGCCTTGAATATCTTCTTTGCTGCGGCTTTCTCAAGATATGGTACTGCTTTATCCTGCTCACCTGTCTCCATGCAGCATACTCCGTACCAGTAGTTGCGGTCGGCGGCATCGGGCTTTTGTTTCAGATATTTGAGCATAATGGGCTTGGCTTTCTCATAGTCGCCCTGTAAGAAATATGTGCGGCCCTGCTGTAGCGTTTGTGACGATACTCCCAGGCAAATAAGAAGCAATAATATGGTAATTCTTATGTGTTTCATACGGCCAAAGGTAAACAAAATTTGCTACTTTTGCGCCCGAAATCAAAAACTGCTTTATATGAAAGGTCTTTGGACAATACTTCTTCTGATTGTTTCAAACGTTCTGATGACATTTGCGTGGTATGGTAATCTCAAGCTCCAGGAGATGAAAATCAGCACCGACTGGCCCCTTTTCGTGGTCATCCTTGCATCATGGGGCGTAGCTTTCTTTGAGTATTGCGTAATGATTCCCGCCAATCGCATAGGGTCCGATATCACCGGAGGTCCTTTCAATCTGGTTCAGCTCAAGGTTATCCAGGAGTGCATCTCACTCATCGTATTCTCGCTCATCCTGGCCTTCTGCTTCAAGACGCAATCCCTGCACTGGAACCACCTGGTATCATTCGTGTTCCTGGTAATTGCAGTCTTCTTTGCATTTTTGAAATAGTATTTGGTTATTCGCAAAAACCGAATTAACTTTGCTGCAGTTAAGTAAGTCGTGGGCTGACGATGTATATGGGTAGTGCAAAGTCCCCGCCAGCATAGCATCACACCGAAAGGCGTAAACCTCGCTCACGCATTAAGGGGCAAATCTAAGCATCTCCTACAAACGGAGATGCTTTTTATTTGCTGTCTATCGCGGTTATGCAGTATTGAACTTTCTCCCGAGTACGTTTTCTAACCCCAACGGTCATCTTTACAGTTCCGATACCAGTCAGCTTATATTCCATTATCATTATCCTCTCAAATGGCTTTTGGTTTTTGTTATCCGGTTTAGTCTTTTTGATTGAGACCTTCCTTGCTCCAACAAGTATTGAATCAAGTTGAAGTACAGCAAGAGTAGATAAGTAACTCTTGGATGCATGCTCGCTTGTTTCAATGATGGAAACCATACGAATGTTGATAAACTCTTTCAACGATAGATTGTACTTTCTTTGTGAAGGATTACGTTCCTTCCATTCACGGTAGAAATCACGAATGATTTTCTCTCTGTTCTTAATCTCTTCTAACGAATTACCTTGTGGTATCATAAAGCATAGTATTAATAATTAGTATCATCTGCAAACAACATGGGGTATCCCAACCTGACACCTTATGCCTAGCGGAATACCCCGGTATCAGATACTGCAAAGTTACTGGATAATCCTTATGTTGCAAAAAATGGCAAGGGGAACTGTCCTTATGCACTATGAAAAAAGGTAAAACTTGGTTTTGGAAGTCATGTGTTTTGATAATTCCAAGACTTAAGTATCTTTGTAACATTAAACTCAAACAATACTCTATTAGTCAAAGCATATTTATGAAAAGGATATTGTTTTTAGTGTTTGTGTGCATACTGCCATTTCTAAAGGCATATAGCAGTGTTGTAATAGATGGCATCTGGTATAATCTTAATGGGGATGCAAAGACCGCTGAGGTTAGTAGAAGTGGTGAAAAATATTCAGGTAGTATCACCATTCCTTCACAGATAACCTATAATGACATAGTTTATAGTGTTACGAGCATAGGAGATTATGCTTTCGATAAATGTGGTGGTCTTACCTCCATCAGCATTCCCGAGAGTGTTACGAGCATAGGATACCAGACGTTCTATGGTTGTAGCGGCCTTACATCAATCATTGTTGAGGAAGGAAACACGATATATGATAGCCGTAATAATTGTAATGCAATTATAAGAACTGCAACCAACACTCTAATTAGAGGGTGTCAGAATACAGTTATTCCCAATAGTGTTACGAGCATAGGACAATATGCGTTCTCTGGTTGCTGTAGCCTTGTCTCTATTCCCATTCCTAATAGTGTTATGGGCTTTGGATTTGGAGCGTTCGAAGATTGTAGTGGTCTTATCTCAATCACCATTCCGAATAGTGTTACATACATAGATGGGAATGCGTTCAGAGGTTGTAGTAGTCTTATTTCCATCACCATTCCAAATAGTGTTACAGACATAGATGGGAATACGTTCGAAGATTGTAGCAGTCTTACCTCAATAATTGTAGCAGAAGGGAATACCGTATACGATTCTCGCGACAATTGTAATGCAATTATAAATACAAAGACAAACACTCTTATTGTTGGTTGTAAAAACACAATAATTCCTAATAGTGTTACGAGCATAGAATATAGGGCATTCTATGGTTGCAGCGACCTTACATCCATTACCATCCCCAGTAGTGTTACGAGAATAAGATATGGTGCGTTCTATGGTTGCAGCGACCTTTCCTCCGTTACTATAAACTCAAATACGATAGTGTCAAATACATATTCTCAAGCATCAAATCTCACATCCATCTTTGGTACTCAAGTAAAGAATTATATTATTGGAGATGATGTTACGAGCATAGGTTGTTATGCTTTTTATGATTGTACAAATCTTAACTCCATCACTATTTCCAAGAGTGTTACGAGCATAGATGATTGTGCATTCATATTGTTTCCACAAATTGGTTTTTCATTCATTTTTTTATCATCGACTCCTCCTATTTACAGTTTGAACTTTTTGCCGAATTCTTATAATTATCGAATTTGCGTTCCTTCCGAATCTGTAGACTTATATAAGGATGCGGCCAATTGGAGAATATATGCAGAGCGTATTCGATCTATTCCATTTAATAGACCAGAAGATCCACAACCCTCAAATGAAATATGGTATACAACAAAAAAAGAGAAAATACTAAATCCGAATAATGTTGATGCATTCAGTTCTACTCTTGTTTATAACATATATGTTAATGGTGTGGGAATAATGGAATTTGATACTCCAATTACGAGTATTGGTAACAAAACTTTTTATAAATGCACAGATATTACCTCCATAACCATTCCCGAAGGTGTTACGAGCATAGGACGAGAGGCTTTCTCTTGTTGTAGTGGTCTTACCTTCGTTGCCATCCCGAACAGAGTTACAAGCATTGGAAATAGTTCGTTCTATGGTTGTAGCAGTCTTACCTCTATTACTATCCCCAATAGCGTTACGAGCATAGGATATAGTGCGTTTTCTGGTTGCAGTGGTCTAACTTCTATCACCATTTCCGAGAGTGTTAGTAGCATAGGAGATAGTGCGTTCTTGGGTTGTGAGAGCCTTGATACAATATATGTTAACTCAAATGCGATAGTATCCAAAACATATTCTCAAGAAGCAAATTTTAAAACCATCTTTGGCGCACAAGTTAAAGAATATATTATTGGAGATGATGTTACGAGCATAGGAGATTATGCGTTCTCTGGCTGTAACGGCCTTACCTCCATCACACTACCTAACAGAGTTACAAGTATAGGTGATTATGCATTTTATGATTGCAACTGTCTTACTTCTGTCACCATCGGGAATAGTGTCACGAGTATTGGAGACCATGCGTTTGAAGGTTGTAAAGATCTAAATACTGTTTTTCTTAATTGTTCTGCTGTAGGTGGTTGGTTCGCAGGAAATACCAACATAAAAAAAGTAGTACTTGGAGAAAGTGTGCAGACTATTGAACTAAGAGCTTTTCAAGGTTGTGTAGGTCTTACTTCTGTCACCATCGGGAATAGTGTCACGAGTATTGGAGACCATGCGTTTGAAGGTTGTAAAGATCTAAATACTGTTTTTCTTAATTGTTCTGCTGTAGGTGGTTGGTTCGCAGGAAATAC
>Ga0310696_10000919_pt1 | contig 43371 bp, 75 predicted proteins | sample AusTroGonzalo_MG_4_FD_203885 | JGI IMG/M metagenome (GOLD analysis project Ga0310696, IMG submission 203885) | Bovine rumen microbial communities from tropical cattle in Woodstock, Queensland, Australia - Gonzalo_02 (v2) (version 2) | ecosystem: Host-associated > Mammals > Digestive system >... | reverse complement strand
ATGTTCTGATTGAGTCAGCAGTTAATTCAATACACCACGGAGGGGAAGAATAATGGATACAACTATTATAGTCGCAGGAATATCTCTTGTTGGTACTTTATGCGGTACGTTCGGTGGCATTATGACATCGAATAAACTGACGGGATATCGCATAGAACAGTTAGAAGAACAAGTTAAGAAACACAACAATCTAGTTGAGCGTGTATTCAGATTAGAGGATAACGACAAACTTCTCGAAGAAAAAATCAAGGTTGCCAATAATCGTATTGCTGATTTAGAGCACGCCCATGCGTAGGTGAAACTATGAACGCTAAACAACTTATAGACAGAGCAAAGGCTGAATTGGGTACGATGGAAAGTCCACCCGATTCTAATAATGTTAAATACAATACTTGGTACTACGGGCATCCCGTGAATGGCGCATCATATCCTTGGTGTGCCACTTTTATTTCTTGGCTCTTTAAGCCCGAACAAGGGTTATGCAAAAAGACTGCTTCTTGTTTGGAAATGCTTGAATGGTTCGAGAAAAGAGGACAGATAGTTAAGTCTCCACAGGCAGGAGATATCGTGTTCTTTAAGTACCCGACCAACAATCGCAGAACTAATCACGTTGGTTTGGTCGTTTCCGTGAATGGCAATGTTATCAACACTATCGAGGGTAACACTTCTACTACTTCACAGGACAACGGCGGTAAGGTAATGCAACGTAACCGATACTCAAACATCGTTGCTTACGCTAGACCTAAATACGTGCAGGGTACTTTGACTAATATCTCTGAACGCAAATCCATTGAGGAAATTGCCGCAGAAGTTATGGCATTAAAATGGGGTTGCGGTAATGACAGACGACAACGATTATCCAATGCAGGATATGACTATAAACAAGTTCAAGAGTTGGTGAATAAGATTCTTAAAGGATAAGGAGGAAAAATATGGATAACGCAATGTATAACGCCATAAAGAACATACCAACATATTCGACGGAAGGTAATTTAAGAGACAGAGGTTATCCGTCAAGTTACGATGGTGGCATAGGCGCAAGGGTTGAAGTTCATGATTACAGCCAAACAAAGACACCTACAGGTAGCGGTAAGACTTCTACAGGTTCTTCGTCATCATCAAGCGGTGGTTATGATATGAACTCATACCTTTCTGACCTCTACGCACAGAGACAGGCGGCGGCAGAAGCGGCTTATGAAAGGTCAATGGGACTTCTTAACGACGCATACAATAGTGCCGCAAACAACTACGCGGATATCTTTAATAGAGGACAGGACACATTAAGAGGTGCTTACGATAACTCACGTAATAAGATAAATGAACAGGCTTCGGATTCAATGAGAGAAGCATACATAAACAAGATGCTTTCTATGAAGAATCTGTCACAGAAGTTGGCGGCTATGGGTATAAGCGGTGGTGCTTCTGAATCAACAGTAGCAGGGCTTCTTAACAACTATGGTAATGCACGTAACGGAATACAGAAGACTTGGAACAATAACCTTTCTGATTTGGAGCAGGGCTTTAACTCTAACCTTACTGACCTTTACAATGCTTATCAGACACAGATGGCAGAGTTGGCTAACACAAGGGCGGCACAGCAGGCACAGTTGGTTTCTAATCTGAATAATCAGATAGCAAGTGCAGGAAGTGATTTCTTCTCTATCTTGTCTAACCCTAACGTATTAAAGGCGGCGGCAAGTGGAGCATTGCAGAACTTGCAGAGTATTCAGCCTGTAGCAACCGAAGCAACGAATACATACAATCCCGTTAATACTCAACAGAGTAACGATATGGGCGGTACACTTACCAACTATAGCCGAGAAGAATGGGAGAAGTTGGCAAATGGCGGTTCGGGAGTATACGACAGGATTCAGAAACTTTTAGCACAGGGCGTTCCCGACGAGACTTTAGCAAGTATGCTGACAGGTTACAGAGCATCATAACAACACATACCCCTTTATCAATAACGATAGAGGGGTATTTTCTTTAGGAGCGAATATGAATTATCAGATTGGTAAGCAAAAAATTACAGAAGATAAGTTAAGGAAAATGTCGGGCAATGATGCCAACGCATTATATTACGCTACTCACCAGGGCAATAAACAGGCTAATACTATGTTTACGAATCCTGGCTCTTATGTTGATACAGGTGAGCAGGAAAAAGCCACAAAAGAAGATTACGAAAATGTGCTTCGTCAGATTAAGCAGATTCACAAGAACATGAACGAGCCTAAAAGGGAGATTCCTAAGTTGGAAAGACCAACAGATAAGGACAAATATGCTGTTAAGGCTGAAATAAGAGACAATGATTATACGGCAAACAAGTTGGCTGTAAAGGACGAACTAAGAAGACAGAACGAAAATCAGATTAAACAGCTTGATTATTATACTCGCAAAGACCTTGAAGAAGAACGCTCAAATCTTTGGGATAAGGGTGTTGATATGACCGACTTAGAAAGCAAGCGTTTGAAAGAGGTTAATAGTCTTTTAGACAAGGATGATAAGGCTAGGAGTCTGTCTAATTCTAATAAGCCCTCAACTAGGTATAGTAATCAAAACGCAGGAAATAGCAAGGATTATTCTAGTAGAGATACAAGGTTCGATAAGGACTTTGAGGACTTCTATGAGTGGAGATATAACAGGGCTGATACAACCGATTATGACAAGGTTACAGATACTAATATTCCTCATTGGGAAAATGTCAAGAAAGACATAATGAAGAAGAATAATTGGGATGAAAAGACCTTTAATAAGTATTGGGAACAGTATGATAAGATGCGTACACAGCAGATGGCAGATGAAGAAGTGAATACAACTGCCGAATTTGCGAAGAATCATCCCGTACTAGGAACTTTGGCACAGACATTATATAATCCGCAGACAGCACTCGAAGGTGCGGAAACAGTATTAGACAATACGTTTGGAAAGTTTAACCCCGAATTAGTTCCCGATAGTGCTGATTCTACTAGGTTTACAGGTACAAGAGTAAAGGAAGCAACCAAGCAGGCTGTTAAAGACAATATAGATAACGAAGTCTTGAAGCGTGGATACGACACAGTAACAGGACTCTTAGACATGGGTGTAAACGTCGCTTTAAGTGGTGGTAATCCTCTTATGATGGGCTTATTATCGGGCGGTCAGTCTGCTACAAGAAATCAGATGATGGCTCTTGAAAGAGGTGCTGATGCTGATAAAGCGGCACAGTTCGGTACAGCAACAGGAGCAGTGTCGGGAGTGCTGAACTCTATTGGATTAGACAAGGCTTTAGGTGCAACGGCTAAAACTATCGGTGGCTCAATAGCGAAGGGTGCGCTTACCGAAGGCTTAGAGAATGTTGCAGAAGACGCGGCTACGCTTGGCTTAGATGTGGCTATCAACAAGTATCGCTCACAGTTAGAGAATCTTCATAATTATTATACTTCAAAGAATTTGTCCGATAGCGACGCTTGGCTACAGGTAGCAAAAGACACAGGCCTAGATATGCTTACAAGTTTCGGTTCGGGTGCGCTTTTAGGCGGACTTATGCGTGGAGTCAAAAGTGTACCTACGCTTGTTAATAACGCAAATGCAAAACTCTTTAACATTGACCTTGCAAAGAATAGAAACAATGTATGGAACGACGTTGAGAAGTTTGAACAGGAGAAAATTACAGACGAATCTGTAAATATTGATGGTGTTGATTACTCTATTGATAAAGCGAATAGCAATCTCGTTGATGCTAACGGAAAAGAAATACCGATAGTTGACCCGTCTGTTTTTGATACTTCAACGAGAGGAACTGAAGCGCAGACAAAGAGACAGTTTGCTTCAAAGTTAACAGAATATATTAAAAATAACTTCCTTAACAAAACTTTTATTGTTAAGCAGAATGGACATGAGATTGGATTTATAGACCGTTCAGCAAAAGAATATGCGGGTTCAAAAAGTTCAATAAGAAAGAATAATGAAAAGATGGGGCTTAAAGCGAATATCGCTCCAAGATTACAGACGGTAATAGAAAACGCATTATTCAATCATCATGAAGATAATTTGAAATCCAATGTTCCTATTAAAGCCAGGGGCATTGATAAATATGATATATCAATAGCGTATCCTACGAAAAATGGAATTGAATTGTATGATGCGGTAATGGATATTGGACTTCATAAGGATGGCAACGAATACTTCTATGATATTTTGAACATAGAACCAAAAAAGAAAGTCGACACTCGGCTTCTGTCAAAAGACAGCGTTACCAATATTAGTCGCCCTTCTTTTAATTCAAGTGTAAACCCTAACGCAGAAGTTGTCAATCCCGATAACGCTAATAACGTTCAAAGAAGTTATAAGGACTTATTGCCCGAGAATAACTATATCGAATCCGATAATTATAAAGCATTATCGGATAGGCAAAGAAGTATTGACTCGGAGATAGACAATCTCGAAAACACAAGGGCAGAACTAGCTGAAAGCCTTAAAAATGAGATTGTGGGAGAAAAGACCGAGGATGAATATACTCCCGCAGAATCCATCGAAGCCTTATTAAGCAAGCGATACAGGGCTTATAAGTATACCGATGAAGGTGAGAGAATAAACAATTCTATTTCCGAGATTGATAGTAAGTTAAAAGACCTTGAATTGCAGAGAAATAGAATCCGTGAAGGACAGATTGCGCTTCGTGACAATACAAGAAATGCACAGTTGCAGAACTATCAGTATGCTGACCCTGTTAAAGCAAGTCAGAACGACTATGAAGGTTTTGATATTACCAAAGGCACAAACGGCGAAGTCCAAGACGCATTAGATAGTGGTAAAGCGTTCATAGCAGAAATGTCACCGCTTGAATATTTACAGAGGTCAACGTATGACATATTCGACACGGCTACGTTAGAAAGCACGATTGAGTCCGCTAATTCCATAAATCGGGTAAAAGAGTATGCGGAAGCAATGCGTAATGGCGAAAAGTTCCCTATCCTTAATCTTACCTATGAAGGGAAGATGGGCAGAGGACAGGAAGGTAGAACAAGGGCTTTAGCGGCTTATGAAGCAGGAATAGATAAAGTTCCCGTTGCCATTATTGGCGAGCCTAGTGCAAACCCTAACAATCCCAAGTTTAGCGTAGAAGAATCATCAAGAATAAACGACATACCCGAAGAAGACCTTGAAAATGCAGTTGTTTCAGAAATGGAAGACGAACTTAATTGGATAACTCCCGATGATTCTAACCGCAGTAATAATATTCCCTTTGACTTACAGTTCTTTGCAGAGAAAAAGGCTAACCTAGAAGCGCAGTTAAACACCCCCAATCTTTCCGATGCTGACAGAGCAAGAATACGAAGTGAATTAGCGGAAGTTAATGAACTCATTGCACAGATGGATGAAAACTTCTATCGCCTTTCGCCGCAGGAAGGACAGAAAAAAGTATCAAAAACCGTTGCTAATGCTGATATGAGAATGGACGCAGAAAGAGCGGCAGAAGAACTCTCTAAAGATATTGGTTCGTACTTTGTTCAGACTGAGCAAATGAGTTATTCCAAGGGTCGCGATAAGGTTGTTGACGATTACGAGGGTTCTCTTAATAGGTACATGAACAACGAAGGTGATATGTACGACGGTTCTGACTATGACGCAATCCGTATCTTAGAGCAGGATATTAAGTCTAAGAGAAAGAAAGCAGAAGCAGAGGGCAATACCGAACTTGCTAATCACTATAGGGAACAGCTCGATAAGTTGGCTATAACTAGGCAGTTGCGTTCTACTTCGAGTGGACAATTTAATCAAGCGGCGGCTAAGTGGATTAGAACCGCAGAGGGCGCAATAGATACGGCAAAAGGACTTGCAGACAAAGCCCTTGACATGATGGAGCATGGCAACAAGACCCAACAGTCAGAAGCACGTTATATAAGAGAAACGGCTGACGATATCATGGACTATGCCAATGAAATATTATCGTCTGAGAATTTGTGGGCTGAATTGGAAAACGCAGACCGCAGATTAAAGTTTGAACATGAGTTGTATCAGAAAATACAACAAATCGGCAAAGAAAAGGGAATCGAAATCAACGATGACCTTGCAAATAAGCTTGCTAATGATTTGTTGAATGGTCAGAAAAATGCAGAAGCTTTAGCAAGAAGCATTGCAACATTCAGAGAATACAACTTCTTAGGCTTTGACGATGAGTTCCTTGATAAAGTAGAAGCTATATTTGATGAAGCAGAACAGTATGATTACAACAGCAAACAGCGTGTAGAACTTGAAGAAAAAGCGTTTGAAATGCTTGCCAAAGAGATTTATAAAACAGGCGGCGACCCACAGGAGAAGTTTGACGCTTGGAGATACTTTGCGATGCTTGCCAATACTAAGACTCACGAAAGAAACGTTTTGGGTAACTTGGTATTTGCTGATATGGTTCATTCATCATCCAATGGTATTTCAGCCCTTATGGAAGGTGTCACAGATAAGAGTGTCAGAGGATTGCAGAGACTTACCAAAAGGCAGGAAACAGGTATTAAGCGCACTAAAGCATTTATAAATCCTGCTTCTGAGTCAGACCAATCGTTAATCTCGAACAGTTGGAAGGATGCCGAACAAGGTGCTTACAGAGAACTTGCAGGAAATAAATACCAAAATGATGTAGGTAATGGTATAGAAAGTTATAAGCCTGCGTTTAGTACGTTATCCAAGGGCGGACAGGCTGTAAACAAAGCTATAGACACCAACAATGCAATTCTTAGTACAGAAGACTTCTTCTTTAAGCGTCAGAAGTACGCAGGACAGTTAGCGTCGTATCTTAAAGCCAACGGAGAAGATGCAAGTATTTTTGAAGTTGAAGGAAAGATAAAAGACTTAATGACTAAGAAAGCTAATAGCGGCTTGACTAGTGATGAAAAGACTGAACTTGGCGAACTCAGAAAACGAGAAAATACTTTAGCTAAGGCTAGAGCATATGCTATAAAGCAAGCCAATTACGCAACATTCAACCAAGCAAATGAAACGGCAGGGATTCTTTCTAAACATTCTAAGGAGTGGAGAAATTCTAAGAATCCTGTTGCTAGATTCTTTGGTAGAGAAATTGAGAGTTTGGCGGCATTTAAGAATACTCCCGCGAATATTGTTAAGGCAATGTGGGATTATTCTCCTGTTTCTTTAGCTAGAGGAGTAGGAAAAACAGCACAGGCAATAGCATCTAAAGACGCTACGAGAAACTCAAAGATAGGTAGTGCCGAGGTTAACGAAGCCCTTGATATGTTATCTAAGGGTTTAGTCGGAACAGCAATTATGGCTCTAGGTGCTAAGTTGTACAAGGATGGAATACTTACATCTTCTAAGGATGATGTCAGAGGAAAAGCTGACGAAGCCGAAGGAAAACAGTCATACGCTCTGAATATCAACGGAAAGTCCTACGCGATTGATGCGTTAGCTCCTACGGCGACTGCTTTGTTTATCGGTGCGGAAGTATACAAACTGTGGGAAGAACACCACGGAGACGGAGAAGACGACAAATTCTTTAGTAAGGATGGTATCTTTAACGCAGAAGGAATCAATGATGTTGTAAATTCGACGCTTGCCGTGGCTGACCCGTTTATTGAGCAATCAATGTTACAGGGCGCGGCTAATACGTTAGAAAGTATACGTTATGCTCAGACCCCAGGTGAAGCAATGATGGCGGCGTTGGTTACACCGCAGATAGGCTATTTTGCACAGGCACTTCCGACAGCAGGCGGGCAAATAGCAAGAACTATCGACAATACCCGAAGAAGTCTCAGAACTAACTCAGAGGGAGTTGCAGGGGCTTTTGAAAGAGCAGGAAGACAGGCATTAAACAAGATTCCTTTTGTTAATAAAGTCAATAATCCTTATGTGGATATGTACGGCAGACAGCAAGAAAACTATGATGGAAATATCTTGCAGAGATTAGGTTATCAGACATTAGCACCGTTCTACAAACAGGATATAAACGTCGAACCGTATCAAGCAGAATTAGACAGACTGCACGACATTGACCCCGAGAATTATGCCGATGTATTAGGCGAGAGTTTCCCTAACAAGATTGATGGACGAAGACTGACTAACGAAGAATGGACAAAAGGACAGACTAAAGCAGGAGAAGCTTGGAAGAATCTTATCAATACGTCGATTAAAAATAGCGAATACAAATCACTTACTTCCGAAGAACAGTACGAAGTTCAGAAAAGCTTACAGAATCTTGCTGAGAAAATCGGTACAAAAGAGGTTTTGCCCGACAAGAAGATTAACAATGATTTGTTGTCTGCGTTCAATGGTAGCAATTATGGCGAAGTTGTCAATATGGCTATAGCGGACGCAAAAGGTAAAGTCACTAATGCAAAGGTCAAAGAAGCGGGATTGCCTGTTAACGAAGTAACCAAAACATTTATTAACAACAACGACGTTAAAGGACAGCAGAAGTATAAAAAAGCACTTGATGTCGCCAAGAATTACGGTTACGATTCGTTGACCGAGAAAGAGTATCAGATATACGACAAGAAGGGTGGAGTTGCTTTATCTAACCACTTAAAGTCCAAGAAAGAAGCCGAATACTATGGCGTACCAAATTCTAATGATTTCAAAAAAGCATTAGCAAATGGAACAGCAAAGACTTACGCACAGACATACAAGGCTGTCACGTCTACCAAAACAGGCGAAGACGACCTTGGAAACGACACATTCCTTGATTATAGCGATACAACAGCGCAGATATACAAGGATTTAGGACAGCAGGGTCTTAATAACTACGCAAGAGTAAAGAGCAACATGGGCGATAAGGACAGCGACGCGGAATATATTAAGGCAATGGATAAGTCTAGACTGTCACCAAAGGATAAGGCATACTACTTTGTTCTCCACAAAGGTAAAGATGTAGCCAAGAACGCACCAAAAGATACCAAAGAGCATACGTATATGTGGTATCTTGCGAAGCAGAAGTATGATTCGGACGGCAACGGAAGAATTAGCAAGGCTGAAAAGAGCGCACTTTATAGTGACGTTGTTCCTTACTTAAAGAGTTTAGGATATAGCGATACAGAAGCACGATTGGCAACCAAGTGGGAATACAAATAATTACAGGGCGGGGTGTAAAAACTCCGCCTTTTAAGGTAACGTTATGAATCATAGTCTTGACAACATTAAGAATAGCGAAATCCGATACCTAATAGATGAATACATACACTCGGAGAGGGATAGGGGTGTGTTAAAAGACCGCTACACCATGGGTTATACCTATGAGAAGATAGCGGAGTTGCACGACCTATCCACTGTCCAAGTGAAGCGGATAATCTATAAAGGAACGGACATACTAAAAGAGAGGGTGTAAAAGCCCTCTTTTTTTTATAGCCAAAACTGATACATAAATGATACATTCATGTAATTTTTTCTAAAGCATATCTCATCTACCATGGACATAGAGGTAAACACTATGTTCATATACACGAATCCAAATCCAACAGATAAACGAATAGGTGATTGTGTAATTAGAGCGATTGCTATAGCGACAAGTACGACATGGGAAAGTGCCTATATTGCGCTTTGCAAAGAAGGCTTATCCATGGCAGACTTACCCAATTCCAATGCGGTATGGGGAGCATACCTAAAGAAACTAGGCTTTACTAGACATACCATTCCCGATACTTGCCCCGATTGCTACACAGTTGAGGACTTCTGTGAAGACCATCCGCACGGAACTTATGTGCTCTGTACGGGAAGTCACACGGTTACTGTAATGGACGGAAACGCATATGACGCTTGGAACTCTTTATCGGAGATTCCGACATTCTACTACAAGGAGGAAGAATATGTATAACCCTTATCAGATGTATCAGCAACCACAGCCACCACAGATTATAAGCGTGAGAAGTGAAAACGATGCAAGGAACTATCCTATAGCACCTGGTAATAGTGTGACGTTTAAGGATGAGAACGCACCATATATCTATATAAAAACTATGGGATTGTCTCAATTTGACTCACCGACCTTTGAACGATTCAGACTCGTCAAAGAAGATGGAGAATCGACGCAGGAAGGTGCTTCAAAGTCAACATACAATGATTCTGTCATTGATGAGATAAAGAGCGATATAAGCGGAATACTCGATGAAATTGAGAGTATTAAGAAGAAACTTAAAACTCCTGTCAGAAAGAAAGAGGTAGACGATGAACAGTAATATGCTTTCAATGCTTAATCAGTTAAGACAGAATCCAATGAGTATGCTTGGGAAATTTAACATATCGCAGAATGTTAATCTGTCCGACCCGAACAATATTATTCAGCACTTAATGAACACAGGGCAGATATCACAACAAGCGGTTTTCAGAACTTACAGACAAACAATGCCGTATCTTCGTTGCAGAATAGTGTAACAAGTGGCTTTGGTGATGTTCAGAACGCTTTGTGTGGTGGATTCGCAGGCGTGAACGCAAGCATCGCTAATGGTTTTGCACAGTCGGAGATAGCCGCTAACTCTAGGCAGATGGCTAATATGCAACAGACATTCGACCTTTCGAGACAGTTTGCCGATTGTTGCTGTGAGAATCGTTTGGCTAATTGTCAGACGCAGAATGTTATTCAGAGCGAAGGAAGTGCTACAAGATTCGCTGATGCAAACAATACAAGAGATATTCTTGAAAATTGCAACAGGAATAACCAGGCAATCCTTGATAAGTTGTGTCAGTTAGAACTTGACGCAAAGCAGGATAGGATAAATGACCTTGAAAGACAGGTGACAATGGCTAGTCTTTCTGCAAGTCAGACCGCACAGACTGCTAAACTTATCGCTGATAACACGGCACAGACACAGTATATCGTGAACAGGGTAGCACCTTACCCGATTCCGTCTTATACAGTTCCTAATCCCTTTGTACCCGCAACGGCATAAGGAGGTGGACATATGGATAAGAAGATATACAAAAAGGCAGAAGAACAGTTAGAGCGTGAATTAGAGGACATTGCTCGCAAGCAGAATATCTCAATGGACGACCTTACTCTTATGGACAAGATACTTGATAATCTCAAAGACATATCTATAATATGCGCTATGGGAGAGGAAAGTGAATATTCCGAAAGAATGATGTACGATGCAGACGCTTCATACGCAAGAAGGCGTGATTCAATGGGAAGATATGCAAGCAGAGGGTCATACGATAACGGCTCTTACAGAGGTTCTTATGGAGATTCCTATAGAAGTTCTTACGAGAACGGCTATAGTGGACACGAAGACCTTGACAGGATGCTTCGTGAAGCAAAGTCTGACAGGGAAAAGGACTTGATAAAGCAACTTAAAGAAATAAAAGAGCGATAAATTTATGTTTGTAAAAAATCTTGTCACGAATCTTGTCATGAAAAACGGCAAACGCAGTATTTATGCGGGGTTTGAGCGATGAAAGTTAGAGTTCGATTCTCTCATCCCCTGCGTCCCGCAAGCCTTGATTTTACAGGGTTTGCGGGATTTTTTTATGCCGTATGACAAGATTTATGACAAGCGTATTTTGTGGCTAAAAAGCGTGTTTGTAAAAAATCTTGTCATGAATCTTGTCATGTGAAACATTCCGTGAAACATTTAGAACATACTCTTTGCGATAATATCCATTGACCTACTTTTGGATGCTTCTAAAGACTTGCGATAGACTTTTTTCATTACATTGTCTGTTTCCCAACCGCCAATAGCCATGATATCAGCGTCGGGAATACCTAAAGAATGGGCGTAAGATGCGAAATATGAACGTAACGTATGGAACTTGAACTCGGGTATACCTAACGCTTTCTGATAGCGGTGTATCGCCTTATTCAAAGCATTAGGATGATTGTCATAGATATATCCTTGTTCCCTTATTTGATTTGCTAAAGACTCGGGAAGCGGTATTATACGATTCGATGCGTCTGTTTTAGGGGAATCCTTAATTATCCATCTTTTATTGTATACCATTGACCTATGGATATGCAGACTATTATCCGTTAAATCCTCGATACTAGCGGCGCAAATTTCCCCACGTCTTAAACCCAGGACACCAAGTTGAAAAGGTACACTATAATTCGTCCCCTTTGCCATGTCTAATATGCGTCGAATATCATCACTTTTTGGCTCATAAACCGCTTTGGAAATATTCTGCGGTAGTTTTACCTTTAATCTCACATTAGGGCGGTATTGAGCCAAAACTGACGCAATAAAGCCATATAATGTTTTACACGTCTTCGGTTCATGGTCAAGTGCAAACAGACTTATTTCCTTTTGAACGATTGCACTATCAATGTCGTGGATATTGATTGCCTTAAATTCATCAGATAGTTGCTTTAACTTGGTATTGTATGTCCTTATGGTAGCAGGACTAACAACACTTTCACGATTGGCGATATATTCTCGGGCATACTTATCAAACGTACCATTTACGATACAATCTTCCTGCAATATATCAGCCATAGCAATAGCAACCTCTTTTTGCGTGGGCTTGTGGTCGAAATATGCAGTATACGTTTTTTTCTTGTACGTCTTACGGACTCTGTATGAGCCACTAGGGAGTTTCTCAATCTTCACCCTCAATCACCTTCTTTCCGTAAGGACAGCCCAATATCTTCTCCAATAGTTCCTTTTGATGTTTGTCTTTGGTAAATACGGCTTCTAATAATAGGTCTATTCTTTGCTCTTTCTTTTCTATTTGAGCGTCTTTGCGTTCAATCTGTTCCTTTAAGAACTCTATACTCTTACGACTACGTTCCCTTTCCATTTCTAACTTATCATGATGTTTCACTTTTTCGTAATTGAGTTCCGCTTCTAACTCCTTGATTTTATCGGCTTTATATTGAAGCAATGTCTTTAATGCTTGTGTATCAAGGTCGTCGTCGTCTTCGATGGTATCTATATCCAATACCGCATTGGCTATGGGTTTAAGGGTACTTTCATATCTGAAACCATTGTCTTCTGAACCATCAGCGAATACTCTTGACAGAGTTGCGATAGATACGTGTTCGCCATTCTTCTCTGTTAAGACCTCTATATCAGCAAGGGACAGCCCTTTTTCGTCTCTTACTTCTTTGAGTTTCAATATTAGTTTCTTACTATCAGTCATGAGAATTTCCTTTCAGAACTACAATCTTTTAATCAGAACTGTAACTTCTATTCCTATCTGTACCATGCTACCATTAAATCAAGAAAGGAGAACGCCTATGATAAACAGACAAACACTCACAATCTTAAACCTTTATCTACAAGCCAATGACGAAATCAAGAAAGAGATAGAAGAATATATCTCCGAGTTAGCCAACGACCGAAAAGAGTCGGATAAGGAGTAAGCATGGAAGACATACTTGAAATTATTCAGTTGTATCTTTTGGCGGACGACGAACAGAAGCAAGAGATAAAATCTCTTTTATCGCGTCTAACAAGCGATAACGTTCGTCGTGGGGAATCGCAAGCAGTTTAGTTAATAAATCTAATATCTCTGCTTGTTCCTCACGAGGTCTATTTTCTATTAACTCAATTATCTTCATTTCGCTAGTTTTTTCTACTATAGGAGTACATTTAATTACTTCTCCACTCGAATGTCCCGATAATGTAATCGGAGTAGGTTCATCAAGCCATCCCATTAAATAAGATTCCGTGCACCCTAATGCACGAGCCATTTTTGAAACCTTTCTTAATGGTAAATCTCTAGACGCTTCAATTTTTTGTATAGAAGAACGAGAACGATATCCAACTTTTTTTGCCAATTCGTCTTGCGACATATTCAGTTCTATCCTCTTTTGCTTAATTCTCTCGCCTACGTTCATAACATAGTCCTCCAATTACTTTGTAATTACATTGTAATATGAAGTAGAAAATAATTCTACATTTTTTTGCATTTTTGTGTTGACAAATTGGCTACACGATGATATTGTATGAAATGTAGACAGAACGCCTACACAATATCTTGTATGGAAGGAGGGTATATTTGTGGTTGATACACTAGCACTTGAAGCAATCATATCCGAGTCGGGAACGAAAAAAACACATCTTGCAAAGAAAATTGGAATTTCCGTTCAGAATCTCCGCTTGAAAATGAATAACAAATCTGAGTTCAAAACAAACGAAGTTGCTGTTTTATGTGATGAATTAGGAATTACTAAACTCACTGATAAGGAAAAAATTTTCTTCAAAAAGTAGACAAATATTCTACTTAATGATGACTCCCTAAAACAGGGACTCACCGATTCTCTTGGAAGGGAGTCGTGAAACGCGACACCCCTACGCAATGGAGCGGTGTATACGCATTGTAGGGCTACGGTAAAACACAGTACCCATATAAGCCGTAGTTATACACGTTGACGAGGATGATAAGACAAATTGTCCTATCAAGGTGGGCGAAATACCAACCTTAATCGTGACAAGAAAGGAGAACTATGAACGAGTTAATAAGAATTGATTTTGACAAACAGACAGTATCAGCGAGGGAATTACACGAAGCATTGCACATCGGAGCAAGGTTTAATGATTGGTTTCCGAGAATGTGTGAGTACGGATTTATAGAGGGAACGGACTATTACTCAAAAATGAGTAAAACCTCTGAAATGGGCGGAAGACCTGCAACAGATTATGAAATTTCAATAACAATGGCTAAAGAGATTTGCATGATTCAAAGAACACCCGAAGGTAAGGCGGTAAGGCAGTACCTTATCGAGTTAGAGAAAGCATGGAATACGCCCGAACTTGTAATGGCAAGAGGGTTACAGGCATCAAAGATACTCTTGGAACAGAAGGAAGAACGCATTAAGGAACTTACGGCGGATGTAGAGAGGATGCAACCCAAGGAGATATTTGCAGATGCGGTTACGGCTTCTGAGTCATCAATCCTTGTACGTGACCTTGCCAAGATAATCAAGCAGAACGGCAAGCCCATGGGAGAAAAAAGGCTTTATAAATGGATGCGTGAACACGGCTATATCATTAAGAACTCATGTCAGCCCACACAAAAAGCCATGGAGTTAGGTCTTTTTGAAACCATTGAAAGAACAGTACAGAGGGCAGATTTAGCCCCCATAACTACCCTCACCACCAAGGTCACGGGCAAAGGTCAGCAGTATTTCATTAACAAGTTGCTTGCATAGGGAGGTGGATATGAAACTTAAATATTTCAAAGCTGTTAAGGCAATAAGGGGTTTGGATAATTTGTGTCATATGGCATATAAAAAATCTTGCAAAGGAGATTGGACTTGTTTGGATGATATCAATTTTTTGGACGAAGTAGGGCTTTCGTTTTGGTTACACCACTGTTTAATGGAAACCTTTATGCACAATCTTGTTGCAAGAGAACAGCTAAGTCGTTGTGATGAAGTATCAAATTCAGAACAGGAGTAGGTATGACCTATTTAAGTGACGAATGGAAAGAAGTCAAAAGCAAACCAATAAGCGAACTGTTCGACTATCTGACAGAAAGAACAAACACAGCCGAGGGCGTGGAACTATTCAAGTACACCCGAGCAATGGCAGAGGTAGCACTAGCAATATACGACTTTGACCACTACTTAAAGGAGAAAGAAGATGCCAAGAGTTAAGGAACTGAAATACAGATATATGTTTCAAGATATCGGCATGATAATCGACGGACACCGAAGACGTAAGGGCATGAAGCAATGTGAACTAGCCGATGACGCAGGAATGTCGCAACAGTTGTACTCCTATAAGGTCAAGCATAACGCCTTTGACTACGTGGATTTGATACGACTATTTAACGCATTAGAACTGACGGATGAAGAAATAGTGAGGTTGATGAAAGTATGAGAGAAGTAAAGTTAAATGCCCGTGAACACGCTAAATTCCTCGAAGTGATGGAACGGAAGATGTCTGAACAGGAGATATCGCTTGAACAACTTGCAGAGAGTATCGGAGTTGCAAAGCAGAGTTTATACAACTTTAGAACGGATAGAAGTAGGAATCCATCGAAGTATATATCTGCTAAAATAGCGAATTTCCTTGGCATGAAGCCATGTGATTGGAGGCAAGTATGGAAAAAGCAGGATTCGCCTTATCGCTGATAGGGCTAGGTGGATTGGCAGAAGCATATCCAAACATAAACAAAATCATTATATCGCTTGCCATTGTAGGAGTCGGGGCAATGCTGATGTATCTAGGAGTAACAAATGAAAAAAAGAACAATGAGCGTCGCGCTTCTGATAGGAATGTGCTTGATAGGCTCTACTTCCTACGCTAAAGATACACAACCCGAACTTGTAAAGATGCGAGCAACGGCATATCCCGACACAGGTAACCTAACATATTCGGGGACTAAACCACATTATGGAACGGCAGGCGCAAGTAAGGATATGTTGGGAAAGACAATCATCATGTATCAGCGACTTCCTAATGACGAGATAGGCGAAATAATAGGCTATTTCGAGATAGAAGATACAGGGTCAGCCAAAGGAGCAAGAGAAGGGCACGTGATTGATGTATGGCGACCTAACCTTGATGAATGTCAAGAGTTCATGGATTTAATTTATTCCAATAACGCTAAAGGTAAAGTTTGGGTTCAGTTTATTGATGACGCACAAGGATGAAAGGAGAGAACATGACAGACAAGGATAAGGAAAGCATAGAGTCCACATACAAGGGATTCACGGATGAAAAAAAGGCATATATGCTGTCCCTCTTTAGCCACAAAGAGATTCTTGCTGAATTAGACGCAAGGATGACAGTACAAGAAAATGCCCTGCTAAAAATACATGAGACGATATCCGCCACATGAATACCGTCTCTGATGAAATATGATGTTTGCTTATTGCATTTTTAATTGTAGCAGAAAGGAATGAAAATGGCAAGAAAACATATTGAAACTTGCGTAGGTTGCACAAGTATGGGTCTTCCGTGTAGGGGACGTAGTTGTTCTAACCACAACGGAGCGTATGAATACACCTGTGATGAATGTGAAAAAGAGTACGACCCCGAGGAACTTTACGATGTAGATGGAGAAATGCTTTGTGAAGACTGCTTGCTTGGCAGATATCAGACGGTAGCACAGGTAGAGGAAGAATAGGAGGAAAAATATGGCAAAAGTAATTGGAATCATGGGGGAGTCGGGTAGTGGAAAAACTACTTCTATGAGGAATCTCGACCCCAAGACAACTTTCTACATTGATGCAGATAAGAAAGGATTGAGTTGGAAAGGGTGGCGAAATCAATACAACACCGAAAACAGAAATTACTTAAAGACTGATAAGGTTGAAAGAATTAGACAAATGCTTGGAAAACTGAATAAAGAAGATGATTTCAAACACATCAAAGTATGCGTTATTGATACTCTTAACGGAATTATGGTAGCCGATGAAGTAGCGCGAATGAAGGATAAAGGATACGACAAATGGGTTGATTTAGCTCAATGTGTTTGGGAACTCCTAGATAATCTTTATTCGCTTCGGGACGACTTGACCATCATCGTGATTTGTCACTCACAGACGCAGAAAGAAGATGACGGATACACATTCACAAGAATTAAAACGAGTGGCAAGAAACTTGACAAGCTTTCGATTGAAACAAAGCTTACAACAGTGCTCTATGCAGTTGCTAATGATGGAGAATATATATTCAAGACACACGCGAATAACAGTACAACCAAAACACCGATGGGCGCGTTTGACACAGATGAAATTCCTAATGATATTGTCGAAGTTTTGAAAGCATTGCAGGAGTATTAACAATGATATGTACGACTTGCGGGTTAGATAAAGATATAAGTGACTTCTATATAGATAAGAAGGGATATCGAAGAAAACAATGCAAGCAATGCATTATTGCAAAGAGTTGTGAAAATCAAAAGAAACATGCGGAACACCGTAAAAAATATTGCCATGAATATCATCAAAAGAACCGCAGTAAATGCAAAGAGAAACAAATGCAGTATCGAAACATGGTGGACGCATTAAAAAAGCCATGTGCAAAATGCGGAGAAAAAAGATTGTATGTATTGGATTTTCACCACATAAACCCTGCTACAAAATCTTTTAACATAAATCGAAAGTCTGCAAAAAGCAACTTTAGAATTATAGAAGCAGAAGTAGATAAGTGTGTTTGTCTTTGTAGAAATTGTCACATGGAATTTCATTTCCTCTATGGGATGAATCCAAAGGAACCTTATAAAGATTTACAAGATTATATAGGGAAGGAGGTTGAAAAATGAATAAGTTAGATACGGATGAATGTAAAGTGTGTCACACATTCAATGAATATTATGAATATCTATCCAAGTCGGGTATGGAGAAGGGTGTCACAGGGATAGAGGACGAGGATAAGTTATTTATTCTCAACACAGCGTTAGCTATGACTCTGACCGTATTACACGGCAAAGAGGAAGAGGTTATAGATTACTTTGCATAAATAAGGAGGATAAGAAAATGCAGAAGTTTAACGGCTATGATGAAGCTAAAAAGAGTGCGCAGTATTCGGGAAGCGCAAAGTTACCCAAGGGTGCCTATGTGTGCAAGATTCTCGGAGTGAAGCTGACTGAAGCGTCAGAGGGTAAGAGTGGATTCTTACAGGTACAGTTTGATATCGCAGAGGGCGATTATAAGGGATTCTTCAAGAAGCAGTACGACGAGAACACCAATGAGGACAAGAAGTTTAAGGGCAAGACTACCATATATCTTCCCAAGGATGACGGTTCAGAGAGGGACGGATGGACAAAGACAGCCTTTGCTAGATGGACAGATTCACTCGAAGCAAGTAACAACGGCTACACATGGGATTGGGACGAGAAGAAGTGGAAGGATAAGAAGATAGGCATTGTATTCGGGGAGACAGGGACAAATATAGACGGCAAAGACATTGTATATGTAGAAGCTCATTATCCCGTAGCAGTATCCAAGGTTGCAGAGATATCGGCAGATTCCATTAAGTTCAAGAAGAAGAAGGGCTATGGTAGCGGTTCTAATTCTGCCGCAGAGAATGACGGCTTTATGAACATTCCCGATGACGCAGGCGAAGAACTTCCTTGGTAGGTGGTGAGATATGATTCCGACAGAGATTGAAGCGTGCATAGACTCAATGGTCATATATTGTGATTCTAGGGAACAACCCACAGAGGAATTTAACAAAAGGTGTAAGTCCTTTGGATGTCCTTATGAGAGACAGCACCTTGACTATGGCGACTATACCTATGATTTTCTTCTACCTAATGGAATGATGGCACATAAGAATGATTTGGTTAAGGGTAGAGCCGTAGTAGAGCGAAAGATGTCACTCGAAGAATTAAGCGGCAATCTCTGTCAAGAATATGAGCGATTCCGTAGGGAGTTTGACAGGGCGAAGAATAACGGGGCAAGGGTATATCTGCTAGTACAGGAAGCAACGTGGGAGAAGATTATCAACCACAGATACCAAACGCAGTTTAATGAGAAAGCTTATCTGCATAGGTTATTGGGACTGTGTAGCAGATACGGAGTGATACCCATATTCACACAGAAAGAACTATCGGGACGCATGATTCGAGAGATTCTTGAAAAAGAGTTAAGGACGAGGTTGGAAAACGGAGAATATGACGAGAGACGAGATAAAGAAGACAGTCAAGATGAAGGATGTAATGTCGGCAAGGGGGATTCAGATACGGAATAATATGTGTTCTTGTCCGTTTCATGGAGACGACAAGCATCCAAGCATGAAGGTCTTTGATGATGGAGCAAATTGTTTTACCTGTGGGTGGAATGGAGACATATTTAGTTTCGTCATGCGTTACGACGGGGTTGGATTCAAAGAAGCATATAGGTCGTTAGGGGGCGATTATAGCCCCTACAAGACCGACAATGCTAGAACCCTATCAAATATGCGTCGAGACTCCGAGAAGGCCGTTAGTGAGTCAAAAAAGGCATACTACGCGGAAGTTAAAAGAGCATTTAATGAATCACTTGTTATTTTACGAACTGTCCTACAGGTATATGAGCCTTTATCAGACGAATGGTGCGAAGCATATAATACCCTACAGTACATGGAATACTTGTACGAAGTCAAATATTTAGATGAGCAGGAGATAAACGATTTTTATGTATATAGAAAATGTAGAGCAATTAGATACAGATTCCTTTAATGACAAAGAACTCTACATGGAATTGCTTGATATCGAGAACGAAATGGACAGGGAAATTGCCGTATCCAAGTTAAGGAATAGGGCAAAGGCAAAAGACGTTGATTGTTTGAAGGTATTTGACAATACATGGAGAGCCGCATTAAGGGAGAAAGCGAAGTACGAAAAGAAGCAGTTGTCCGAAACAAGCACACTCTTTTCTATGGCATTGACAGACTTTCCTACTAGAGATACATCTTCGCAGTTTCAATGTGGTGAATGGATAGCTGATTCAGACGGAATAAGAGTCAGAACAGACAAGGGTGGAACTACAATAGTCTGTCCACATCCGATATATCCCACCAAGGTACTGTGTAATGCGGAGACGGGAAAGTACAAGGTCGAGTTAGAGTTTGTAGTGCGTGGCAAGTTAAGACGTATTTTTGTCAGCAGAGAGACGCTTGCTTCCCCTAGTAAGATACTCACACTTGCTAATGATTCTGTCCAAGTAACAGCACTATCTGCACCATATCTTGTCAAGTATCTTGCAGATATAGAGAGTTACAACCCCGACTTAATAAGAGAGGTTACATCTACAAGCCGTTTGGGATGGATAGAATACGTGGACGAAGAAGACGGTAACAAAAAGTTTATGTTCTTGCCATATCAGCAGGAAGTAATCTTTGACAACGAAGCCAATATGAAAAGTCTGTTTGATTCTATCAAGACTAATGGTGACAGGGCTAAATGGTACAAGACAATTAAGGACGTAAGAGCCAAGAAACAGCCCGAAGTTCTTATTAACCTAGCGGCAACATTCGCAAGTGTACTTGTAGAGCCTTGTAAGTTATTACCATTCATAGTCAGTCTTTGGGGCGGTACAGGCATAGGAAAGTCAGTCATCCTAAAGTTATGCACAAGTGTATGGGCAGACCCAGGAGAAGGCAAATACATAACAGATGCTAAAGCCACAAGTACAGCAATGGAGATAAGGCTTAATGCTCTTAATAGTTTGCCAATGACGCTTGACGATATGGCACAGGTCAAGAATCAATACGATGAAGACTTTTCAGAACTGATATATCGGTGGTGCGCAGGAAAAGGTCGTGACCGTTCCAATAAAGAGTTGGGACTTAATAAGCTTACAAGTTGGAAAAACTGCATTATCACCAACGGAGAACGTTCTATGGTGGATGAGTCCACGCAAGGCGGCGCAGTTAACAGAGTGATTGACATTGAAGCGTCGGGGGAAGTCCTCTTTGATGGTCGTAACGGTAGCAAGGTATGCAAGACAATCGAGGAAAATTACGGTTTTGCAGGCGAAGAATTTATAGACTTGATAAACGAACTTACCTTTGCCAAATGTAGAGAACTCTTTGAAACAAAGTACGAAGAACTGAAAGCGGCTATATCAAAACTTGGTAAGGATAAAGAAGAAAAACAGATTGTTCCCATGGCTTTGATTCTGACCGCAGATTACTTATCAGAGAAGTATTTGTTTAAGGACAATATAGCTTTGGACATCAATAATTGCATAAGTTATTTAAGGGACAAAGACGAAGTTTCCGAGAATATGAGGGCTTATGAGTATCTGATGAATACCATAGCGGAAAATCAGTACAAGTTCGATGATTCAGAGTTTGACGCAGGATTAGGAACAAGCACTTGGGGCTTTTGGAGAGATTCAAACACCATCATCATAAACGGAAAGATATTCGATTCGATTATCAAAGAGGGTGGTTTTCAGAGCAAAGCGTTCCTATCTTGGTGCAAAAAGAGAAATATTATCGAGTGCGATTCGAGAGGGACGCCAAAGAAAAATGTTAAGCATAAAGGACAATTATACCGAGCAGTTATTATCAAGACAGATTATGGAGTGGATGAAAACATTGATTTTACGGACATTGTGCCCGATGAATTACCGTTTGAGTGAACGTATGTACGGTTACCAGTTACCATGGTTACCACGCACTTGCGTACTATATATATAAAGTTAACACACACACGAATTGCGATATGTATTAAAATTCTTCCTACACGCGCGAGAAAAATAATGGTAACTTTGGTAACCCCTCGACAAATGTGTCAACCACGCGGAAAAATCGGTTACCACGTATGGTAACTCTTGGTAACTTTGGTCACCCAAGGAGAACAAATGGAAAAAGATGTATACAAAATAATGGGCGAGATATGGAAACTTGCCAAGAAATACATACCTATAAGCAAAACGATGTCAGATAAAGAGTGGCAAAACTTCATGAATGAAAACACTTCTATCTACAAAAGTACGGAAGATAAACCTTCTTACTACAGAGAAATGACATCAAAAATGCTTTTGGGAGTAATGGACTTGATAGAAGGAATGTATAAGGAGGGTCGAGAGAATGATTGAATTAATGGATTTATATAATACAAAACCTGTGTTTAAGGAGTTCGTAGATAAGTACATGAAATGTCACGGAATTAAGTTCGTTGATAGAGCGTTGAAATGTATGGCTGTTAAGAACTACGCAGAATACTTACTAAATCAGAGATAACTTAAACGGAGGTTGCAAAAGGAATATGAAAGTTTATCCGAGGTCGAATTACGACAAGAAGAAATGTCGCAATGCGAATTACGAATACATGGCAGAGAAGAAGCCTGTCACACAAAAAGACTTTTTAGCAAAGATAGCGTTTGAACGCAAACCATATTTCATGAAAAAGGAGAGCGAAAATGATTAGTGGCGAAGAAATGAGAGCCTTCTTACAGGCACATCAGATGATATTGGTTACAAAAGAACAAGTAAATTCATTACTCAAACAGATGGAAAATCTTAAAGTCCCTGCTGACGACAGCGTTACCGAAGCAATTAACCACATGAACGATTGCTGTCAAGTATTAGTCCGTAGGCATTTACAGGAAGGGAGATAGCATGGCAGACGATAGAATAGTTTTTTGGGGTGTTTGCATTAGATGCCCTCATTACGCACCTTATTTTTTAACCCGTGATTGTTATTACAGAGAAGGTAATAATTGCAATTTTGAATGGGAAGATAATGAATTTGAGAAAATCACAAAAGAAACAGAGGAAGCGTTCGAGAAACCTATACAAGCATGGAAGGAGAAACAAAATGACAGATAGAGAATTATTGGAATGCTTAAAAGATAGACCGTGTGATGCGTGTAAGTTTCATTCGGATAAAGGATGCAGTAAATGGGATTGCGTGTTTGATAGTAAAAAGGCACTAGAGCAAGAGCCAAACGGTGATTTGATAAGCAGACAGGCGGTTATGAATTGTATTGACGGATATAGTCAAATGATTATACGACCAAATGAGTTAAAAGAATACATAGATAGATTACCACCCGTCAATCCGCAAGAGCCAAAGGCAGGTTATATATCCATTGATGATGTAATGTCCGTATTTGATGATTTTATGTGCGGTGAAGTGGATGAAGATGGCACAGAAACATTTTTGGAAATGTTGAAAGATAAGGCAGAAAGTGAGGAATGATATGGAAAAATTTAAGGATAGAAAAGAACAGAGAGAAGTTACAGAAGCAATGAACGCTTTACTGTTGCCTATGCTGAATCATCTTAATGCTGATACCGCAATAAAAGTAAAAAGGGGACTATATCTTTTAAGTGAGATTGAGGTTGAGCCACAGGAAAGTGAGGAATAAATATGTTAAAAATGAGAATGTACTTTAATGTACTTGGAACAAAGCCTTATTACAAAGAAGTGTCGTCTGTAGAAGAAGCAAAAACTATGATTGATGCCATTGCAAATTTTGTAAACACAAAGGTTGAAGAAGGAGCATTTCCCGACCATTGCAGTACCGCTGGGCTTGAAGAATATGACGAAGAGGAAAAAGAGTGGGTAACTTGGTATGACGAAAATGGGTTAGCTCTTGACGAACATTTTAGTGCGGAAAGTGAGGGATAATGTATGGGAATAAGTTGCAAAACCTGTAAGCACGACAACAAGGAATGGTGGGAAGAACCTTGCGATAGTTGTACTGTTGGTGGAGATACAAACCATTATGAGCCGATTGATGACATTGATGGCGAAGAAGGGAGCGATAAGGAATGAATAAACAAGAATCAACAAATATTAAAGACGAGATATTGAGAAAAGAGGGGTCTATACACATTTGCAATGCTATCACAATAGATGGAGTTGTATTGATAAAAGATATATTGGATATCATTGATAAGCACACGGCAGAAAGTGAGGATAAGGAATGAGAGATATATCCGATGTGTTGACAGTTTCTTTTGATAGTGGAATAAAAGATGAATCAGCATTGTGTGTCACTCGGAAACACGGAGAAAAAACCATTATGCTAAAAATGGAGTTGGGAGAGCAAGCAGATATTTTATATCATCTTTTAACCGAACAAATGTCAAAGGCTGAAATTAAGGCAGAAAGTGAGGGATAATGAGCCAAGACAATGGAAAAGTGTGTTGCAACTGTAGGCACAACATAAGGACAGGCGAAATAACAAACATAGAGTGCCATTGCGACATTGATGGGAGTTGGCTGTCTTATGTCACAGTAATGACACATTGGTGCAGACATTGGAGCAGAGAAAAGGCAGAAAGTGAGGATAAGAGATGAAGTATTTATGGTTGGTTATATTGATAGTTGCATATGTCGTTATGACGATTAGTTCAATAATAGACATCAAGGAGACAGTCAAGGCTAATGGTTATGAAAATGCGATATGGTTCCTTGATTCATTATCGTATCTTTGGATGTTTATTACTATTATGTCGCTGTTTATTTGGTCGTTAATATTGTTTTTGGAAGAGTATTTATAAGGAGAGAGCGAATGAGATTAATTGATGCAGATAAACTTGAATATTGGGAAATAGATGAAGTAGGCGGAGAATATAGTCCATATATGGGATGTTCAAGAGGTTATATAAATAAGCAACCTACAATCCAAGCCATACCTATTGAGGTACTGGACAAGATAAGAGCCGAGATAATACAAGAACGTGACGGAGATATGGGCGGTGACGAGTCTATGATTGACAGTTTCAAATACGGATGCAATATGGCACTTGATATTATCGACAAATACAGAGAGGTGAACGAATGAACATAATTATATCTTTACTAATAGCATTTATAGGTGGTGGAGCAATAGGATATCTGATAGCGGCGTTGATGTTCGCTTGTAAGAGGAGTGAGGAATGATAAAAAGCAAAGTAATCATAGACGGAATAGAATACGAACCCAAGCACAGGAAACCAAGTTGCAAGTATCCGTCTGACAGATGCCCCGATTGCTTATGTATTGACTACATGACCATTGATTCTAGGGGCAAGGATGGATACAGATACCGCAGGAAAAGATGCTTACAATGCGGTAAAACATGGCAGACAATAGAATATGCCTACAGACCGCAGGGCAGACCGAAGAAAGAGCACGTAGAATTGGAGGATTACGAATGACAGGAAAAGAAAAACTAATCAAGTATTGCCAAGAGCATGACGGAGAGGAAATATACAACATCTTGCATTGTTTGCGTAACGAGTCAATGAATTATACGGATTCAAGAAGATTCATTATTGAATGGCTAGATGGTGAAATGATGTCAAATGTATGGTTAGGGCAAGCCATAAGACGGGGGGACGAAGAATGATACTTATAGGCATACCAACTATGGGAACAGTACCCGTAGAAGTAATGGCAGATGTGGTACAGGTAGTCAGACAGCATAAGGACAATGTGACTATGATAACTACCAAGATGTCGCTTGTATATGATGCGAGATATATAATCATGCAAGAAGCCCTCAATAATGGCGCAGATTTGCTCTTTTTGGATTCAGACATACATTTTACCACTAACGCCTTTAATCAACTTTTGAGCCACAAAAAACCTATTGTATCGGGGCTATATTATGGCAAGGGAAGTCCGAGCAATCCGATAGCATACAAGAAAGTCCGACCAAAGACCATTTTTCGCAATAAACCGATATGCGAACAACTCCAAACAAGCGAACTAGAGCCTTTTATGGAAGTAGAAGGAGTGGGATTAGGATTCTGTCTAATCAGACACGAAGTATTAAAGGCGGTCAACAAAGAAGGACTAAACCCTTTTGAGCCGTTCGGTAATCTTGGCGAAGACTTTGCTTTTCTTTACAGAGCAAGGCAAAAAGGGTATAAAATATGGTTAGATACTACACTTGGACTAAAGCACATAGGAGAGTATGAGTATGGCTAGAATGATAGACGCAGATGAACTTCTTGAACGTATAAGAAAAAAAGCATTGTTACCCGATTTAAGTAGCGACACAATCAACGGATTAGGCGGGGCAACCGCAATTATCTATGATATGTTGATTGAAAGCGGACAAGAACCCGATGGGGATGGGAAGGTGAGGAAGGCAAAATGACATACAATGAAAAGAAGCGGTTTCTAGAGGGTTATACATATTCTGTTAGGCGGATAAAAGGATTACAGAATGAGCTTGAAATGTGGGCGACTATTGCTACAGGTATTACGCAGAAGATAAAGCCTATAATGGTGCAGGGCGGTAACAATAGCAACAAGATAGAAGACTGCGCCATACGAATAGCGGAGATAGAAGACAAGATAACCAGGGAAATTGAGGATTCTATCGCGCAAAAAGCGAAAGTTGAGTCGGCTATAATGACCATTAAAGATACTAGAAGACGGGAATTGATACAGTTGAGGTATATAAACAACGTTCCGATTAAGAAGATAGCCGTAGACTATGACAAAGATGTGAATAATGTGTACAGAACAATCAGAAAAACCATCGGAAGCATGGACATAGAGAAGGTAATATGATATAATATTATTCGCCTTTCAAAAAGGTGTTTATTATGTGTGTGGAGAGTCCCTTGTTGTCGCAGGCAAGGGGCTTTTCTTATGCAAAAAGACACCCGTTATTGAGTGTCTTTCTTTATTGCATCCATTAGTGCGTTTCTCACGTATTCGGACATTTTCAAGCCTTTACTATCTGCTATCTTTTGCACGGTTTCCTTCGTACCCTTTGGTGTATAGATTCCAAAGAAGTCGAACTTCTCTTTTTTGTACGCATTGTTGTACGTGTTCTTGTCGTATGGCATATTAGCATCTCCCTTCCGTGTTACACGTTACCATACATACGGATAATGTGTCAATCAAAATCCAGGGACTTCTTCTGTTTCACGCCACCCTATAGGCTTATAATCCAACCCATAGAGGAAAGCCCTGTGTACATCGTGTAATTGTTCAAATCTCTGTTCCCATGTACCCTTGATATGCGAGGAACAAAGAGCCTTTGTGCATCGTGCCCGTTCTTCTTCCGTCATTCTAGCCCATGTCCATGATTCCTTTATCATCTTCATATAGTCCATTAGTGCATTGTCTTTATCGTGTATCATATGTGTTCCTTTCTTACTTCAAAGTGAAGTATATAGCCAATGCCTTGCGCTCTTGTTCCGTTATATGTTCCGTGTCTTTCAATGCTTCCAAGTAGCCGAGAATCTTGTATTTGTAACCGTTTGCGACCAATTTATCTTTGGTATCATTCCATAATTCTATATATCCACTGTTACGCCTGTAATATTCTCTGTATGTTGTCAGTGTTTCTCTTTGTAAATCCGTTAACTTTTTCAGTGCTTTTTCTGTCATCTTCGCTCCTTTCTACTTGACTATCTCAAAGTCTGAAATGTTGTAATATCCCGCCATTTTGTGTATGCTTCCGTCTAAATGCTTTACAGGGGCATATATCAATATCTGTCTGTGGTCACGCTTGTATACTCTGTATACATTGCCCCTCATAAGTTCATACCGTGTACCGATGTATCTTACTGTGTCGCCTTTTCTCATATTGTCTCCTTCCTATCGTGTCACTATAAAATCGTGCCTATAGATATAATCATCACATTCCAGGTTAGTTGGATTCTTGAAGAATACCGTTAAAACCTTGTCGCCCGTTGTCGCTTCCGTGCTTGCGTATGATATGTAGTTATACACGGGGTCGCCGTTGTATGTTTTCCCGTCGCCTTGTGCGTTAAGACACACGCCAAAGTCTATTTCTGTGTTTAGCAGTATCAAAACCGCCGTTGCTATTATGTATATGTTTTTCAATATCTTCATCTTGTCACCTCATAGAAATGTATTTCACCTGTGTTGTGATATGTTATTTCATAACCACCGTTTACCTTGTTTACTTCTGCATTGCGTACCGTGTTGTTATATGTTCCGTATATAACCGCTAAAGTCCATACGGCGAAGATTGCTATTGTTAATATTTGTTTCATGTTGTCGCCCCCTTATTCATCTATTATGTCGCTTATATACCATGTTTCGTCCGCTATCTCTAGCGCTTCATCGGTTGTCATTGTGTCTTGATATCCCAATAACTCAAAATCGCCCTTATCCGTTATATCTTCGCCGTTTAGTAATTTAGTTATGTGCTTTTTTAATTCTTGGGGCTTGTCCGTCTTGTATAATTCATATTCATAAAGAAAATCGCTTGCTATTAAAATATTCATGTTGCACCACCTTTCGTGCGCTGTTTGTGTGTTAGTTACCAAAGCCTAATAAGTACAGGCTTGAACTCAGACCATATATCAAAGTTGTAAGGGCGGTCGAAAAGGTCACTACTTTCAAAGGCTTCCTCGTCGTCGCCTTCGTACTCGTCAAGGTCTACCGCATCCATACATATACAGCCGCTTGTCGTTGTCCATACACTACCGATTGCATAATGGTCAAAAACATAGGTATCTATCACGCCGTCAAGAATGTCAACGTTATCATCATTCCAACGTATATAATCCTTTATACTGCGAGGTTCTCCAAAGTTGTCTTCCTCATATTCAGAAACAAAACTATCAAGCACGGCTTCAAGCCCTAATTTTTCAACCCTTGAAAGGTTGTGCTTCTTGTCTTCTTCAAAACTTGCGGCTTTGTCCTGGGGTACTACAAAATAATCATTGTAAAAGTTCGTCATATTGTCCCTCACTTCCTGCGCTCCTGCGCTCAATCCGTTGTTGATTTTGTCGTCCGTTCCTTTTATAATGAGGGTAACCGTTTGGAACGGGGAAGACGGCTACCCAATGGTTAATAGTTCCTTATTCAGTTGTGGTTAGTCGATTAGACTTTTAATCTTTTCGATAACTTCGGGTGCGACCTTGTTATCTTTTAAGATTTGTATAATGGCTCTTATTAAAGCCTTATACACTTTTTGTCTCTCCTTCTCCGTTCCATTTTCTTTTGTCCTTTCCGACGTGTAACACGTCCTTGTGAGCCTATAATATCAAAACGTGTAACACGTGTCAATACCTATTTTTGATTTTTTTCATTTTTCATCTTGGAAAAGTAGCGCAAAGGCGCATAGATACTGAACAAAACAGACTAAAAAATTTTTTTAGCGTTGTGTTTTCTTTCATTATACGGAAAAAACAAAAAACTTTCCCAAAACTTCCGCAATATTTCCCCATTATTTCCCCAAAACTTCCCCATATGACGTACAAATGTCACCTAGCCCATAATATTATGATAGTGTCGGAAGCCGAACGGATGTATATATATTTATCCGTTACGGCTTTTATATTTTGTAACCAATAAACCAACACAACGAAAAAAAGGATATCAACCAAATGACAAAGAGCAACACATACAACGAACTGAATACAACACAGACAGAGGTTGATAACCTGGAGACTATAACGACAAGTACAAATAATATGACCGATATTGATAACAGCGAAAAAACTGTGAATAGTGATTCACCTATTATTTCTTATGTTGGCAAAGGTAAAGGCTCTAACCCTAACAGTAAAAAAAATCTTATGTTGGTCAAAACCTCGGAAGAAGCAAGAGAGAGAGGGAGAAAAGGCGGTATAAAAAGCGGGGAAGTACGAAAAGCCAAGAAGACAATGAGGGAAACCCTACAAGATGCCCTAAAAATTGAGTTAAGTCCCGAAAAACTTGAAGAACTAGGAGCAGAAGTAGGGCTAATGAATGGCGATACTACGGTATTATCTGCAATTATTGCAAGTACGATTAGAGAAGCCATAAACGGAGACACTAAGGCTATACAGTTCGTAAGAGACAGTATCGGAGAAAAGCCAATAGACGAAATGCACACAGTTAATGAGACTATCACGAAAGAAGATACCGACATGATGAAAGACTTGCGGGATAGTTTGATTAGTAAAGTTATGTAAACCAAAGTGGATTTATAGTATACGCAATAAACAAGAATGTGATATATACAGGGTTTGTAAGGTGTTTAACTATTCACTAAACTAAACTTTTGCGAATAGTTGACTTGACCACAGATATATTTTTATTTACGGAGAATATATTGATACACATTCTTTTTACGGTATAGTGTTATATTTCTATCCACCATACACAGGACTAGAACGGATAACCCACCCCCACGCGCCCAAGGTACACCCCGCCCCTACGGATATATCCCCTCGCAAATTTTTTATAAAAATCGAAAGTGGGTAAATGAGATATGATTAAGGACTTATGCGAAACGATAAAGGAATATGGGTTAGGGTATACGGTTTATGAGGAACTGTTGCCCATGTGGAAAGTCCGCATTAAGGTTAAACGATGGAAACCGATATTAGTCCTTTGGGAAAAATGGAAAGAATATTCAAGAATGATGTGGTCAGCAGAATTTCTTGAAATTGACGACTATACCATAGAGGGATTTAAGGAATATCTGATTAAAGCAGATGACGAAAGAGGAAAAAGAGAGACTTACAGTTGAATACCTAAAACGCAGAGGGATAACGAAGGAATATATCGAGTCACTTGATGATATAGGGCTTAAACATCTAGCGAGAGATATAGAATACGACCTCTGTAGGCAAGACGTATCATATTACGTTAGACAACATTGTGTTTATGAGGATAAAGACGCGGACGAACTGATACAGCCATTTGATATGTGGCAAGCGCAGGAAGAAGCACTCCTTTCGATACACGAACATAGAAGAAACATCATTCTAAAAGCACGACAGCTTGGAATCACATGGTTGGTAATCAGCTATGCAAGTTGGGTGCTTTTATTACGTTCGGGCAGAACTGTCATTGGTCTGTCAAGAACAGAAGAAGAAGCGAAGGAATTAGTAAGAAGATTAGCGGTAGAGTTTGGCAATATGCCGTCATTGATTCGTGATAAGAAGAACACGAAAGGTTGGAAAGGACTTACCTTTGAAGCAACTGCCATGACTCTTACCGTTTATCACGAAGACGGATTGCAGAGTGTCTTTAAGGCATTTCCGTCTAGTCCCGATTCAGTACGTTCATTCACGGCAGATTTACTAATCTTTGATGAGTGGGCGTTTCAGCAATGGGCGGAGCAGATATGGATATCAGCCGTTCCTGCTATTAACCGTCCTAATGGTGGTAAATTCATCGGACTGTCTACTAACATCCGTGGTTCACTCTTTGAGCAGAAATTTACGGAAAAAGACAACGGATTTAACAAGATATTCATTCCTTGGAACGCAGACCCTAATCGTGACGAGGAATGGTACGAAAACACAAGATTGCAGATGGGCGGAGATATCACACAAGAATATCCTGCCACGATAGAAGAAGCGTTATCGGTAGCGGGTGGTGCATACTTCCCCGAGATAACGAGACAATCATTATTAACAAACAAGCCATTAGAGGGCAATTTACGTAGATATGTGTCATTTGACTACGGCTACGATATGTTTGCCTGTTATTGGTATCAGATAGACGACAGTTATCATGCGCAGATTTATAGGGAATATTACGAATCCAACCTTAATGCTATGCAGGCGGCGGATATCGTAAGGGATTTATCTAGCGGAGAGAACATTACCTTGTTCCTAGCACCTCCCGATTTGTGGAATAGACAGTCCGCAACAGGTAAATCTACGGCAGATGTGTTCAATGAGCACGGTGTACCCATTGTAAAAGTGGATAATAACCTCTTTAATGGCTGTATGCGTATAAAAGAATGGGTATTTGCTAATGAGAATGAGAACTCTAGGCTGACTATTCTTGATAATTGCGCGCCTAACTTGTTCGATTCTATCACAAAAATACAGATTGACGACAAGAAACCCAATGTTTATGCGAAAAAACCACATAATTTGACCCATGCGGTCGACGCTTTAAGGTATTTTTGCGTATATTGGACACTTCCTGCTGACGTAATAAGCAATAAACCGACCCGAAAATGGACGGATGATATGTGGGAAGACTACAAAAGAGCGAATGATTCAGACAAACAACTCTTAATTGAGCGTTGGGGTGAACCAAAATGAGGTTAAGAAAGATTATGGATAAGGCTGTTAACAGTATAACCAATCCCGAACAGACCAAAAAGTTAAATAAGTGGAAGAATAAGTTTGAACAGGCACGCACAGCGTATGCTGATGACCTTACAAAGATAAAAAGACGTGATGATTTGTATAACGGCACTAGGGAAGTACAGGGAAATCCCAATAGTAACGTCTCTCCAAGCAAATTAGCGGTCAATGTACGTAATTTGACCTATGAATTGATTGAATCACAGGTAGATTCTTCCGTTCCCTCACCGAGAGTTATACCGATTCATCCCGAAGATGAAGCGGCGGCAAAGGTTATTGAAGCATTTTTGACTAATGAAATGCTTAAATTACACGCAGAGCTGTTAAATGACCAGGATGAGCGTACTACTTTCGTGCAGGGTGGCGACTTTTTCCACATTGAATGGGATTCATCAAAGAATACCCACACAACTCATGGTGATTTAGCGATAAGTCTTCGTCATCCCAAGCAGATTATCCCACAGGCAGGGGTACTTGAAATAGAGAAAATGGACTACATATTCGTTGTTTACAACATGAGTAAGAAGTTCATTAAGAAAAAGTACGGCGTAGATGTCGAAGGGGCTTCTGTGGACAATAAATACACGGAAAACGACCCTCAATCATATCTTGATGATATCGCTACTGTAATACAGGTATATTACCGCAATAAAGACGCAGGAATAGGCTTATTTGTTTGGTGTGATGATTATGTCCTTGAAGACCTCGAAGACTATCAGAAGCGCAAAATAATGGTGTGTAGCAAGTGCGGAAAACCCAAGACAGGTGACGTATGTGAATGCGGTTCTAAAAAGTTCAAAGAAGAAACACAGGACTTTGAAACCATTACCGAGGACATAGTTACATTCGGTGAAGCAATTCCTGCTACATACTATGAGCAAGTACCTGTTATGGATTTGAACGGCAATCCCGCTTTAGACGAGAATGGACAGCCGTTTATGACAATAGAGCAGAAACAGACGAAGATTCCATATTATAAACCGAACGTAATGCCTTTGGTATTAAGGAAGAACGTATCGAAATATGGAAAACTTCTTGGATGCTCTGATGTAGACGTTATTAAAGACCAACAGGATGCAGTTACAAAGTTGGGTTCAAAGATACAGGAAAAAGTCTTAATGGGCGGTTCTTTCTTAATGCTCCCTAAAGGACTTGAAGCAGAGACATCAGATGGTGAGTACAAGATAATCCGAGTAGACCAATCAAACGCAGGACTTGTAAACGTCAAGACTACGCAGGCAGACATATCGCAGGATTTGACGATGCTTAATCAGAATTACTCCTATGCGCAGTCAGCATTGGGTATTACTGACGCATACCAAGGTAAGTATGACGCTTCAGCACGTTCGGGTTCGGCTAAACAGTATTCGATTAACCAAGCGGCAGGACGACTTGAATCTAAACGAGTAATGAAGAACGCCGCGTATGCAGAGTTATACGAGATGATGTTCAAGTTTGCATTGGCATATTCTGATACTCCGATGCCTATAAGCGGTGAGAGGTCAGATGGTTCAAAGGAATATCAGTCGTTCGACCGTTATAAGTTCTTAAAGAAGGACAGCGCGGGTGAATATTATTGGAATGACGAGTTCAAGTTCGATACTGACCCGACATCTACGATAATGACCAACCGTGAAGCAATGTGGCAACAGATAGATATGAAACTACAGAGTGGTGCTTTCGGTGCTGTTGGAGACTTACAGACAGCACTTCTCTATTGGACACTCATGGAGAAGAATGGATATCCGAACGCTAAAACTGTTAAGGACGATATACAGGCTCGAATAAACGAGCAGAAGGAGGTTCAAAATGCTATGCCCGCTATGCCAAACGGAAATGCGAATATCCCACTCGGTATATAGGTTGAAGAATATCGACCCGCCCGAAATGGTGATAGCACATGACCTTGTATGCAGAAGTAAGAAATGTCCGAACTACGACAAAGTAGTGACGACCATAGAAAACCCCGTAGAAGTCGAGGTTAATCAACCATCCTAAACAGGGTGGTTTTTTAATACATAAATCCGCTAGGGAGAGCGCAAAAATCCAAAGGAGAAAAAACATGAATAAAGAATTATTGATACCCATGAATCTACAGTTTTTCGCAGATGAGGGTGTAAGCGAAAACACGTCGGAAGTCGCTGAACCGACAGGGGATGTTGCTATGGAAGACTCATCCACTTCCACCGAGGGAGAAGGAACTACGGATAACACGGAGACTAATGAACCCTCAAACGTACAGAGCGACGAAGACAATGCAAAGTTCGCCGCCGCTAGACGTAGGGCAGAAGCCGAGTTCAATCAGAAACAGCAGGCTTTGGACGCAGAGTTTGCAAGAAGATTTGAAGGCTATGAAAACCCTATAACACATCAGCCTATTAAGAATCAGAAGGACTACTTTGAAGCCTTGGACGCACAGGAAAAACTTGCGAGAGACAAGGAACTCGAATCAAAGGGCATAGACCCCAAGATGTTCGAGGATATGGTCAGCAAACAGGTTAACAACAATCCTATCGTTCAGCAGGCACAGGCGGTCATTCAGCAGACACAGAGGGCACAGGTAGAGCATGAACTAGCCGAGAGCGTAAAGGTTATCTCTACATTAAACCCCGAAATCAAGTCAGTAGACGATTTGTTCAATCTTCCTAACATACAGGAGATTATCGACAAGACTTCGCTCGGTATGAACTTGGTAGACGCTTATAAGTTAGCAAACTTTGATTCTTTAATGGCAGGCAAGGTGGCAGGAGCAAAACAGGCCGCTTTGAACAACATCAATGGTACTGCACATCTTAATCAGACGGACAACATATCAACGGCTGATAACGGAGAAGTGGAGATACCGCAGAGTGAGTTAGCACAGTGGAAACGTGCTTTTCCTCATGCTACTCATGCAGAGTTACGCAAGAAATACAATTCAACACTTTAGGAGGTAGAAAAATGTTCAAGTTTAGAAAAATGAACAATTCGGGTGTTGCACCCACAATCAAGCAGATAGCCGCTAATACGGCTGTTACATATCATGTAGGCGATGCTTTGGTACTTACTTCGGGAAAAGCCGCACTTGCAGGCGCAACCGCAAAGCCCGAGTACATTGCCGCACAGGGCGGTCTTGGACTCGATACCCTGTCAGCATATCAGATTAACAGCGACCAGGAATACGAGACAGTTCTCGCAGAGACAGGCGCAGTAGTAGTTGGAACGAAGGTTACCCTTTCATCTTCTAACTCTATTACAACAACCACAACGAACGGTGTAGCAGAGGTTGTATCTGTAGCAGGAACAGCGCAGGGTTCAGCCGCAGTAGTCAAGTTTTAATAGGAGGTAACGACCATGGCAGGAATTATTTTTGCAAAAAATAGCGGTCTTAACGATGATTTATGGAAGGTTAATGACCAAATTGTCCGTGCAGTACTGCAGGATACAGACAACGAAAAGAACAATGACGATGAACTTGTAAATGCGATTTACAACGTAGAGAAGTCCGATAAGTTCGGTGAGAAACTTTCAAGCCTTACTGAAATGGGCAACTTCGATATCGTTGATGAAGGTGACGCAGGCATACAGGATGAGATTCAGCAGGGCTTCTCAAAACTCATCGTTCACAAGCAGTTTATGAAGGGCTTTACTTGCACAGCAGAAATGAACGAGGATGGCGACATCAACTCAATGAAGGTTGCCGCCGCAAACTATATGCGTGCGTACAAGAGAACTCGCGCACAGTTCGCTTCTGACGCTTTTACTACAGAGGGTGCTTCATTCGTATTCGGTGGTAAGACACTTGATAAGACAACAGGCGACGGCAAGGGACTCTTTGCCACAGACCACGCTTATGTTAAGGGTACAGGCACACAGTCAAACGTATTTACAGCCGCTTTCGGCACAGACTCAACCAACCTTAACAAGTTGGCTAACATCGGACGTAACTTTAAGAACGCTTCTGGTAACGTAATGGGTTATACATTCGATACAATCATAATCCCTGGCGATTGCCCTGTTCTTGAAGATACTATCAGAAAGATTATCAAGTCTGACCTTACTGTTGGTTCAAACTTCAACGACGTGAACACACAGAAGGGACTTTGGAAGTTGGTAGTCGACCACAGATGGACAACGAATGGTGCTTCTTCACCTTACATCCTTATGTCTAGCGAGGCTAACAAGGAGTTACAGGCGGCAATGTTCTATGACAGAATCCCTCTTACAATCAAGGATTGGGTTGACAATAAGACAGGCAACCTTGAATGGATGGGTCGTGCAAGAATGTCAGCAGGCTTCAATAATTGGCAGGCATTTATTATGGGTGGTGCTTCAAACGGTTCACCGCTTTCATAATATATTCTTCTATAAAATCGGGGAGGGGGCAATACGCCCCTTCCTCAACTAAAAAGGAGTGCATATGGCAAATTACAAGATAGGCGATAGATACGTTGATGGCGAATATACCTATGAAGTAATTAAGGTATATGAGAACGGAACGTGTGAAGCGCAGAGAGTAGACAAATTTACAAAGGCAAATGTAAAAAAAGAGGGCTTTACCGAGGTAAAGGATGTAGTAAAATCAAGCGTTTCCGAGGAAAAAGCAATTACAGAGCCTAATGTAAATTTCACAAAAACACAGGTTAACAGGATGCCTAATGCAGAACTTGAAAAGGTTTGTAATCAGTTGGGTATCAAGGTAGGAACAGGCACAGAGATGAAGCGTGCCATTATAGATAAATTGGGGCTTTAATATGACGTGGGCAGATATCAAATTAGCGACAATTCAAAAGATGTTCTCGGCGGTAGGAAGTACAATTCCTAGTGACGATTCTAATAGAGACTATGTGGCGGCAATGCCTTATGCGGCAAACGAAGGTATCTTAATGCTTTCAACCGCAGGAAAGTTTCTAGTCAAGAGTTTTTCCATAGCAATACAACCGATAAAGAATCTTCTTTCTTCTGTTGATAGTGATGTTATTCACTCGATGATAGGCGGAGAGAAGACGTTTGAAGCGGAAAACTGTAACTCAATCTATTTTGAGGTTACGGGACGATGCTCATTAACGATTACAGTAGGGGAGATAATTTCCGAACCCATAGAGTTTGATTCACTTCATGCTTATTTACCTTATAAGCAGATAATTGAAAACTATGGTAGCGAAAAGGTTACTCTGACGTTTTCTTCTGAAAAGCCCTACGCAATCAAGAATGTCGCTATGTATGAAGCCAAGTACGATGAAGATAGCGAAGTCCCCGAGTATGCAGAAAGAATACGCTACAAGGTTACGGATTTAGTCGAAGACTTCTATTCTATCAACTCAATTTACTTTGAGGGTGAAGTAGAGAAGTATATTAAGACTTCTGATGTATACCAAGAGGGCGATAAGACATTGGTTTTTGACCGAGAAACGGAAGGAAACTACGTGATATATTACAATGCCTTGCCTGTGACTATAACGGTAGCGACAGAGGATGAATACGAACTGCCTTTAGACAGGGAAGTAGAAGCATTATTACCTCTTTATATGGCTTCACAGTTATATAAGGAAGACGATATCGCAATAGCCACACAGTACAGAAATGAGTTTGAGGTCGCTTTTGAGAGACTTAAAAACTCTGTTTCAAGTAGCATGGCGGAGAAAGTTACAAGTGAGAGTGGGTGGATTTAATGCCTGTTAGTTTCAAGATACCGAAAAGTCCACAAAAATCAATAGAGCAGATAAACGAGTTTAAGGGAGTGGATTTCTCTAACTCTCCTGCAAACTGTGACGTAACCAAGTCGCCTAATGCGGTGAACATGATTCGTGATGTTCCTGGCAAAGTCCGTAAGAGAATGGGTTACAAAATCAACAAGACTTACGCAGGAAAGAAAATCAACGGATATCATTCGCGTAAAGGTGACAATTACGCTCTGATTCATGCAGGGACTTACATATATAAGAGTACAGACGATACAGTCCTGTATTCAGCCGCTAACGATGCGATATCCCATTCATGGGAGTTTGATACCAACCTTTACATCATTGATGGTAAAAAACTTCTAAAGTATGACGGCACAAACGTAAAGGTAGTAGAGAACGACGCTGATACCTATATACCGACATTGACTATCGCTAAATCCCCTAGTGGTGGCGGACAGGAATATGAGTCAATCAACCTGTTAAATTCGGCGTTTATTGAGTTATTCCAAGGCGACGGAACATCTACGGCTTATCACATGACGTTCGGTGAATTGGACGCTACAACAGTTAAGGCGTGGATAATGAACGCGCAGGGTGAATGGGTAGCAAAGACCGAGGGTACACACTTCTCTGTAGACAGAGTTAACGGAATTATAAATTGGGATGCACCACCGCCTATACCCGACTTGACAGGTGAGGATAACGTCAAGATTCAAGTATACAGAACAGTTTCGGGATATGCAGACAGAATAAACAAGTGCAGATTTGGTACTAGGTTTGGTGTCAATGGCGCGTTTGACCGACTGTTTGTTAGTGGTAACCCCGATTGGGCTAATGCCGATTGGTACTCACAGCAATGGGATTGTACTTACTTCCCCGATATGAGTTATTCTAGATTGGGTTCAAGTAGGTCTGCTATCGTTGGTTATTCGATTATATCCAACTATTTAGCGGCGCATAAAGATGAAATGGAACGCGACCTGTCAATCGTGCTTCGTGAGGGTGATTTGGTAGACGATGAACCGAGTTTCAAGATTATCAATACCCTACAGGGAGCAGGAGCAATAGCACAGAACTCATTCGCTTACCTTTGTACCGAGCCTATCTTCTTAACAAGAAGTGGATTATATGCGGTTACGGCGCAGGATATTACGGGTGAGAAATATGCACAGAGCCGTTCGTTCTATTTGAATGGTAAGTTAACGCAGGAGAGTTTGAGTGATTTGCAGAACTCTTATGCGATTATCTACAAAGATATGTACCTGTTGAGTGTAGGTGGAAACAGATTATACGTCCTAGATGGAATACAGCCCATGAGGACAGATAAGTCAGAGCCATATGCTACACGACAGTATGCAGGATTCTATTGTGAAGATATCCCTGCAAGAATCATGTGGGAGTCCGAAAACAAATTATTCTTCGGAACGGCAGACGGAAAGATATGTGAGTTCTATACAGATAAGGATTCATTGAGTTCATATTCTGACCAAACAGGAGCAACTACATATAAAGCGATTTCTTGTAAATGGGAAACGCCCGACATAGACGGACAGTTATTCTACAAGAACAAGACTTTGAGATATATAGCGGTTCGTATAGGTGCGGCAATAGCGACATCTGTAGATATATATGGAATGGATAAGGGTCTATGGAGACTTTTAAGACGAGATACCACTACAGGGCGGTATCTTGTTTTTTCTGTATTGCAGTTCTCTAAATTCTCATTCAGTAGTGACACGACGCAGAAGGTCAGCCATACGAAGGTGAAGATAAAGAAGGTAGACAAATACAGAATCCGACTTGAAAACAACGAGATAAACGAGCCTTTCTCCATTTATGACATAGGTTTGGAATATGTCGAAGGTGGCAATTACAAAGGCTAGAAAGGAGAATATATGGCTTTCACAAAGATTACGAATGTCGATACCGCCAATAAGGGCGTTGTTGGATTGCCCGACACCCCAGGCTTATCGACACATGATATGCAGGCAAAGTTTGATGAATTGGCTACAGACGTAATAATCCCGAAGCACAATTCATTGATAGACGAGTTAGAAGCAACCACGGCGGCAGAGAGTATAGGTGCGGTAAGCACTAATCATGCAAGCGGAGCAAACGTGCAGGCTTTGCTTGATGCGTTAGATGCTTATGTAGAGTCTTCGGCAGGGGCAACAAAGGAGTATGTAGACCAACAGGACGGAATACTTGATGCACGAATAACCTCTGTATACAACACGCTTGATGGACGGATAACGACAGTAGATAGCACGTTAACCACAAGCATACAAAACGTATATAACACGTTGACAGGCAGATTAAACGTACAGGATACGAGAATCACCGCCGCAACGAACACAGCAAACACAGCGAACGACACAGCCAATACCGCAAACAGCACAGCGAACACGGCTAATCAGACGGCTAATTCGGCTAATCAGAGTGCTTTAACGGCATTGCAGGAAGTTGATTCAATCATTGCTTTGCTACAGATACTACTCGGACACATATATCTGAACACGGAGAGCGAAGACAGAATTATTACCGAGAGTGGAGATAGATTGACCATAGATTATTAAGGAGGTAAATCATGGCAGATATAAAAATTAGCGAATTAGGTGCGGTTTTGACAGTAGGCGATTCCGATGTATTGCCCATGACTGCGAGTGGCGTAACCTCAAAGGTATCAACGAGTCTGTTAAAGGACTACGTTATAGGAACTACAGACATAAGTGCAATCGGTGATGGAACAGTTACAGGCGCAATAGATGCTATCAATACTGATATGCCCGATGGACTTGACGATTTGGACGATGTAACCATTACTACTCCTGCCGATGGAGAAGCACCTGTCTACGATTCAGTTAGTCAGAAGTTTAAGAACACGGCTATCGTGACACAGGACGAGTTCGGAGATGTTATCGCTCCTATCGAGGTATCACCATCAGCCCATGCGTATTCAGTAGGCAAACAGTTACTTTACAACAATGTGCTGTATACAGTTACTTCTCCCATAGCGGTTAGTGATGCTCTTACCGAGGGTACAAACATTACGGCATCCGATACGGTGATAGAACAGGTTGAGGATAATACAGAGGGTATAGAGGAATTAAACGACGCTTGGCAGGAGAACGGAGCGTATAACATTGCACCACGCACTTTAAGCAATACTACGTCACAAGGAGTAACATATACTGTTAATTCAGAGAATATAGTAACAGCAACATGGAGTAGTACACCGACAGGAAATGCGTTGGTAGCATACTGTAATAAAGAAACCTTAACGAGCCATTTGAAAGCAGGTCGAACTTATAAATTAACAGGTTGCCCTGCAGGTGGAAGTTGGTCGGCAGGTGCTTATAAGTATCGTGTATATGTATATGATGTAACGACTTCAACAGATGCTTGTAGCGATATTGGAAATGGTGCGACCTTTACACCTCAAAGCGGTCACGAATATATTATATGGATTGTTATTGGTGCAGGTGCAGGAGCAAGCGGAAGTCTTACGTTCAAACCAATGATAACCACCGATCTCAATGCTACGTATGATGATTATCAGCCGTATGCCATGACTAATAGGCAGTTGACGGAAGTTGCATCACCTAAAGTCTTATATAATCAGAGTAGTATTTTGATATATAGACAGGGCGATTTTGTAATAGCACAGTTCAATGGTGCTAAAGCAAAAGATATAGGTGATTTGAACTTTTCAAGTATTGGAGCGAAACCTAAAGTTCAAGTGAATACATATCAGTGTAGATGTGACTCGAAATCCACACGAATAGAAATATATGCAAGCGGCATAGTAGAGCACGTGGGATATTATGAAACTTACGGCTCATCCTTTACAGAACTTAAAACCAATAATTCTAAAGAAGTATATGGAATTATTACATATATAGCAGAATAAGGAGGATAAATTTATGAATTACAAGTATTACGTTATCGTATGTAGCAATGGTGCTATTCAGTTAGGAGAAGGGCAGATTACAGCACATGATGACTTGAATGCGGCTATCGTAAAGTATCATCAAAAGTGTGCGGCACTACGCAACGAAAAGTCTGTCATTGAGGGGTATGTTGAAATTGTCTATTCCGCTAATATGGAAGTCGTTTCGGCTGACGGAACAACATTCAAGGAGCGTATTACTCATCCACAGGATGCAGCATAGGAATAACATCCTTTCTCGGGACTATGGGTTTAATCGCTCATAGTCCTATTTCTTGGGTGGGGGAATAAGGTAGACTCTTGCCGTAGACGAGCGATAGAATTGGGCGGCAAATGGCTTGTCATGTAAGGTGCGAATCCTTACCCATACTTTATAGGAGTAATATAATGGGCTTTGGCTATACTATAGGTAGGTTTTGGTTCTCATTATTCCATTATGAAAACTTTTGTGGTATATGGTTTTCACTTGGATACGATAAAAACACAGAAGATGCCATAGTTTTACAGATACAGTTTATGTGGTTACAACTTATTATAGGTTTTGATTTATGATTAAAGGAATTGTTTTAGGCTTTTCAATTATCGGTATTATCATTTTTTCGATATTGGCTCTTTATGCCGTATTATCTATTTTTATTGCTAGGGGATTTATGGAAAATGAAAAAGATAAGCATTAAGATACAGAGCATGACGCTTGCAGGATACGTAGTATTCTCCATAGCGGTATTGCTTCTATATACAATAGTTTCCTTGATACTGTCATGTTTTGGCATACAGAATGATACCTTAACCACTTGTTTCTTTGCTTGTTTCGGTGGCGAATGTCTAACGTGTGGAATTATTAAGGTGTTTAAGTTACACAAGGAATACAAGTTACATCAAGGTTTGGACATTTGACCGCTTATTTTATCTACCCTTCGGGGATTATTATTATATCTTTGCGGTCTTGTTATGGTGGCGATATTGCTTCGGCAGTATCGTCACTATTTAGTAGAAGGAGAAGGATATGGATACAAAGGTATTTATGACAATCGCAATGGCAATCATTTCAATAGCAGGGGCTTTAGTATCAGCCTATGTTATTCCATGGATAAAGACGAAGATATCCGCACAGGATATGGAAACAATCGTCTTTTGGGTACGATTTGCAGTGCGATGCGCAGACCAATTATTCACCCCCGAACAATGGGCTGAAAAGAAACAGTATGTCATGAACTACATTATAGATATGGCAAATAAGTTAGGCATAAAACTCACAGAGCAGGATATCAATGTTCTGATTGAGTCAGCAGTTAATGAAATTCACCACGGAGGGGAAGAATAATGGATACAACTATTATAGTCGCAGGAATATCTCTTGTTGGTACTTTATGCGGTACGTTCGGTGGCATTATGACATCGAATAAACTGACGGGATATCGCATAGAAC
>Ga0310696_10000918_pt1 | contig 43412 bp, 47 predicted proteins | sample AusTroGonzalo_MG_4_FD_203885 | JGI IMG/M metagenome (GOLD analysis project Ga0310696, IMG submission 203885) | Bovine rumen microbial communities from tropical cattle in Woodstock, Queensland, Australia - Gonzalo_02 (v2) (version 2) | ecosystem: Host-associated > Mammals > Digestive system >... | reverse complement strand
AACTTCTTCCCCGCTTCCGGCAACCGTGCCAACGGCAGCGGCGGTCTGGCGGACGTGGGCGGCGGCGGCAACTATTGGGTGTGCGCTCCGGGCAGTCAGGCGAACGCCCGGAGCCTGGGCTTCCACTCGGGCGGCCTGTACCCCTTGGACAGCTACTACCGCTCGATCGGCTTCAGTGTGCGTCCCTGCCGAGAATCTAATTGAATCCTTTGAAAACCGCCGGCGCCCATTTGGGCGGGCGCCGGCAAATCATTTTTGGAGAAAATGAGTAAAAGAGCACCCTCACAGGAGATCCTGGACTACATCAAGAACAAACAAAGGCTTCCTTCTTACAACAAGACCAGGGAGCTCTTCGAGCAGTTCGAGAGGTCCACGCAGAAGCGCCCGCCGAACATAAAGAGGGGTATATGTGCCGATATTGAAAACGGCCTCATGCACATCCTGTTCATGATAAGCAAGGCGGAGCTGCTGATGGATAAACCAGCGGAACGGGCTGAAAAGCTCGGAGAGGCCCAGGACACACTCCTGGACATCAAGCTAAAAATCCGGATACTCTTCGACCTTCACTTCCTGCCAGACACGGGCTGGTCGGCGCTGATGCTTCTGGAGGATGACCTGGCCGCGCAGCTTTACTCATGGAAACGAGAGACTGAAAAATGTATAAAATAACACATACACGGGCAGCCTTCGAGCAGCACGTCCCCGGACCTGCGGTAAATCGTATCCGACGGGCGCAGTCTCATCAAATTCAGTGGCCTACCCTACAATGGAGGCGCTGCCTCCGTAGGATATTCCAGACGGCGCTATGTCTCTTTCTGGCGTCCGAAGTCTATGCGGCCGTCGGCCCCGAGCCCCCGACCGTATATTCAGCAAACGGGCCACTCATCAAGGACGCTTCCGGCTACCGTGCCAACGACAGCGGCGGTCTGGCGAACATGGGCGGCAACGGCAACTATTGGGTGTGCGCTCCGAACAGTCAGACGAACGCCCGGAACCTGAACTTCAACTCGGGCGGCCTGTACCCCTTGAACAACAACAACCGCTCGAACGGCTTCAGTGTGCGTCCCTGCCGAGCATTTGATAAAGCCATCCCGTGTACGTGTTTTTCCTATCCTATGAGATATACATTCAAACAGGTTCATCATATCGTAACACGGTCATATATTAAAGCAAGGGCCGAGGAGAGAAACACTCCAGCGCAGCTGGACTTCGAGATGGATCTGGAGCACAACTTAAAGCTACTAACCAGGGAACTACATTCCCTCCAGTGGTATCCGGAGCCGCTGGATTGGTTTGTACACTCAGACCCCACCATCCGGGAAGTATTCGCGCCGAAATTCAAAGACAGGATTGTGAGCCACGTCCTGTTCAGCATGATATCTCCTGTCTTTGAGCGTTTCTTTATCTTCGACAGCCATTCCTGCCGCGTAGGAAAAGGGACCCTGGAAGGAATCGAGCGCCTGGAGCACAACATCAGAGGCGTCACGGACAATTACAGGTATGACGCATACGCTCTGAACCTGGATATCACCGGCTTCTTCATGTCTATAGTCCGGTCCAGGTTGTACGATATCATCTGGGCGACTCTCGGTCCATACCAGCTCCGGAACCCCGACGCCATGGACTATACCATGGCAGACTACCTCATTACTACCTTTCTATCTCGGGATCCGTTGGAAGGTTGCATTTACCATGGAGACCCCAAGCTCATCGCCAAGGTACCGCCGTCCAAAAGTATCCGGAACCAGAAGCCTGGCACCGGATTACCTATCGGCGACGTTATAAACCAGCTGAACAGTAACATCTATATGAACCCCTTCGACCAGTACGTGAAGCGCGTCCTGCTCATCCGGTACTATAACCGCTACGTAGATGACTCGAAGCTACTACACAGGCTTTACCAGTATCTGGTCGAATGCTGGGAGCGGAGCGGCGAGTTCCTGGATAAGGAGCTCTGCCTGACACTCCACCCAAACAAGACTACCATAACCAACCTATACGATACAACCACCTTCCTCGGTTCAGCCCTCCTGCCCTACAGGCGCTACGCCAAGAATGACGCCATCGGCCGCTTCCGCGCCTACATCGAGAGCCTCGATGCCGCCCTGGCCGCCGGCGAGCCGCTGGACTTTACCGGAGTCCTTTCCAGGATCAATTCTCGCCTCGGATACCTTCAGCACTTCGACGAGCTCAAGATGGTGGCAAAAACCATTAACTCCACACAATACGTGCGAGAGGCCTTCTCTTTCACCAAGGACTACAAGAAAGCAATCATCAAACCATTACCATTATGAAAAAGTACACATTCTCAGAGCCCCGCCAGATGGACCATCTGGCAAACGGAAAAGTCCGCTGTTATTACAATGAGGAAGTCGGCACCGAGACCGTAACAACCCCCGCACGCGAGGAAGGCGGAGAGCCGACCGAGGAAACGCACCCAGTCTATCGCTATAACGCCGTAGATCTGGACGGGCCTGCGACCAAAGGAACTCTGACCGACGCCCTTATCCGGAACGCCAGACTCACAATCCAGGAGGGTAACACGGAAAAGGAGGCGGGCCCTTACGCCCAGTCCGATGTCGAAGCAATCATGCGCCACAAGATGGCCGGAGACGCCGGTGCAGCGGCCGAGTTCAGGATGTTCAACCTTTTTGCCGAGGCTTGCAAGGCGGAAGCTGTCCGGATCCTCGGAGGAAACGCCGGAGATTAGAGCCATGGTAAAAGACATCATCATCGCCATCATCGGCGTCATCAACCTGGCGGCCATCCTGAAGTTCTTCTTCATCAAGCAGGACCGCAAGGAGAAGGACGTCAAGAACAAAGACGCGGAGATAGATACCCTGCGCCACACTAACGAGCTGCTGACTCAGCAGCTGGACCGCTCTGCTGCCACCATCGAGAAGAAGGATGCCGAGATCACCAAGCTAACCGACGAAAAGGCCAGACTCATGGCCACCCAGTCCTGTCTCTTCGATGACATGTGCATCCACAAGGGCTGCAGAATACGTAAGCCGCACCAAGGGAAGGGAGCGCTCTGGTATGAAAACTACAGGAACGATCCCGCCCTGGGCGCCGACTACGACTCCATCGATACCTTGCTGAAACGCGACCGGGCTAAACGCCTGGCAGAAGCAGGCGATAAGCCAGCCGAAAAGACGCAGGAGGAGGAGTCATGATAAAGCTCCCTATTATCCTGATCGACGCCGGTCACGGCCAGAATACACCGGGCAAACGCAGCCCTGATGCCGTCGCTGGAAAGTTCCTTTCCCCGCTGTTTTTCCGCGAGTACTCCTGGGCGCGCAGCTGCGCCCAGGGAATCGTGGATGTTCTCCAGGCGGAAGGGTACACCGCTTTTCTCCTGGTCAAAGAGGAAGACGATATCCCCCTAAAGGAAAGAACGAATCGCGTAGCCGCCTATTGCAGAACCTATGGCGCCAAGAATGTCCTGCTGGTATCGGTCCACGTAAACGCTGCCGGCAACGGATCGGAGTGGAAAGACGCCCGCGGATGGAGCATCTACACTTCACCTGGAGAGACCGCATCCGATAAGCTGGCCACCGAAATATGCAAGGAGGCCGTGGCAGAGCTCGCCGGCAGGGATTACGCCAAAACCTTCCTACCGACCTCAAAGCAGAAGGCCGTCCGGACAGACTTCACGGACGGAGACCCCGACTACGAGGCTAAGTTCTGGATGCTCACCAAGACAGCGTGCCCATCCGTTCTATCCGAGAACCTCTTCCAGGATAACAAGGAAGACGTGGCCTTCCTGAAGACCGACAAAGGCCTTGGCGCCTGCATCCAGCTTCACGTCCAGGGTATAGAGAACTATATTGAAAAGTATTTCAAGAAATGAGACGTTACTACCTATCCTGGTCCACGGTACAGGCTCTGCGAAAAATAGGCAAGGTGCTCCTGGTGTTCATTCTCCTGGTAGGCATTTGCGCGCTCCTGGTCACGAGCTGCGCCGCTCCGCGGGAGATTGTAAGGACAGACATCGAATACCGCGATACGACCATCATAAAAAACACGGTCCGCGACTCCCTCATCCCGGTACCCATCCCCCTGGAGAAAGATCAGGTTATCACTCACCTGGGCGACACTTCCTCCCTGGAGACAAGTATCGCCAGAAGTAAAGCCTGGGTCGACTCCACCGGCCTCCTGCACCACACGCTGGAAAACAAGCATGAAAAAACCATACAAGTCAAGGTTCCTATCCACTCGAAAATAATCTACCACGGGGTAGAACATAACGCCTCGCAGGTAATTACCAAGGTGGAGTACCAGGATAAACCCCTATCTAAATGGAAACAATTCCGACTGGGTGCATTCTGGTGGCTTGTGTCCGCCGTGCTCGTTCTGCTACTTTGGACGTTTCGTAAATTCATCCTAAAACTATTTATATGAAAGCATTCATCCGTAAAATCTGGGATGCCATTGTAACCTTCATCAGCAAGGTATCCTACGACAAACTACTCCATTTCATCGCCGGCCTGATTATCGCCGCCCTCTGCGCCATGGTATTCAAATGGGGCCTGTGGTGCATCGTTCCCGTCGTCGTCTTCGGCCTCCTGAAGGAGCTCTTCGACTGGTGGACCACCAGGGTGATGGAGTGGTGGGATTTCATAGCCACGGCCTGCGGCGGCCTGGTTATCTTCCTATTCGCGCTATTTTAAACCCACGGAAGCCAAATAAAACCGCCCGGAGCCCGGACGGTTTTATTTTTGTCAGTTCTGTAGTTTAGGGAAACACTACTTTTTACCCCTCCCGGCCAGCAAATTATTCGCAAGATTGCGCTCCGGTAGGATATCCACCTTCTTCAGGATATCGGTGGCCACCGGCGACTTCCCCACGTAAATGGCCGTCATGGCCACACTGTGATGGTCGGCCTGCTGCTGGACGAAAGAAATGGGAACCTTCTCGCCGAGCATCCTGGTAATACCGGTGTCTTTCAGACTATACAGCTGGATATTCATCTCAAACCCACAAGCCGGCCTCACCCACCGCTTCCAGAAGTCGGCAAATTTCTTATTGTTCACCGGTTCCGGGCCCGGCCGGAAGTTTGTGGCATCCCCGTCGTGCCGGCCAAAAAGATAGAGCGCCGGTTCGGAAAGATCCAACCGCTGGAGTATTGGCACGATAGCGGACGGAATGGTCCTGAAGGACTCGTTCCCATTCTTTGCCACATCGGCCGCCACGTGAATCACCTGCCGCTCCAGGTCGATATCCGAGCACCGGAGCAGGGCTATTTCCTTCGGCCGAAGGAGACAGGTATAGCAGAGGGCGCATACGGCGTGGTATTCCGCATTCTCGGAACTCAGGAAGGAGAACAGCCTCTCCAGCTCCGGATCCGTCAGCAGTCGCCTCTTCTTCGTCATCAGCCGCGCCGGCTTCCGTTTTATCTTCAGGAACGGGTTCGCGCCCGCGTACCCTTTTTCCACGAACCACCCCCAGAGCGACGCCATGAAAGACAGATAGTTATTATACGATCTGGGCGATACCCCATCCTTGTCTTCCATATAATCCATATACGCGCGCGCTGCCGACTCATCGAAAGACGCGATGGTCGTGGAGCTGCTGGATCCATTCTCTGCGAGCCATTCTCGGAACACCTTCAGGAAGGAGCGGTAAGACGATACGGATTGCCTCCTGAGCTCCTTTGACTTTACCCGAAAAAAGGCATCCAGTGCCTCATAAATTGAACAAGCGGAGAGCGGCGCCGACTGTTCCGAGAAGGGTGTCCATCCGAGGCTCAATTTCTCGTACAGGGCCTCCATGATTTGCCTGGCGGCCTCTTTCCTTTCCTTGATGGTACCACGGTTCACCTTCTTCCGGAAGCGTTTAAATTTCCCCGTATCCGGGTTAATTACGGAGTAATAGACATACCATTCAGTTCCCGCCTGGTGGAGTTTCGGGGGCTTAAAATCGACGTGGGGTCGTGCTTTGAAAAACATAATTTTTTTTTCTTTGCAAACCTCCTGGAGCGCGTCAAACAGGGCGGGGTGCAAGGAAAAAAAGGTTAAAATACTTTGTTCCGGTTTTGTCCCGGTTTTTAATAAAAAATCCCTTAAATCATTCATTTCTAACGATTTAAGGGCTTTTAGTCGGGATGACTCGATTTGCGGAAGCGCTTCCGGCCAAAAGCCCGTATTTGAGTATCAATTAGTTAGCGTGGCAAATTTTCTGAAACAGGCCGAAAAACGGCCTATTTTTGTCCCGGTTTTGTCCCGAGAACACCGGCCTCAGTAAGCTCTTTATCAAGCGCTTCCGCCTGGGAAGTCGAAATAAGACCGAGATCCTCCAGTATCTCCGGGGCGTATTCGTCCGTCCGGATCACTTCCCCAGACGACATCGATAGAATCGCGGTACCATCCCGCGGATCATAGTCCGCCGTGCATACCTGGCCAGCGGCCACAAGCAGCGTGCGGCCGTCTTTGGTGTTTACCTGTCTCATTTGTTCAGTATTTCAATATTATTTTCTCCGAAGACCAGTTTCAGTACCTGGTCTTTTTTCTCCTTGGTGAGGCGCAGCTGGATAAAAACTTCCGCCGGTTCGTCCTTCTTCTCTGCAGGAACATAATGAACCGGCCAGGTTATCAGTTCCACCACCGTCATGCCCAGCGCATTTGCGATTTTCGCAAGCTCATTGACGGAAAGTCTACGCTGGCCACTGACGATCTTACTCATGGCTGTAGGCTCAGAAAATACGTCTCCAGCTATGGCTGCCTGCTTTAAATTCCTACTTCTCAGGATTTTCAGAATATTCCCAACGATTGTTTCCTGGTAGTTTTCTACGGTGTTTTCCATACTTCAAATGTAGTGTTTGATTATCAGTCACTTATGAAAATTTGCGCACGATAATTGCGATTTTCGCAAGAAAAATTTGCGATTATCGCAATTATCAACTACTTTTGTATCGCAATACTTTTGTATTGTCGCGCCGTACAAAAGTACGGCAATACAAGACAACAAGAAATAGCAAAAATTGGTCATAAAATGGCAAAGTACGCATTTAAAAACGGCTGGTACAGTCTTCCTAACGGCAAGACCGCGGAAGTCCGCGAAAAGATTAAGAAGGCCCTGGGCATCACCAGCGATGCCACCTTCTACTCCCGCATGAAGGGGATCCCGGAACCGACCATCTCCGAGTACCAGGAGATCGAGGCAATCTTCAAGGAGTACGGTATCACTAACCCCTGGGGATAGGAACCATGGAGATGCTCACTCAGAGAGAGCGACAGGTGGCCGAACTGATCGCCTGGGGAGCCGCAGCGAAGGAAGTACCCGACCTGCTGGCCGACCTTTATGGCGGAAACCCCATCTCGGTGTACACCGTCCAGAACATTCTGAAGAGCATCTACCGGAAAACGAACACGAACAAGGCAAACGAGCTTTCCGCCTGGTGGTTCACCCATAATAAAGGTGTCGATGTCAACGAAGCTCCGCATGTCAGCATCAGGAACCGCCTGCTCTCCTTCGTTTTCCTCCTTATTATCCTCCCGCAGATAGCATCACACAACATGGACCAGGCGGTCCGATGCGCCAGGGTAAGAGCCCAGCGCACCACCAGAACCGAAAGAGTGGAACGTGGCCGCCGCAGAGATGACAGACTAATATAAAACCAACAATATGCACAAATAACAACCTTTTAAACAATGCGCGAGAATCATGAAACAGTACAACTTCAACCGGGCGGTCCCCATGGTATGGGCGGCCACCCTCTCGCTGGCAGGATCCCTGCTGGCGGCCGGCATCCAGACCGTCTCACAAGGCGTCCGTTTTCCGGATCATCACCTGTTCACCCTACTGGGCCTTATCGTTCTCTGCTGGATAGTAACCGGCTCCAGGGAACTGGTGGCGCTCAGGCTATTTTACCGCCATACGAGAAGAGTGGCCTCCTCGACATTCTCGCGCATGGTACAGTTTACCACCAGGGCCGCAGAGGCCGCGGCCCTACTTTTCACCTTCCAACCCTTTAACCGTCCACGCACCGAGCCATGACAACCGCCAAAGCACCCAAGCCCAACATGGAGGCCATCCAGGATGCGCTCTTCAGGATAGACGACGATCTTATCGCAGACTTCACCGGCACCAACGGGATAAACATCCGGACCAAGTCCTACTGCCTGACCGTGGACACCATCCTCTCCATTAACTTCCGCCTGTACGGAGTCCACAACCGCCTGGAGGTCCAGACGGAAAACCGCTATCTCCTCCTTCATGGCGCCACCTACCGGCTCCTGCCGGAGTTCCTTGTCGAAGGGGAGGAGGTGGAGTTCCCCATCAACGACTAATACCTATACTATATGTATAAGCTGAAGAAAAAGGTAATCACGGAGGCCATTAACGACGCCATCCGCAAACTAACCCCCGGAGCGACGCCCGCCACGGTCCAGCAGTACTTCGATGAAACATCACGGGTCGAAGTCCTCATTATAGGCCTGCATTCCAACCATACGAGCAACTGGCAGCTGGATAACATCATCAGGCGGATATGCCGCCCTTCATACGGCTATATCGGCATCAATGCGACCAAGGGAAACAAGCTGGAGGTATGGATAGAGATGGTGAACATCAAGTCCGTCTTCCTGGAAAAGAACAAAAACCAAAAGCAGGAACAAGAAGGTCATAATTAGTTATTTGCATTAGTTTTTAGAGTTTGGGCGGTTCCCTGCTCCGCCCTTTTATAATCACCACCCAGCCATGAAAATAGAACTCTCCGACCGATATGCCCGCACCATTCTCCGCTCCCTGCATGACCGCGAGGAAAGCCTCGAGGACGACTATAAGCATTACCAGGGCTGCGACATAGGCGACGCCATCGCCCAGGAACTGAGCGAGATCCGCGCCGTCAAGGAACACCTGGAGGAGAAACTCCTGCAGGAATAGGATGTTACCACAAAAAACTATTTAAGATACAGAAAATAGTCATTTTAGACACTCCAGGACATGAATACAGAAGACAGACTCCGTTATATGGACCGGCTCCAGGAATGCGTGGCGATCGCCATCCGGAACGGGTACAGCCCGGACCAGGTGGCCACCGATATCAGACTACTGTCTACCCCCCCCGAAAAAGGCTGCAAGGTATCCTTTAAAAAGACTTTCTAAATCGAAAAACCATGAGGATTTATACGCACAACTGGGGAGACCATCTCACTATTTATATCAACGGGACCGAGGGGTTCTGCAAGCTGAACGTGTACTTAGAGGACGGGAGGAATGTGGCGGAGCTGTACGACATGGTGGTGTATCCGGAGTTCCGCGGCCAGGGGCATGGTAATGCCATCCTCACCACGGCCATCCAGGAGGCGGAGAAGGTTTTCTGCGACACCCTCATCCTTTGGCCCGTCGCCGAGCCCTGGATCCGCGCCTGGTACCACCGCAACGGATTTAATCCGGATTACCGTTTCCATAACTACGAACGTACTCCAGGCTGGAGTAAATCTCTTGCGAAGAAATGAGATTTGCATTTTTCAAATATTTGTGCGACCTTTGCCACCGTCTACTACATACCACGGTATCAGACGGGGCAAAATCCCCGCGATATTGGTGTAAATATAAATTGCTCAGGACCGTTGTATCCGTAAGGTGCAACAGCATCCGCCCCGAGGTGGTATGTGGTAGACAGGTCCTGGGCTTTTTGTATACCCTTCAGTTATGTCTACCACTGAAAAAGCTGGCACCTTACTGCCGCAGAACAGCCCGGATCTGGAGCTGTTCATCAAGACCCAGGCCCACATCCGAAAGGCCATCGACTTCATCGACGACGCCTCTGTCATCCAGCTGCCACAACTCACCCAGGACCAGGCGGACACCTTCAAGAACCTCTGCGAGGAGATCCGCTCCATGCTCTGGGAGAATTACGGCAACGTACAGGACCTCATGTCGGCCTTCTACCTTCCCCTATTCCCCATCGAACCTATAAAAGAGTAACGCCATGCCTTACTTAAAGAAAGAATTTACCGACCGCATCTATGAGCGGGTGAACGGTGACGGAGAATTACTCCTGGAGGTGGTCCGCGAGACCGCCGGGGAACCCCGTAAGCACGAGCGCAGCGAGACCACCTTCGTGTGCCCCCACTGCCACTCCGGCGCGCTGGTGGTGAACCCGAAGAAGATGGTGTACAAGTGCTTTTCCTGTAACGAGGTCTCCGGCAAGAATGCCATCAACTTCCTGATGGGCCCCGGATCCGGCCTTACCCTTCCGGACGCCATCAAATATGTGTGCGACCGTTACAATATCCTGCCCGAGTACGAGGATGACACGCCGCGCCGGCGCCGCGCTCCGTCAAAGAAGGATGCGGTGCCCAGCGAGAAGGATCCGGACGCCGGCTCCTTCTGTTCCCGGATGCTCGCCGAGAGCGGCCTGACGCGGAAGGATGTAACCGCCATTGTCCGGATGGACGCCGGTGACTCCGCCACGCGCGAGGCAGTCACCTTCAAGAAAGGCACCATCAACGACCGCTACGAGATTGTGGACGACGGAGACGATGCCGTCATCTACTATTACGACATCGAAGGCAACCCGTGCACGTACACCTTCCAGACCAAGGGCCAGCGGCCGGTGGAGCGTCCGTATTACCGCGTACGGTACCAGTTCCCGGACGCGCACAAGGATAAGAACGGCACGGCCATCAAGTACCGCTCCCCCTTTGGATCCCCCACCTTCATCTATTATCCGGAGTGCATCCGTGCTGCGTACAGGAAAAAGGACGCGCTGCCGGTGCTCTTCATTCAGGAAGGCGAGAAAAAGGCGGAGAAGGCCTGCAAGCACGGCATCCCGTCCGTGGCCATCTCCGGGATCCAGAACCTGGGCGACGCCAATAAGAAGCTGCCGTCGGACCTCATCAAGGTAATCCGCGACTGTAACGTGAAGCAGGTGGTATTCCTGATGGACAGCGACCTGCACGACCTTTCCCGGAACCTGTCCGAGTCCAAGCCGGTGAACCAGCGGCCGAGCGCTTTCTTCAGCGCCGTCCTGAAGTACAAGTCGTACATGAACGAGCTGGTGAACCAGAACATCTACGTGGAAATCTTCTATGGCCATGTACTGAAGAATGAGGCCGGAGACAAAGGTATCGACGACCTCCTCACCAATTCCCTGAAGGGGAAGGAGTCGGAGCTGAAGGCCGACATCGACCACGCCATGCACGAAAACCTCCTGGGCGGGCAATACGTCCAGCTGTACAACATTACGGAGGTCTCCCCCACCAAGATCAAGGAGCAGTTCTACCTTACCAGCCCGCAGGTTTTCTGCGAGCATTACAAGGATGAACTGAAGAACCTCCGGGAGTTCCGGTGCATGGGCTGGAAGTACCGCTTTAACGAGAAGATGGAACTGGTGAGCGCTTCTCCGGTGGAGCCGGACGAGCAGTTCTGGGAAAAGGACGAGACGCGCAAGGGCGAGCCTCTGAAGTTCGTGTACACCAACGCGATGACATTCCTGGAGCGCCGGGGCTTTCATGTGTACGAGCGCTCGGATGACAATTACATCCTCATCCGGGTAGAAGACGGCATCGTCCGGGGCGTGGTGCCCAGGAAGGTGTCTAATTTCATCCACGACTTTGCGAAGGCCTATCTCCCCAAGGAGGTGCGGGAACTGCTGCTGAGGGGCGGCACCCAGTACGTGGGGCCTTACCAGCTGGAGCAGCTGGAGCCGTTCCGCGGTTCCTTCTTCGAGCCTTCCCGCGGGCTGGATTACCTCTTCTTTAAGGACCAGGCCTGGCGGATCACCGAGAACAGCATCACCACGGACGATATCAAGAACATCCGCTTCAATATCTGGCAGGATGCCGTGCATGAGTTCTCCGGCATCGAGCTCACGGATGCGCTGCTGGACGTGCAGCAGGATAACCTGGGAGATTACCAGGTGCGAATTACCGATACCGGCAAGCGCTGCCACTTCCTGCAGTTCCTGGTGAACGCATCGAACTTCACCTGGCGGAAGAAGGCGCCGACCGAGGATGACGCCCTCTCCAATGCCCAGCACCTGATATCCAAGCTCTGCGCCTTCGGGTACCTGTGCAATTCCTATAAGGACATGGGTAACGCCAAGGCGGTGATCGCCATGGACGGTAAGATCCAGGAGTTCGACGAAGCCAACGGCCGTACGGGTAAGTCTCTCCTGGGCCTGGCGCTGAAGCATGTTTTCCCCAGGAATAAATCCCTGGACGGAAAGGCCCTGGGAGTGGGCAATAATAACCGGCAGTTCATCTGGGAGGGCCTGGATGAGCGGAGCCGTATTGTGATAGGCGACGACCTGATGAAGGACTTCGACTTCGACAGCCTCTTCTCTCTGATCACCTCCGACTGGCCGGTAAACCCCAAGGGCGCGCCGGCGTACACGGTTCCCTTCGTCAAGGCTCCGAAGATCTACTTGAGCTCGAACTTCTCCGTGAGCGGCGACGGCAGCAGCTACCGCGCGCGTCAGTGGCCGCTGGCCTTCTCCGACTTCTACAACGAGGAACACCAGCCCGTCCAGGACTTCGGCGCCCTCTTCTTCGAGGAGTGGGATACGGACCAGTGGACGCTTTTCTGGAACCTGGTGGCCCAGTGTATCCAGCTGTATTTCCGGTTCGGGTACGTGCCCGCGCCGGATAACCGGCTGGAGGACCGCCGCCTGGCCCAGCAGATCGGCGAGGACTTCATGTCCTGGGCGGACGAATACTTCGAGCCCGCCAACCAGCATCTGGATATCCGGATCCTGCGCAAGGAAATGTACGCGAATTTCATCGAGCACGTGCAGAGCGCCCGCGGATCCAAGGTGTCCTATTCCCCTAAGACCTTCTCGATGCGCCTGGGTTATTACACCAGGCTGAAGAAGCTGTTCCTGAACCCGCACCTGTATAATCCGACCACCGGTTCCTGGAACAGCTATGACAAGGACGGCCGACCGGTGAAACGCGACACTACCAACGGCCGGGAGTACTTCGTTATCGGCTCCCCCGATTACTACAATACGCACGCTCCGGGCGTGCCGATATCGGCCATTCCGGAAGAGATACCCGGCCTGCGGCTGGCGGATGACGACGAGGATATGCCCGGAGACGAATGATGAGGGAGTTGTACTTACTCAGGCACGACCGGCAGGCAGAGGCCTTCCGGGTCCGGAACCAGAAGTTCATCGAGCTGAACTACGGCCGAATCCTGGAGTGGTTCCTGAAGCTGCCGCTGTATGAGTGGGTACCGGCCCGCTTCCCGGAGGAGAAGGCCGAGGCCTGTATCGGCGTCCTGTGCCTTCTCTTCCTGGACGGGAAGATCAACCTCTGCGTAAGCCCGGGTGTAACGCACATCCAGCGCTTCGCCAATTCTGACAAAGAGTATGAGGAATACATGCAAGAACACTTTGGAAAAGGAAATAAATGAAGCACAAGAAACACATCCAGAGACAGCACGCCGTCTCATTTTATAGAAAAACTTTTAGCGATGAAGCGTTCGTTACCATAATGATCGGTTTGTACCACCACGCCAAAAAGAGCAGGAAAAGGAAGGAGTACCTCCGCGCTATTATCCGGACGACCAGGCAAGACACCGATGGGCGCCACTATCTCTACTTTTTAGGCCAGATCGCCGTCGATATTTTGAACAAGCAAGAAACACAGACCAAGAGAGAACCATCTCCGGACGGCTTCACTTTCGTGGATCTGGGCCTTCCCTCCGGACGCCAGTGGGCGACGAAGAATGCGCCCGGACATTACACGTTCGACGAGGCCTGCGAGGCCTTCGGTGAGCACCTTCCTAAGAAATCGGCCATGGCAGAGCTCATCGAGGAGTGCAAGTGCAGCTGGAACAAAGAGAAGAGAGGCCTGGATGTCGTCGGCCCGAATGGAAACAGCATCTTCCTCCCGGCCGCCGGATGTGTCTATCCACACGAGAACGAACCCTTCTTTGTGGATATCAAGGGTGAGTACTGGACCCAGACGCTGTACAGCCAGAAGCTCGCCTCGCACCTGTTCTTCAACCCGGTCGGCCTGCACCCCATGGGTATCGACGACCGCCGGCTCGGCTGCAGTGTACGTCTCTGCAAGGAACCTCATTGACAAATTCATTTAATACCAAAAGCTATGAACAAGCAAGAAACGCAGACTAAGAGAGGGCCATCTCCGGACAGCTTCACTTTCGTAGATCTGGGCCTTCCTTCCGGACGCCAGTGGGCGACGGAGAACGCGCCCGGGCATTACACGTTCGACGAGGCCTGCGAGGCCTTCGGTGGGCACCTTCCCAAGGGGTCGGCCATGGTAGAGCTCATCGAGGAGTGCAAGTGCAGCTGGAACGAAGAGAAGAAAGGCCTGGATATCGTCGGCCCGAATGGAAACAGCATCTTCCTCCCGGCCGCCGGATTTATCTATCCCAACGAGGACAAACCATCCTTTGTGGGTATCGATGGTGATTACTGGACCCGAATGCCGTACAGTCAGGCGAACGCCCGGGGCCTGGACTTCGGCTCGGGCGGCCTGTACCCCTTGTACGACTACTACCGCTCGTACGGCTTCAGTGTGCGTCCCTGCCGAGAATCTGATTGAATCCTTTGAAAACCGCCGGCGCCCATTTGGGCGGGCGCCGGCATGATATCCACAACATGAAGACTACAGAACACTTTCACACCAAGCAGCGCGCTCAGGGATTTGCAGCGCGCCTGGCCGATATCTCCGGACGACGCCTCTATCCCAGCTTTTACGTCATGAATGGGAACTATGCCTGTACTGTCTCCGGAGACTTTACCCAGGAGCAGATCAATCTTGCAAAGCGGACGCGGTGATGAGCGAGATGGGCCACACACAGGAGTATTTCCAACAGATCCAGGCAGACAGCGAGCGTTTCCGGACGGAGCATGTAGCCCTGGAGCTGCGGTCCTGGTATCGTGGCCAGCGCACCAGGATGGCCCAGAGCTACGGATTTGGCGACTTTATCGATGCTTTTTCCCAAAAACCGGAGCCTGCGCCCTTCCACCAGCTGCGTAACAGTGTACTGGAGGCCATCGATAACCTGGAGGACATGGCCATCCTGAGCCGCGGCCGCATTTCCGGCAACCTTATGTCCGACTTCCTCCGGGCCCGCCTTCAGGAAAGCGTGAAAATCTTCATCCAGAACAGCGAAAAAGAGCCGAAATGAGCCAGAATATAACCAAAGGTACCAGATTACACCGCCTGATATTTGCCAAGCGCATATCGGGCGTTTGCCGCGTCTGCGGATGCACATGGAACGACCCCTGCTACAACCCTAAGTATGGCATGTGCTGGTGGTGGGATGACAAGGAAAGCGTATGCTCCCACTGCGCGAACAAGCGTATCTTCAACGATCCGGACACCAGGCACTGCGTGCGGAACTCGATGGACCGTCTTCCGCCATATAATCCCGGCATATCCCGGGAGTGAGTGCCGGCGGCCTGGACGATTAACCCTGGAGAGCAAATCTCCGGGGTTTTCTTTTGCATCTGTGCATCTGTGCTGTGCTTTCGCCCCTTGGCGAACCCCAATTTAAGATAATCATACAAAAGTGCTGGCGGACTATGAGGCGGCAAGTCGCAGAAAATCAGCGAGATACATATATATTTATTAAATTTTTTTCTTATTTATATATACTACTACTAAAAATTAGGAAAAAAGTGTGCAAGTGTGCTGCTATTACAATTAGTAATTTTTTCGCACTTTAAATTAACACTTTTAAAGCCGTGATTTTCAAGTTAATAAATGTTACATTTTTACTTTAAATAACCGCCGTAATGAAAAGCACAGATGCAGCACACTTCAGCACTATTCAGCACACATGTCCCATCCAGGGCTCCGCACACTTCATGTGTACTACTTAAAACATTGGTAGATAAACACTTAACACAAGCAGCACACTTGCACACATTTTACCGGGATTTTGCAAGGGTGGCTTGTTTTTTCGTAGAAAATTCTAACTTTATTCGCACCGGGTCCCAGTCCCCGGGAAAAAAACGGATAATTCTGATATTTGCACCATGGATATCGACCTGAACAAAACAAAGACCGTCAGCGTGGATGTATCCCCGTCTCTCAGGGCATACATTCTGGCGGTGAATAACGGCTCAGACATTATCCGTCCGAACCGGGAGTCCAGGTTATGGGGACTGATCAAGATGCACCTGGTCACAATCCCGGAAGATTACAAGCCACAGCCGATAGATGGAGCCCCCAACTGTATCCGCGTCGCCATTTATACGACCAAGCGACAGGAGTACAACCGGAACGCCCGCCGCGTCATCTACCAGAACGGGCTTTTCCGCGATTATCTGGCGCCCGCAGGGCAGAGAGTTGTAGCTGACTATCTGACCAGGCACCTCAAGCACACCTTCCGCAGTTACATGGGCGGCGCCCTGGGAGGAAACAGTGAGCTATCCATCCATGACGCCATCCATCAGTTCTGCCAGCTGTATAACATCGACATGGATACGATCACATACGAGATGCTCCGGAAGGACTGGTTCCGTTTCCGTCGTCGGAATCCGAATGGATATGTAATTCCAATCGAAAACAAAGATTTTTAATAAAAAGTAAGACCCCGAGAAGTCCCATAATTTTCACGACTTTATGACTGAAATTTCAAGCCATTTCTGCCTAATCGCTCCCGAGCTCATCAGCGAGGCGCTGAAGCTCCAGCGCGTGACTTACATCCCGTCAGGCGCTGAAGAGTTCGCCTGCACGGCGCCTGTTTCCATTAACCAGACGCCCACAAGCGGAGCAGCTGGGCAGGTATGGGATATCTCATTCACAGCCGTAACAGATGACCGTGCCATCCGGAAATACAACGGCCGCCGCTTCTATATCGCCATCCTCATGTCGGACGGATCCGCCAGGATCATCGGCACGTCTTCCGAGGTTCCCATGGTAACAGTGGAGCCAGCCGGTCAATCATCAAACAGGGTTACAACGTCCTTCCGGTCGGCCGTTCCGATAGACCTGTAGGCCGTTTCTGTCCTATTTTATACCGCTTCCGCACCTTATTTTTGCGGAAAACGGTATAATATGAAACACAAGCCTCAGCCGACTATCGTCTTCTGTACAGACAGCCCCTCTCCGGCTACCGGAGACCTGGGATTTATCGTACTGCCTGACGAAGAGAGAAAGGCCTACCACGATAATATCGTCAAACCATCCGCATCCACCCTTCTCGCCTACCCTTCCGATTTTTCGGATCCGGAGATCCAGGCGGGAAGTATTGCATACCACCCCATCTTCGGACACATCGCTTATCGCTCCTGGTGGCGCTTCTCCACGGCGCAGTTCATGGCCGACCTAAAGGCCGCCGAAGAGAACCCGAACATCTACGGCCACCTTATCCACGTGGATAGCGGCGGCGGTGACGCCTTCGGGCTCCATGAGGCCTTCGAGATGGTGCGCGACCTGAAGAAACCCTGCGTGGCCATCATTGAGTCTTGCGGCGGTTCTGCCGGTTACTATCTGGCAGCAGCTGCGGACAAAGTGTATGCGTCGGCGGAGTTCTCCATGATTGGCTGCATAGGCATCGCTTCCGTCATTGTGGACGACTCCGAGTATTACAAGAAAGCCGGTATCGAGTTCCGTACGCTGGTATCCAACTACTCTCCCCTGAAGAATAAGATCTTCCACGACGCAGAGGACGGCAAGACGAAGGAGTACGTGGAGCGTTACCTGGATCCCATGGCGCTCCAGTTCATCAACGACGTGAAGTCCGTGAGACCCTCCATCTCCGAGGCCGCCCAGCAGGGTGACACCTTCTATACACAGGAGGCCATCGAGGCCGGGCTCATCGACGGGAAGAAACCCGTGGACACCGTCCTGGATGAGATGCTTTCCGAAGCTGCTGCAGCCCTCGAGAAGCAGCAAGACAACATGCAAAGTCCATCCGTAGATATTAACACAATTCCTTTCACCGAGTTATGAAGAAATTCATCACCAGACTGAAGGCCGTAGCCGAAGCGCTGGGCCTTCAAGCGAAGCTCGCCGACAAATCTCTGTCTACCGAAGACCAGAAGAAGATTGTCGCCGAGTACCACAAAGTCCACGGCGAGGGCTCCTTCGAGTCTGACAAGGCGGAGTTCGACGCGGAGCAGAAAGCCGCCAAGGAAACCGCCGCACTCCAGGAAACCTTCACCGCCGCCGCCCAGGCCCTGGGCGTAGAAGTCAGCGCCGAAGAGGTAAAGACCCCGGAAGGCCAGGCGAAAATCCTGGGAGCCATTGGCGACCTGAAGGAAACCATCAAGACCATGGGTGCACAGAGCCAGGGCGCACAGCCCGAGGCTACCGTCGTGGCCCCCGTGAATGTGACCGGTCTCCACACCAAAGAGGCCGCATTCGGCATCAACCACCCTCTCTTCTCCACCGCCAAGCGATACAACAAGATCCTGGTGGAAGGAAAGATCACCGGTGAGCCTTCCCAGGAAGATCGCAACGCCCTCGAGGCCGACGTGATCGCCTACGCCGAAGGCCTCAAGAACCGCTTCGTGGAACTGAAGGAAGCAGGCTTGCTGACCGCCATCCGTCAGGGTAGCGTGGATATCTCCTCCCTGTCTTCGGACACCGAGATTGGTACCCGCCAGTTCACCATCCGCCGCGACATGGTCATCGCTCGCATCGTGAGCCTGCCTTCCCTGGCAGACATCTTCCCCACGGTATCCAACGTGCAGAGCGGCCAGGTCATCACCAACGTCCTCCTGTCCGAGGTCTCCCAGTCCTACCAGGCCGGTAGGGTGTTCAAGGGCGGCGCCGAGTTCCTCCCGGAGAAAGCCATTGTCGACAAGGCTATGGCGAAGGTCCTGTTCGAGGATATGAGCGCCCTGGAAACCAGCTACCTGAACTACCTGAACCGCGAGGGTTCCGACCCCGTGAAGTGGACCCTCATCGAGTGGATCATCCTCAAGATCGCCACCAAGATCAACAACGAGCGCCTGGTTCGCTCCATCGTTGGCTGCCGCGTAGAACCCGTCAGTGGCACCGCTTCCCCCGCCAACTTCGCGTCCACCGGTGTCCTCTGGCGCCTCATCTCCCTGTTTGAGGAAAAGAAGCTGCTGCCCTTCGACGACAGCGCCCTGGCCGACTACAGCGCCTCCGACTTCGGCGACGTTGTTATCGCCTTCGTGGAGAAGATCATGACCATCCAGCCCGAGCTGGGTAAGACCATGACCATCTACCTGAACGCCACACACGCCCCCATGTACCGCAAGTGGTACCGTTCCACCTTCGGCAAAGACATGGACTTCGAGGGCGAAGAAAAGAACAAGGTGCCCTATCATGACAACGTGATCAAATGGGTACCCAACATGGGCAACCTGAAGTTCATGTTCGCCACCATCGACGGCAACATCGAACTGCTCCAGAATGTTCCGGGCGAAGAGTACAACGTGAAGTTCGAGCGCCAGCTGGAAGAGGTCCTGGCCTACTCCTACTGGAAGGAGGGCGCCAGCGTTGGATACGCCGGTAAGGCTTTTGCCTCTCTGGCCAACCTCATCGCCAACGCCTGCGAGGGCCAGTACGTGTTCATGAACTGGCCGGTGATCGAAATCGACGCCGACGAGACCACCCCGTCCGTCAAGGATGTGTCCGGTGCCGACCTGGGCTTCCTCCTGAAGACCGGCGCGAACACCAAGGCCACCGCCATCACCGACATCCTGGGCGCAAAGGCCGGCGTAGTGTACCGCATCGAGTGCGGCAGCACCACCAACGCCACCAACATCGCCAAGAGCGGCAAGTTCTCCGAGATCTCCGCAGCCTGGCAGCCGTCCGCAGTCGGTCAGTACCTGAAGGTGTACTACAACCCCGACGACAGCAAGTTCATCGAGGTGGACCGCGGCTAAACCTGTAACCAAGGAGGGCCGGTACTCCGGTCCTCCTTTTAAAAATTTGCAGACATGAAAAAAGTACCTGCCATCGCATCCGTAACGGACCACGAGACCCAAGGCCGCCGCCTGTACAACGACATCTACCTTATTCCGGAGGATGCCGTGGACCTGTCCACCGAGCCCACCATCGATGACTCGGCGCGCACCATGGAGGCGCTTTCGGTGAAAGAGGGAGAGGCTTGGGTGAAGCACCAGGCCGTGAAGTTCACCCCCTCCGACACCAACGAAGGCCAGGGCGGTGATATCACCACCGACGTCACCGGCACGCTCGCCTACACCGTAGGCGGCGACCGTCCGGAGATCGACGACTTCCTGGAGAACCAGCACGGCCGCGGCTTCTACATCGGTGTCACCGACCGCGTATCCGGTAAGAAGAAGATCTACGGCCGCCCCCGCTGCCCGTACTACTTCCAGAACCACTCCCGCCGGAAAAACGGAGAAAACACCAGCTGCGACATCACGTTCACCAGCCCGTTTATCTACCAGCCCCTGGAGTACCTCGGCGACTTCTTCACCACCCCGGTGACCCCTCAAATCGTCGAAGAGACCCCCGGCGAGACCCCCGGCGAGACCCCCGGCCAGGAAGAGAACAACTAACCGCCACGACAGGGCCGCAGGAACACCACGGCGGCCCTGTTTTTATTAAACGAAGAAGATGTACGACTTCTCCACCAAGAAATCACTTAAAAAGCGCGCCAAGGTAGCACATATCGAGGCGTACCGCGCCATGCTCGCAGAGCGCAGGGTTCCCGCAGCCGGCTGGGTGGCCATCAACCCCAAGGAGCTGGCGGAAGATCTGCTGTACATCCTTCTGGATTACTACAGCATTGAGGAAATCGAGGCGAGGGCGAGCGGCAGCGCAGCTCAGGCCGCCACGGTATCGACAACCTCGCCCGGCAGTTCTGGTACCACGCCGGTAAAAAAAAAGTTTCTAAACAGCAGGAGTACCCGAACATCCGCTGGCAAGACATGGACGACCCTATCGTCCGCCTTGCGGACAGTATCTTCTCGGATCGCATCAGCTGCTGGCAGCGTCTTCAAGAGCTCGAAAAATTAACCCAGGAGGAAAGCGCCCCGGTATCCGTTCTTTCCGAGATTGTCACCCTGGAGATACGCCGCGAGCTGTGTTTCCAGGAACTTCGACACCTGAATGACAAAGGCGAGTTCCTGGGCCACCATCCCTTCATATCACAGAAGTCCGAACGGGAGATGGTATTCCGGATACTCCAGGAAGATCCGGAATCCTACTTTGAGGAACGGAAAAAAATCGAGGATAATATATCCCGCTACTCCTCGCAGATCAACGGTAAAAAATCATCTGAAGCCGTCCGGGAACGGGCGAAGGTAAGCCTGGAGAAGTACCAGGTAAAACTCCAGCTGTACAAGGATGTCTTCAGTGAGTTCATGCGTAAGAAATGAATTTTGAAGACCACACCGAAGAGTTCACCAACCAGGTAAAAGATCTGGCAGTCATGGGTCTGGTACCACGCCAGATCGCGGAGCGCCTGGGCCTCGAGGGAGCAGAGCGCCGTGACTTCATGCGCGCCATCATGTCCGACTCTCACCCGCTGCACGATGCGTATATTACTGCCCGACAGCATGGCATAGAAGACGCAGACACCTCCCTCGTCGCACTGGCCGACTCAGGAAATACGGACGCGCTGGAACTACTCTACAAAGTGCGCTTCCAGAATAGAGTGGACGCTGTAAAGAAAGAACTGTTCGACCTATGAGACCCGACCGCCTTGAACTACTGGCCAGCTACGACGCTGATACCATCCAGTCCTTCCTGGCTACCAGGAAGTCTGAGGTTATTCCTCCGGAGATGCGCGATTATATTCTCCAGCTGGACTCCCTGGCCAAGATCTTCCATTATCACAAGAACAGCCAGGCGCGCGCCATCGAGGAGCTGCGGAAACAGTGGCCCACGCTCACCATCTCGCAAGCCCGGGAAATTTACCGCGACGCCATGGAATATTTCTATCAGGACGCCGGTATCAGCGCCAAGGCATGGGATAACAAATACGCCGATGCCCTGGACGACCTGGCCCGCGCCGCTATCGCCGCGGAAAAGTTCGCCACCGCAGAGAAGGCCTTCACCAAGGCACACGAGCTCCGAACCAAACAGCGGGAGCAGGAAGCCTTCCAGTGGCACGCTCCGGTCTTCTTTATCAATATCAACGTCAAGCCCGAGGATCTGGGCTACGCGTCCCAGCGCCTTATGGATATCGCCCGCCGTCATGAAGACGACGAACTCCGGAAAATGATTACCGGGCTGGAGACTACGGATGCAGAGAAGATCCGACTCATGAACGAGGCCGGTATCCAGGACGCCCGGATCGTAGAAGAAATACCTGAAGACGATGAGTAAAGAAGCCGCTGCTCCAGACTACGTGGAGCTCTACCAGAATAAGGTCCAAGCCCTTGTGAACATCGTGGATCCAAACAAGCTCTTTGTGGTGGCTGGCCGCGGTCTTGGTAAAACTTCACAGATAACCGCTCGGCGGATCCTGCGTGTTGCTAACGAGATGCCCAGGGAAGTATCGATCATTTCCCACAAGAGCTTCGTAGCCCTGTTCACCAATGTCATCCCCGCCATCCTGGAAACCTTCAGGTCGGAGGTAACGATGCCGGATGGCAGCGTCAGGCAGCAGCTCATAGAAGGCGTGGACTACGTTGTAGGCGAGAAGGAATTACCCAAGCATTTCCAATCTCCCCGGTATCCACTCCTCTATCCTGAGCGTTCCATCGTTTTCGCAAACGGGCACGTTCTTCAGGCCGTGTCCATCGACAGGGCCGACTCCATCGCCGGCCGTTCCGTGGTTCACGCATTCCTGGAGGAAATGAAGTACAGCGACGGCGAGAAGGTCCGGACACGTATCATTCCGGCCATCCGCACCTCGCGGATAGGCATGGGATCAGAGGCCCACAAGTCGCACTTACACGGCGGTATTACTGGTGTTACTGACATGGGCCGCGTATCACTGGGCGAGTTCAACTGGTACCAGGACTACGAGAAAGAGACCGACCCGCAGCTAATCGCCGACATTGTCACCCTATCCCTGGAGATTAACAAGGCCCAGTATAACCTGTATATGGGGCAGAACGTGACGGCAGCGCAGAATAAGATCCGGAAGTACCTGCCACTCCTCCGGAGGCTCCAGAAAAGCGCCACGCTATACGTACGCGCCAGTACCTTTGCGAACCGCGACGTGTTAGGCTTGGAGTATTTCAAGACCCAACATGAGATCCTCGCCATGTCGGAGTTCCTCTCCTCCATCTGCTCTATCGGAGACAGGAACCGCGATAATCTTTTCTTCGACCTATGGGATGAGCAGAAGCACACTTTCGACGATAGCTATAAGTATAGCGTTATCGATAAGCTGAACCTGAAGGAGACTTTCCGTGTTACCGCCGAACACCTGAAGTATTACCAGCCCCACGAGAAGCTGCTGCTGGGCTACGACCCCGGCTCCTTCTCCTCCGTGGTGGCCGCACAGGTGGACCGTAGCGCGAATACACTCCGGATCCAGAAGGAGTTCTTCGTCTATCCCCCGGAGGACGCAGCAGATCTGGCCGCCCAGATAAACGCCTACTACGGCGGCGCCGCTAAGCTCCGGCAGATAGACCTTTATTACGACCGCGCCGGCAATAAGAAGAATAAACAATACGAGAAGGATGCAGAGACCGACGCAAAGCGCCTGAAGAAAGAGCTGGAGAATTACGGCTGGCGGGTGCGGCTCATGAACCTGGGCCAGGCCACCATCTTCTACTGGCAGCACTACCGGCTATGGCGTCGGCTCCTGGCAGAAAACGAGCGCAGCGTGCCCAAGATCCGCATCGATTCCAACGAATGCCAGAACCTGGTGAGCGCCATTTATTGCTGCAAGAAAATACCAGGATCTTCACCGGTGGAGCTGGACAAAACCCCGGAGAAGAAGGTGCCCATCCAACTCCAGGCGGGACTCACACCGCAGATTCCGTCCGCCATGACGTACCTGGTGTGGGGCCTGTACGAGAAATTCTTCCCCGGCGTTCGGTCGTTCACCACAACGGGCGAAAATTTCCAGAATTATATCGGCTAATTTTACAGAAATACCCCTATTTCGCCGGAATAGACCGGAAAATAGGGGTATTTTTATCTCAAAACCCATAAGAATTGACCATAGTCAGCTATTTATAAAACAACTAACGTGCTGTGACTGGGACACTTAACGGAAAATTTTTATCGACTTTTGAAATTCCGCGCCTCTCGAGCGCGCCGCCGCTCATTTTCCCGCTTGTATTACAACGAACGAAAACGACGGAAATATGACGGAATGGACAGTTTTTGTCCTTTCCGGGATAATATCTCCAGGTTATCTTCGCATCAGATAAAAAAGCCATGGATACGATCAAAGGAACAGCAGCGCTACAACGTGCCGAGCTCATCTCCAAGATGGGCGGCACGTTCACCATTTCCTTCTTCCCGTATTCCAGGAAGAAAGCGGCGAGTGCGCCCGTCTCCAAACTGAAGACCTTCCAAGATTGCACCATGCGACTGCCTCTCCCACACGATAAGTTCGACATCGATGGGAAACACTACTTCCTTTTCTCCACCGCAGACGATAAGCCCCGCACATGCTACCGTGTGCTCATCCGATATATCGGCTTTTCCGACGAAAACAACAAACTGTATAGAGTGAACTGGTATGAATAAATTCGGCACCATAACCGGCGCTGGCTACGCCCTTACTTACCAGATAGGTAAGGCCCCCGCCGCATCCATGGACAGCGAGAGCCCCTCCAGCTCCGAGAGATCCGCCACCCTCTCCGCCCAGAGAATGACCCCTTACTACTTCTGGCCTGCAGGTGAGAATAACGACGACCCCGACGTCTGCTCCGACCTAATCAGCGGGAACCGCCTGCTGCCTTCGCTTATCGAGAAGCAGGTGGCCATCCTGTATGGTACGGGCCCTATGCTTTATAAGGAGGAGATCCAGCCCGATGGTACCGTCCGCCGGCACTACTTGAAAGACGACGAGATCCAGGAGTGGCTGGAGAGCTGGCAGCAGAACGGTCTTCCGGATTCTTACCGCGACTATCTCCGGAAATGCAGCCGCTCCTACTATTACAGCGAGGGCGTCTACTCCCAGTGGCACCTGGCCAAGGCTCTGAGGGCTAACCCGCGCGCCAGGATACCCGTGGTAGGCCTGGAGCACTACGCAGAGATGCGCTGCCGTCTGGCTACGCTTAACGATATCTCCAGGAAATCGGACGTTACCAGCAAAGACTTCGACCGGGTCCTGGTGGGTAATTGGCGTAAAGGCGGCCAGCAGAACGAGTTCCAGGCATTTAAGCGCTTCGATCCTGCTAATCCACTGGCACAGTCTGGCGCCATCTCCTATTCCAAGAACGCGAACTACGAGACGGATATCTACGCCACCAATGTATTTTTCAAGGGCATCAAGTCCTGGATCCGTGGCGCCAATGCAACCGCTGATTACATCAACTCCTTCCTGGAAAACTCCCTGAGCGCCCGACACCACGTTATAATCCCGGAGGCCTGGTTCACTAACAAAGAAAAGGCCCTGCAGGAGCTGTGCGAGATGAACGCCCGGAAGAAGGCGGAAGGAGCAAAAGACAGCGAACTCATCACCATCAAGGTGGGAGAGAAAACGCTGGAGATTGGTACGGAGTATACCACCGCCCTCTTGGATAAATACGTCAACATGGAGCTGGCCAACCTCACCAATTTCCTCGCCGGCCGCGGTAAGAACCAGGGTAAAACCTACGCCACACGCTCGTTTATCAACGAAGCCGGCGACGTAGAGAAGTGGGAGATCGACGAAATCCCTCAGAAATACAAGGAATACATCGACGCGCAGATAGCCTACGATAAGCGCGCAGACATGGTTCTGCTATCCGCTAAGGGCATCGACCCGTCTATTTCCAACATCACGAGCGACGGTACCATCTCGAAATCTGGCGCAGACGCCTATTACAACTACATTATTTACCTGACACAGCAGTCCATTCCGGAGGATGTGATATGCGCCGACCTGAACAGGGCTATTTCCATCAACTTCCCGGAGAAATACCGCCAGGGAGTTCGCATAGGCTTCCATCGACCCAGCGTCCAGCGCCAGGAGGATATCACACCCGCTAACCGCATGTCTAACCAACCCGAGCAGTAAAGCCATGAAACCCACCGACCTGTTCACCGATCTAACCGACTTTCAGAAATACACCGACGGACTGACGCCGGACACCACGTATGACCAGCTCTCCCCTTCCATCACTACCGTGGTAAATACTATCATGCTTCCCATGGTAACTCCCCAGGTGTATATCGCCCTGGCCAGCACACCGTCACCGGCTCCGGAACCAGAACCCGAGCCGACGCCAGAACCGGAACCGGCCACGGATCCGGAACCGACACAAGAACCGGAACCGACCACGGATCCGGAACCCGAAGACGGCGAGCAAGAGCAGGAGCAAGTCGGGGAGCAAGTCCAGGAAGAAACCCCGGAACCGGAGCCGGAGCCGGAGCCGGAGCCCGAGCAACCCGCCACCGAAGAAACCGGCAAACAGCAGGCCCCGCAGGAGGTCATCGAGGAAGGCCGCGAGCTACTGAAGACGGCCGTAGCTGCCGGCGCCATGCTCCAGTACCAGATCTTTGCTTCCGTGAAGAAAAACGGCTCCGACGGCTCCCTGTATAAGTACCAGCACGAGGAGATGAAGGATCACTACCGCGAGGCGCTCTGGGGTGCCATGGACCGCCTGCTGGAGCTGCTGGACGCAAACCCCTCCATCGGCGAATACGACCGCTCCGACGAATACCGCGAGCGCCAGGCCCTGCCGGTAAAGAATGCCAGGGAGTTCGAGCGTTACTACGGCATTGGCTCCAGCTCCTTCTATTATCACAAGATCCTTTTCCTCATCCGCCAGGTATGGCGCTCCGATGTAAAACCCCTTCTCCCGGATAGCCCCACGGAAGAGATGACGGATCTGGCCAAGGAAGCCCTCTGCTATAAGGTTGTAGCCCTGTCTGTTATGCAGTTTGATATTACGGAGCTACCGCGCGCCATCCGCTGGGAAAACAGCCACGAATACTCCAAAGACTCGCAGCCGCAGGCCCGACTCACCCTGTACTCGCAGCTCATCGCTCACTTCGACGCAAACAAGGCCAGTATCGAAAACTTGAAGAGGGCCGGTACCAGCGCCACGTCCGTAGCCATGAACAACAACCGCGAAGACAATAAATATTATCTGACGATATGAACAAGGTGAAATTGAACGGCTCCACCTACCTCCTACCAGCCCGCTGGAGCGATATCCGCGACCGCGCACAGTTCCTGGATATCTGCCGCGCGCTGCTGGAGTTCGAGACAGGCCTCACCTCCTTCGACGAGTTCCGGCTGGCTCTCACCATAGCCGTCCTACGCCTGAACCTGGAGAAGGTACACCCTTCAGAAACCCTTCACGAGAACCTGTTCCGGATAGCAGAGCTGCTGGACTTCTTTTACGCCATAACCGACCAGCCAGACGGCTCCCGGATCGCCTCCATTAACATCCGCCTGGAGCAGAACCTACTACCGGAAGCCGGTGGCGTGAAGGGCTATAAATACATCACGGACGAAGCCGGCATCGTAGATACCAACCTCACGGCGGCACAGTATGTAGAAGCGCTCGCCATCCTGCCCCACTTACGCGCTTATATGTCCGCCGGGAGGGATGCCGGCGCCGTGCTGGATGCCCTGGCCCAGACGCTATACCCTGGAGCCACCGGCTTATCCATGGACGAGAAGGTGGCCATCTTCTATAATTACCGCGGCATCATGGAGACCATCGCCGCGGATCCGGACTATGATCTTATCTTCAACACCCAACCATCCAGCGAGGCTCCGTCTCCGGTAGGACCGCAGTCCGCCATCCTCTCCCTGTCAAAGGCTGGATTTGGGGATATCGAAAAAATACGTAACCTGGACGTATATACCTACCTCGCAGCGCTGGTGCAGCAAACCGTGGACTCCATCCGAGCCCTGGCCAGCTCAGGCATGAAGACCGGAGAGATTGCAGACCGTTTGCACCTGACCGCGGAACAGGTGGCGCCGTACGTACAAAAATAGACCGCTATGTTTATCAAGGACGTTTTCAAATACTTCTCCGCCTTCGTTCCCTTGGAAGCCCTGGAGCGCACGTTCCAACTCTCCACCGGACCGGAATATGAAGCCTTTAAGGCCGAGATCCTCGCTCATCAGAGCGATCACCGGCTCGCCGGTATCACGGACTTTATCTTCGGCATCGACGCAGAGCAGATCCGGCAGCGCATCACATCTGTACACGGCCCTTACCTTTTCGTGGAATACAGCCGCATCACTTCCTCCATCGCCCCCAAGGTGGACCGGAAGGATGACCGCTTCCATGTAGCCATATCTGTAGCAGCCCCCCACCCGGACAATTTCGACCTGGTGGGGAGCGCCCTGGATCAAGACACGACGCTCGCCCTCATCAGCGCCATCCGGCGCCACATGCGGGATGACGATGACCCCCAGCGTGGCATACAGTGGATGGACTTCCCCGCCACGCTGTCGGTCTGGTCATCGAAAGAGCTGGCCAACTCTCACGGCTGGTCCATGGAGTTCGATATCGTTGGAGTGGATACGATCTAACAGGATGTTTACAGACGACTTCACTCACCAGATAGGCTCCGTTTTCAACGTCCAGGCGACCGCTTTGCTCGCTAAACAGAGCGCAGTGGCAGCCACCACCTTCACCAGGCGAACAGGCCGCCTCGCGGCATCCCTCAGAAACAACGCCACCATAACCGGCACATCCGTCAGTCTGGAGTACCCTACATACATCCGCTTCCTGGATATGAAGCGTAGCCGTACCGGCTCACGTAAGATCCACGGCCCCATCTATAACCGGCCTATTTACGGCTATATGGTTGGTGGAATCCGTCGCTACCTGAATACAGCCATCCCCAAGGCTATGATCCGCGCCATCGACGGCGCCATAACAAGCGTGAAGTAAGCCATGTTTATCACGCGAAAGGACAGGTGCAAATCTGTCCTTTTTTTATTTACGCTCCAGGGCTATTTTCGCCCAGGATATAACCCCGCGACGTATGGGAAAACTGGAAAACGAAATAGTTAAATTTATCGCCGAAGTCGAGCTGGATCCACAGACCGCAGCCCAGTACCAGCAAAACCTCGCCGATACGGAGAAGCACAACGAAGCTCTCCGGAAGTCCATCTCCGACACCATCCGGAAGATGGAGGAAATGCGCGCCCAGGGCAAACAGAACACCGAGGAGTTCAAGCGTCTGGAGGCCTCCCTCCAGGCCGACGTGAAAGCCCTGAAGGAATCCACCAAACAGTCGGATAAATACGCCGCAGCGCTGGGCATCCAGGCCATGAGCATGAGCCAGCTGCAGCAGCGCGCCAAGTTCCTCCGGAAGGAGATGAACAACGTCCACAAAGAAACCAACCCGCAGCTATGGGAGAAGTACAACAAAGAACTCCTGGCTGTAGAGAAACGCATGAAGGAGCTGCAGGGTGGTACCACGGGCTTCGGTAAAGCCCTCCAGGGCGCGAAGTCCAAAATCATCCCCACCTTTGACGTGGTCTCCTTGGGCCTCAAGGGCATCCACGGCTTGGTGCAGTTTGGAAAGAAGCTCTGGCAAGGCCTGAAGAGCGAAACCCAGAAATGGGGCGATGCTATTCAGGAAGAGATGGCGGTAGCCGATGCGCTCTGGAGTCACTTCATCAGAAATATGTCGAGCTCCCGCGGAGAAATAATCCTTACCTATAAGGAGGTATCAGAACTCGCCCGCGAAGCCCATAAGCTCAAGGATGAGATCCTGGAACTGACAAACTCTTACAAGATTGAAGAGTCCCAGGCGCAGCAGTCCATGCAGGAGCTGGAAGCCGTTTTTCGCAATACATCCCTCCCTATCGAGGAGAGAAAGGCAGCCTTGGAGAAAATGAAGGCCCTGGAACTCCAGCTGGCCGAGGATAGGCTTACCATCGCAAAACAGGAAGAGGATGCAGCATACGATATCTTCCGCATCCAGACTTCCATGGACCGCGAAATGGCCGAGTCTTTCCTCACCAACTACCTGGACGCGAAGAAAAAGGGTTTGGTGGAAGAAGCCGAAGCCTACGAGCAAATGATCCAGCGCCTCCGGTACTTGGACACAGTGGTAGAAAGCGGCGCTTTTTTCTCCCAAAAAACATACCAGGGTATTTACGATGAGCAGGAACTTCTCCGCCAGAAGATCGCGGGAACCACAGAAGAGGTGAAGGAGTTCTATGCCCAACTTCAGCAGTATAACCTCGGGAACGACGAAGCCACTACCGCCTACGCAAACGCAATCGCTGGCCGCATCCAGGCAACTGCCACCGCAGATAAGTCGGCCGTGGAAGCAAAGTACGCGCGCCTGAACGGGCAGCTCGGTGGTTCTTCCGGAAATAATCCGGACGACGCCTATAAAGCGCAGCTCAAAGCCCAGGAGGAGCTTTATAAGCAGCAGCTGCTGCAGCTAAAGAAAGCCCTGGCCGACCAGGAGATTACCCAGGGCGTCTACGACGCGAAAGCGCTGGCTCTCCAGACGGCGCACATCAATGCCAAGCTGGCCATCAATAAGGCTTACCATAAGTCTACCGTGGACCTGGAGACCCAGCAAGCCGACCTTCTTATCAACCAGCAGAAGAAGATACAGGCCGCCCTCGAGAAGGGAAACGAAGCCTTCCTCGCAGAGATGGAGCGCCAGTCGAAGGAGACGGACGAAACCATCAAGGAATACATCGACAGCCTGGTCGAGAGTATCACCTCTGAGATAGAGGATGACACCCTTCTAAACCCCATCAAGCGCCTGGCCGACCTGGCCGAGGACGAGCTGAACACCGACAAAAAGAGCCGCGGCGCCAAGCGGCAGCAAGCCAACGCCAACTACGAGGCGGAACTGGCCACCCTCACAGAGAAGCACGAGCTCATGCTTATCACCGAGGAAGAGTTCCTGGCCAGAAAGAAAGCCCTTCACGCAGAACACGCCAAGGAGATAGCCTCCATCGAGCTGGAAGCATGGGGTAACGCCTTCTCCGTCGCTTCCGACATGCTCAACCAGATGGCCGAGCTGTCATCTGCCATGCAGGAGGCCGAGTTCGCCCAGGTGGAAGCCTGGAAAGAGAAAGAACTTGCACTGGCTGGAGACAATGCCGACGAACAGGCTCGCATCGAGGAAGAAGCCGAGGCTAAGAAACTGGAGATCCAGAAGAAGTACGCCGATGTCGATATGGCAATCAATATTGCCAAGACTGTGGCCGATGGAGCCGTGGCCGCGATCAAAGCGTTTTCTGACCTCGGCCCCATCGCAGGCGGTATCATGGCCGGCATTATCGCCGCCACCACAATCGCCCAGGTGGCCACTATCGTAGCCCAGCGCAACGCTATCAGGAATGCCGCACCTGGCGCTGCAGCCGCTTCCGGAGAGACGTCCGTAGTCGGTTTCTCCGAGGGTGGTTTCACCGGCAGAGGCGGCCGCCACCAGGTAGCCGGCGTAGTCCACCGCGGCGAGTATGTTGTGGCAGCCCCAGAGCTCCGCGATCCGGAGGTAGCACGCGATGTCGCCCGTATCGAACAGAAGCGCCGCGCTCGTATCGGCGGTCGCAAGGCCTTCGGTTCCAGCGGCTACGCAGAGGGTGGCTATACATCGACATCCGCAGAGCAGAACACCGGAGAGTCTGATATAATCCAGTGCTTATCCGATATCCTCACCATCTTGGCGGATATCTATAAGAACCCCATCCCGGCCATCCTCGCCGTATCGAAATACGAAGAGGCTAAGATCCGCCTGGAGCGCTCCAAGAAATACACATCACTGAGGAGGGAACACGAATGAGACTGACAACAGAGACAGGCGAACTGCTGCTGCCGGATGACTTCCAGCTGGAGATCACAGCCAACCATCCCTTCTTCTCGGATGAGGGAACGGCATCCGCTCCCCTGACACTGCCCGCGGTATCCAATAACCGCCAGCAGCTTCACAACCCGGAGAACCCTAACCGAAGCCGCCGGTACCCCCGCATCTTCAAGGGCACCGTATCGCACGCCACATACTCCAGGCCGTGTAGTATTATCGTATCCGGTGGTTCCAGGAATGAAGGCATCGACGCTACAGTGGCCCTGCAGGAATCCGAGATGTACGCCGATATTCAGGAGCGGAAACTACCCGACCTTTTCAAGGAGTACCGGATGGACGTAGGGCAAACGCCATGGGAATACTACCACAATAAGACGCTGGGCACCACCAGCCCCTTCACATTCTTCCCGGTAGCTACCGATAAGGAAGAGAGCGAGGGTACCGTTACCGTGTTCGTCATGAACCAGCCAGAAAGGAATGGCCGGTTCACCACCAACCGCACGGTAAAGATAGGAGACGTCACCGCGCCGTGCCAGACCGGATACGCCATCACGCCCTTCTTTTATCTGTGGTCCGTCATCCAGATGTCGTTCCAGTACTGCGGGTACAATATCACCCAGAATGTCTTTGCCACCGATGCTGAGCTTCGTCGTATCGTAGTGCTTAACCGCTGCGCGGATGCACTCCTATCAGAAGGGCACCCCTTCAATCCAACCCCGGGTACCGGAGAGACGTCGTTCTATATCCGCGGTGATATCCTGGTTCCGAATATCACCATGGGGCAGCTCATCACCTGGCTACGGGATAAGTTCGGGGCATTCGTCACAGTGCGAGACCGTTCCGTTTCCATCAGGCTACTACGCGACGTCATCGCCGCCGGCTATGACCACGACCTATCCGGCTACGCCCAGGATAAGCCGGTTCTGTCCTATCCGGAACCGCGCACCCTGCACTACGAGCAGAGTGCGGATATCGACGGGGCGGATCCTGCAGCCGAGTCCCTGGAGGAACTCCGGGAGGCCTACCCAACCACGGCCGACGTGGATACGGACGCCGAGATCCAGGGCTCAGGACTTTTCCACGTCTCATCTCTGGGCAAATACTACTACAAGGAAACAGACGGCAGCACCCCGAAGCTGGTAGGCTCCGAAGCTATCGCCTTCTCCAGGAATCTGGGCATGGAAGAAGAAGAGCTGGCTCCGGATGACACCTTCGTCCCCATGATCTACCACCCCTCCCTGCGGCTGTATATGCCCTATCTTGGAGAGCGCGACCACAGGATCCTGGACGTAACCGGAAAAGAGCGCGCCGCCGACCTTCCGATCATGGTCTGCTATGCAAACTATTTCATTAACTCCAGCGATGTAACACACTGCGTAGGAACCACTACCGATTACCGCTATGACACAGTCCCCGCCGGTGACACACTGCCCGCTCCGCTTACCCCTGAAGGGATTGTACAGAAGTATTTCCGCCACTACTGGACCATCCTGGCCGACGGCGCTCCGGAGCTGCAGTGCTCCCTGAAAATCCCGCTGAACGTACTGAGCTGGATAGACATGTTCACTCCAAAACTCCTGAACGGAGCCCTGGTACTGATTAAATCGCTGCGGTATTCCATGTCTGCCGGAGGTGTATCCGCATGCGATGCCACGCTCCAGCTTCTCCCCGCATACGACGATACCACCCCCATCCCGCAGGTGATGTTTAATGCAAACCTCGTCTGGGGCATCGTATCGACCAGAACCGTATTCGACGAAGGAGACCACAATCATGGAAAGGAAGTGTACGAGACCGACGGAATATCCGACTACACCCTGGCGAACCAGCCGTCCTATCCGCCAACGAAGGTTGGAGAAATAGCGAAGAAGCGCGACCGCTGGCTCAATTACCACTACTACGACAGCGGCTTCCTATGGTGGAGTTGTCAGGATCTGACCCACACATATACGGAATACTTTGTCGGTAAACTTCAAGAAACAGAGTAATGAGAAAGACCTACATCGACGAAATTACAGGGCGCGGCTATCCTGCAGCTGCTGGCCTGGACGATCTGGCCGACCTTGTCATCAGCCAGGTCCCCACCGCGTCGGCCGCTACCGTCATTATCACCGGCGACGGCATGACGCTGGTATCAGACAAATACTATGGCGACACTGCCGGCGAACTACATCTGGATCTCCGCGACCTGGTCCGGGAGAACACCTATCTCCCGGTACCAGGCCTCAATGAGGACGAGGACGAAATTGCAACCGGAACCGAATCTGTCCGCGTGGAGAACGCCTCGTCCATCTACCTCCGTGTTACGGTGAGCGTGGCAGGCCTCACCCGGTACTGGGGCTTCAGGGCTTATCCCTTCAGCTTCTTCCCGTCGCAAGCCCTGATCGGCTACGAGTACCAGCCGGAGGCGGACGAGGTGAGGGTTCCCGGAAACTTCCTGCTGCCCTTCAGCGCCTTTGATCCATTCCATGACGCCAACCACACCTCCTTCTTCCAGATTGACTTCATATCGGCCAGCAAAAAAGAGATTGCCCTTACCAAGTCTATCGCCGGACCACAGGATGCCAATATCGTATCCTGCCTCCTGAAGCTCTCCGATCTTCCATATACACCCGGCGAGCCCTTCTACCTGGAGCGCCGCTGGTCCGACGCCAATGGTTCATACGTAGTAAGGTCGCCGATACTCATTCCCACCCTGGAAGATATGGAGCAGTACGCCTTCCTGAACCGTGTCGGCCTCTATGAGAATATCCCCATGTCAGGAACCCTGCGGGATATTCCCGAGTTTAACATCGAGGTGCTGCAGCACAGCTCGGGCTTCGAGAAGGTCTCCGGATCCAGCGCCGACCTGCACGAACAGAACAGCGGACCCGTCACCTACAAGACCGCGAAAGCACTGGCCGCTTACATGCTCTCCAATATGGCCTACCACTTTGACCAGGCAAAGGGCATCTGGCGCAGAATCATTATAGACTCGCCGTCCGTGGATATAGCACGACACTCCGGCGTGTATAACGTGGTGTTCTCCTGGCGCTACGCCGATAACGACGATTTGGATAACATTTAAACAAGCATACAATGGAAACCCTCACAAAAAGAGAGACCGTAGAAAAAGGCTCCGACTTCCGTCTGAAAGTCCATATCACCAATCTGGGAGCAGGCGTTCACGTCACAGACCAGAACGTAAGCCTCACCTGTACTATACAGGTCCGCGACACCTCGCAGGTATACGATAAGACAGAACTCACCAGGATGGATGACGATACATACATCATCGCCGTAGCGACGGAGAATCTGGCAAAGGGAGACGTGCTCCTGAAGACAGCGACGTCCGTCCCCGATGCGGCATTCCCCGACGGATCCCGCGACGAGGTTAAAACCACGGACACCGGCGTCACTATCATTTAGAGACCACCATGCACAAGACCAGGACCACATTTTTAGGACAGGCCGCCAAGCTGGTGGCAGAACTTCTGCGCCATAAGGTGGAAGCGAGCCGCGATGTTACCGCCCAGACCGTGGATGTACAGACAGAGAGTATCTCCAAGGTAACAGTAAAACTCCTGGGCCTGGTGGCCATTGTGTCCGTCGCTCCGATAAAAGGCTCTCAGATCCAGACCGAGTTTGTGCACACTGCGCCGGCTTCCACTGTCCGCGACTGGGTGTCGAACTTTATCACAGAAGACGGCCAGTACTTCCTGCTGGCCGATGGCAAACTCTTATTTGTTAAGGAGGAAGAATAATGCAGCAGCAGATCGACCCGCACGATATCGTACTATACCGCAGCGTTTTCACCGGCAGACAGGTGGATACCTTGCTGGGGTTCGTCAGTCCCACAAAAGAGCTGGCGGAAAACCTCAGTACCCGCGTGTCTACCATCGAGGACAAGATAAGCCCGAGGGTGGTGCTCACCATCCAGCAGATGGACTTCGTCGGCGGTACCAACATCCAGTCCCCTGCCGGCGGCGAGATTGTCGCCGTGGAAGATCTTCCGCGCGGGTACAAGTGCTACTTCGATACGAACAACGGATCCGAGCCTGTCCTATTCCATGAAAACGACCAGGCTATGGGCCGGCGTTATGACATAGGAACGACTAACAGCAATTATTTTTGGCGCCTTGTTACAGAAGTCGGCGCGGATTATATTGTGCTCTCCAAGACGGACTGCGACCCGAATAGCGGTGTGCCCGCCGTCGGAGATAAAGTCATCACCGTAGGTAATCGCTACGATACCACCCGGCAGAACGTGAAGATATCCACCACCATGGGAGAGAACCGCGACGAGTGGTATGCCGGCATCAATTCCTACAACCTGGAGAATAAACTGGTGACAGTGGTGGGCATGAAGAATGGAAGAGTGGGCGTATGGACCGAGAACGGGTACTTCTCCGGAGAAGTCCACATCACCGGCGGCCAGGGGCTTGACAACCTGGAAGAATGGGAAGAGGTGGCCCAGCAGATTAGCGATGCGTGGGAAAAGGCCCTGAAGGCCGAAGAGGATGCCGCCCACGCCCAGCAAACGGCAGACGACGCGACCCTGCAGGCGGAGCGGATATCTCTCCAGCTGGAGCGCATCAATAGCGACAACGTCCTGGATATCGCAGAGAAGAAGGTAATCCGTACAGAATGGATTACCATTAACGGCTTGGAGGATCTGGACCGCTCCGGAGAAAAGGGCTCCTATATTAAAACCAAGCGCCTATACTCCCAGTATACTAATCTTGGTGGCCGCGTCCTGTTTACGTACAATAATATAGCGTACACCTTTAATGATAAAGTGTACACCTATGCAGCTATCGGACTCTCCGCTCTGGACGCCGCCTACCTGGCGCTCCGGGAATACCTGAGCCAGGTGTGCCTGAATGATCGGGCTACAATCTTCGAGGGCTTCGACCGGCAGCGTCTGGCCGACCTCCTGACAAACTATTACGATGCCGAGCGCCAGGTAAACGACAATATTACGCAGGCCGTAAAGGAGCGCATCGAGCAGGCTAAGGCCGAGGTGCTGGAGGAGCTTACCGGCTTCCAGACAGCGATAGAGCGTCAGATGGAGGAGATGCAGGGCGTCATCGACAACACTATCGAGACTCATTTCCACGATGGCGCTCCCACCCTATCCAACGCGCCGGCAAACGAGTGGACCACCGACGAGCTGAAGCAGCGCCATGTCGGCGACCTGTATTACGATAATGTCACCGGCTACGCTTACCGCTTCCAGTACAACTCGTCCACCGGCGTCTACTACTGGAACTACCTGGAAGATAGCGCCCTCGCCAAAGCCCTGGCCGCTGCTGCCAGAGCTCAGGATACAGCCGACGGAAAGCGCCGCACCTTCCTCTCCCAACCCACGGCCGCCGACGCCTACGATCCGGGCGACATGTGGCTCCATGCCACCGTCGGAAACTATACCAATGAAACGCTGGTCTGTATCACGGCAAAGGCCGCCGGCGTATCCTTCTCGGCTGCCCACTGGGAGAAGGCGTCAAAATACACCGACGACACGGTAGCGAACGCCGCGGCCAGCGCCGCCGCAGCAGCACAGACCACGGCCAATAATGCCGCCAACGCAGCAGCAGCAGCCCAAACCGCAGCCAATAACGCCGCCACCGCAGCAGCTGCCGCCAATACCCGCCTGAACAACTGGGCCAACGACGGATCCATCTCTCCAGTGGAAAAAGAAGCCCTCCGGCAGCAGAAGACAGATGTCACCCAGGAGTACGGCGAATACATCAACCAGGCCACCGCCTACAACGTGGATACCACGGCTTACACTGCGGCCTATACAGCAGCCCAGGCGGCCCTGAATAAATACACCGCGGCCACTCCGGAGAATATCACCATCGATACGGACTACGCCGATATCGCCGCCTACTACACCGCGAGGACCACGCTCGCCCAGGCTATCGCCGCAGCTGCGAAGAAGGTGGCCACCGACGCCCAGGCAGCAGCCGATGCGGCCCAGACTACCGCAGACCAGGCCGTGGGTCTCGCCAATAATGCACAGGCGGCAGCAAACGCCGCCCAGGCCGCAGCTAACGCCGCCCAGGCGGACGCCACCGCAGCCGCCACCGCAGCCGCTAACGCTCAAGCCGCCGCCGACGCCGCACAGACTGACGCTACCGCCGCCAATACCCGCCTGAACAACTGGGCCAGCGATACGATCATATCCCCCGTAGAGAAGGAAGCACTACACCAGCAGAAGGTGGGTATCATGGGCGAGTACCTGGACGTCATCAACCAGGCCACCCGGTACAACGTATCGTCCACGGCCTACACCTCGGCCTATAACGCCGCCCTGTCAGCCCTGAACAAATACACCGCGACCACTCCGGAAAATATTGCCGTCGAAGCAGATTTTGGTAATATCGCCCTGTACTACAACGCCCGCTCTACCGTGATGCAGGCCGTGGCAGCCGCCGCCAAAGCAGAGGCGGAAGCCGCACAGGCAGCAGCCGACGCAGCCCAGGCGGACGCCGATGCAGCTGCCGCTGCAGCAGCTACCGCTCAGGGAACCGCGAACTCCGCTCTCACCGCAGCGCAGAATGCCCAGACGGCCGCCAACACAGCCCAAGCCGCGGCCAACGCCGCACAGGCTTCCGCGGATGCAGCCCAAGCAGACGCTACCGCCGCCAATACCCGCCTGAACAACTGGGCCAACGACGGATACATCTCCCCGCTGGAGAAGACCTCGCTGAAACAGCAGCGGGGCGATATCGCCGCGGAATACACCAGTATACTCCAGCAAGCACAGGCCTACGCCCTGAGCACTACGGCCTATACCTCGGCCTATGAGTCCGCCATGACTGCCCTGAACAAATACACCGCAGCCGCTCCGGAGAATATCGCCGTAGGCGCCGACTATGCCAATATCGCTGCCTATTACACCGCCAGGACCACCATCACCCAAGCTATCGCAGCAGCTGCAAAGACCGAGGCTGAGACCGCACAGGCAACAGCAAACGCCGCTATGACTCAGGCCGTCCGTCTGAAGGAGGCGCTGGAGCATATCAATAGCGACGACGTCCTGGATGTCGGCGAAAAGAAATCGCTCCGGATAGAGTGGATTACCATTAACGGCATTGAAAATCTGGATCGTACAGGAAGCCGTGGTTCTTATAGTACAACGAAGCGCCTGGCGAATCAGTACAGCAACCTGGGGAAGAAGATGATCCTCACCTACGCCGGTGAAAGATACACCTTTGCAGGGAAAGAATACACCTTTACGCACTCCGGAACCGCCGCCCTGGATGCCGCATACCTGATGCTCCGTGAGTATTTCCAGGAAGTCGGCCTGAACGACCGCACCACGAACTTCGAGGGCTTCGACCGGCAGCACATGGCCGACCTCCTGACTGCCTACTATGACGCTGAGCGCCTGGTGAACGACTCCATCACGCAGGCCGTGAAAGATAGCATATCTATCGCCCGGGAAGAAATCCTTGCAGAACTCTCCGGCTTCCAGGAAGCCATGGAGCAGCAGATGGAGGAGATGCAGGACGTCATCGACAACACCATCGAGACGCACTTCGCCGGCGGCACTCCTACCCTATCCAACGCGCCGGCAAACGAGTGGACCACCGACGACCTGAAGCAGAGGCATGTCGGAGATCTGTACTACGACAACGCCTCGAGGGAAAGCAGCCCCACCTCCGGCTTCGCTTTCCGCTTTGAGCGCAGCGGCTCTGCCGGCAGCTATACTTATGGATGGCGCCAGCTCTCCGATAATGCACTCGCAGAAGCCCTGGCAAGAGCCGCAGCCGCACAGGATACCGCCGACGGGAAGCGCCGCACCTTCCTCTCGCAGCCAACCACGGCCGACGCATACGACCGCGGCGACATGTGGCTCCATGCCACCGTCGGAGACTATACCAATGAGACTCTGGTGTGTCTTACCTCCAAGGCCGCCGGCGTGTCCTTCTCGGCTGCCCACTGGGGACTCGCTTCCAAATACACGGACGACACTGTGGCCAACCTGGCCAGACAGGAGGCATCAGCCGCTCAGACTACAGCCAACAATGCCGCCACCGCCGCAGCAGCTGCCCAGACGGCAGCCAATAACGCCGCCACCGCAGCAGCTGCCGCCAATACCCGCCTGAACAACTGGGCCAGCGATGGATCCATCTCTCCAGTGGAGAAGGAAGCCCTCAAGCAACAGAAAAAGGATATCATGGCGGAGCGTTCTGATATTGTGGCTCAGGCCAGTTCTTACAACGTCAACAGCACCGCCTACCAGAATGCCTACAGCGCGGCGGTCACAGCCCTGGATAAATACACTGCGGCCACTCCGGAGAATATCGCCATCGATACGGACTATGCCAACATCGAGGCGTATTACACCGCCCGTTCCACCATCCTCCAGGCTATCGCCGTAGCCGCGAAGAAGGTGGCCACCGACGCTCAAGCAGCAGCCGACGCAGCCCAGCACGCCGCAGATGTGGCTGACGGGAAAGCAGAGGCCGCCGCCTCTGCAGCTGCAGCCGTGGCGCAGGCTGTGGCTAACATTAACGATGACACCATCCTGGATCCTTCCGAAAAGGCCGAGATCAGAACAACGTGGATAGGCATAAACGGCATCCTGGATACGGATAAGTACGGGAAGAATGGCACCTACGCCGCGGCAAAGGAGGCCATCGAGAAGGCCGCCGGCTCATCGTTCCCCGTCCTGTTCACATATAACGGGATACGATACACCTATAACGGCGTAGAGTATTCCTTCCAGAACCCTGGATCTTCCGCTCTGGATGCCGCCTACCTGGCACTCCGGGAGTTCCTGTCCGGGCTGCAGATTAACACCGCCGAGTCCTTCCTTGGCTTCGACCGCTCCCAGTACTCCCAGCTTCTGCGGGATTACAGCGTGGCGCTTAATAACGTCCTGAAGACTCTCTCCGGCATCGCCACGGAAAAAGCCGAAAAGGCTCTTTCCGGAATTGACATGATAAACGCCGCCTTGGAGAAGATGGGCTCCGATAACTACATCAGTGCACAGGAGAAGCTAACGCTGAAAACCGCCCTCCAGGACGAATCCGTGGTATACAGCACTCTTCAGAGCCAGGCGGCACGCTATGACACAGCCGCGGTGCGTACGGCTCTCCAGGCTTACCAGACCGCCTACACTCACTTCGGAAACGTAGTTACATACTACTGCGAGAACTTCACCTGGGCGACCGATGTGCCCATCAGTGAGGATTACCCGCTCTCATATATTTCCGCCTACTACGTGGCCAGAGAAGCCCTCGCGGACGCCATTAACGTGTCAGCAAAGGGATACGTGGACACCCAGACCTCAGCCGCCCGGAACGCCATCGCTCAAAACCTTGGATACGAAGACTATGATGCCATGGTGGAAGCAGCCGAAGATGGTGAGACCATTATCGTCGGCGGATTCCTCCGTACCACTCTCATCGACGTCCAGAACCTTGTCGCGGAAAAGCTGGCCACATCCGGAGACACCTCCCTGCTTATAGCCGACAATCAAATCAAACTATTTGACTCAAATGGTAATTTGCGTACATGGCTACACGGTAACGATTTAACAGATAGAACGACACAGACCACAGAGAGCGTGCCTTATAACGCAGGGAACAACTCATCCCAAAGAACCGGCCTATCTGTTACTCGTTCATCCGGCACATTTGCAATTAACTCAACGAGCGACAGCGTCAGACTGTCCGGCAGTAAGCAATTCAATTTTGGCTTCTATGGCAAGTGTAACAACAGCATCTCACCGCAGACGCTGACCATCGCGTGCTCCCTGGAAATCCGTATAAAGAACCTTGCATCCGGCGTAAGAACAACGCTCTACTCAGGGAGTACGACCATCACCCTGAGCGCGTCTCCAGGGCAAAGCTGCTCGGGCTCGGCATCTCTTACAGCATCACAGGCTACAGCATTAAGCAACATAGCTACTGGTCCGTATGTGTTAGAAGTCTATCTCGGAATGAGTCCGAACAGCTCGGCGTTATACTACGCCATGGAAACGATGAGCTACTCAGCCAACCAAACGAATGGCTCCGGTTATCTGTCCGTAGTCCATCCGAACACCAGCATCCCGCAAATGACAGAGGTGGGCAAGAATGGCATCCAGATATTCAAGGACGCCACCCACTACCTCAGGCTTGGAGGATGCAATTACAGCCAAGGCCAAAATTTGGGAGGCTTTGAGTTCAGGGCCGGCAATTACGGCCTTATGCTTCACCCAAGTATCGGCTTTATGAAATACAACTCAGCCACAGACAGTTGGGTAAACATCACACTATAATACTTTTTTCTATGCCAGACACAACACAAAAACCCATCACAGACCTGGCGCCGATCTATAAAGATCCGGCCATCCTGAAGGACAAGTGTATCTTGGTCCACGACAAGAACACCGGTGACGCTCTTCGCTTCGACGCACAGCAGCTGGCCGTCGTAGCAAAGGACCTTTCCATGTTCACCATCGAGGGGCACTCCCGCGGTTCACGCACCACGGCAAGCTCCTACATTATTCGCACCGCGGGTGCATACAAAATCCCGCTGGTGTATGGCTGCAGCATCATGAATGGTGTAGCCAATCCCGCATCCTACACCCGCCAGGGCTCCGACTACACGGCCGACTTCGTAAACCACCTGGGGAATGCTATTACTAACCCCTTCATCGAGAAGAACGCCAACTGTCAGCCCGGATCCGCAGCTCTTCTATGGCAGACCAGCCAGGGCATGATCTCCAGCGTCAGCCTGGTAGAAGAGGACGACTGCCACTACATCCACTTCACTGTAGCCGATATTCCGGCCACGAACGGCCTGGCCATCCTGGTAGTCAAGGACTCCGGAGGCCGTATCATGTGGGGCTGGAACTTGTGGATGACATCCGACGATGTCACCTCTGAGGAGTTCACCAACGCCACCGGCGTCGTATACAAGCTCATGAAAGAGAACTTCGGAGCTATCTGGAACGACGCCCGCACCATGTACTATAACCCGCACTTCCAGTGGGGCCGCCACTACATGATGGCACCGGTGAACGGCAGCGGCTCCCAGTGCACGCTCTACGACATTGAAGGGAACGTGTACACCGGCTTCGGAGCCTTTGGTACCGACTGCGACGAATCCGTCGATAAGACGGTGGCCAATGCGATCCAGAACCCGAACAAGTTCTTCACACGACACAACTCCAGCAACCACAACTGGAACAATCTGGCGTGGTTTAACAATTTCTGGAACGCAGCCATGACCGCCTCCAGCTCGCTGGATGACGACCAGGACTCCGTCATCAAGACCATCTACGATCCGTGCCCGCCGGATTATGTGATGCCCAGCGGCCGCGCCTTCACCGGCATTACGACCACCGGCTCCAACACAACGGACTCTACGCAGTTCAACGTGGTGGGCGCCTGGGCTGCCGGCTGGAAATTTAAGAAGAACGCCAACGACAACGAGGGTAACTTCTTCCCCGCTTCCGGCCACCGTGCCGGCGACAGCGGCGGTCTGGCGGTCGTGGGCGGCTACGGCAACTATTGGGTGTGCGCTCCGGACAGTCAGACGCACGCCCGGTACCTGTACTTCGACTCGGGCGGCCTGTACCCCTTGGGCAGCAACTCCCGCTCGCTCGGCTTCAGTGTGCGTCCCTGCCGAGAATCTAATTGAATCCTTTGAAAACCGCCGGCGCCCATTTGGGCGGGCGCC
>Ga0310696_10000917_pt1 | contig 43415 bp, 60 predicted proteins | sample AusTroGonzalo_MG_4_FD_203885 | JGI IMG/M metagenome (GOLD analysis project Ga0310696, IMG submission 203885) | Bovine rumen microbial communities from tropical cattle in Woodstock, Queensland, Australia - Gonzalo_02 (v2) (version 2) | ecosystem: Host-associated > Mammals > Digestive system >... | reverse complement strand
ATGCTCTGTGCCAATTACTGGCGTGAAACTCTTTAAAAACTTCTCGAGGTCTATATCTCATTTACAATCCTAATCTATTAAGCCTATATCTCTCATATAATCATCATCCGGGTTTTGTAAATTCTCATCCGGGTTTTGTAAATCCTCGTCCGGGTTTTGTAAATTCTCTGAAAAATCCATTGCCATTGTATTATTTTCTTGTGGTTTTGGCAACAATTTTTTTATTTCGGCTAGTTCTTTTAAAACAACGGAGAGGATTTCTTCTTGTTCTGGACTAAGCACTGGTTTAGCGACAATCAATTTACTCGTTGCTCTGTATTGTGCCAACGCATTTTTTATAACATCTTTTTCGACATCGTCTCTAATATAAACACAAATTTTTTTACCTGACATTTTTTATCCTTTTTGTTAATGTTGACAAAAAATCCCGTTTTTTGCCTCGAAAATTGTATAGCATATGTATTCCCAAAAATCAAGTTTTTTTTAACTTTTTTGCAAAAATCGCGTGTATACCGTATGCTATACATAAATCTCATACATTGTCATACATCAATCTCATACATGTATTACTGTATGGATATACCTATGTATGGTTATATAATTATGTATATGTATGGCTAGTTTTTTGGGTATACATGTATGTTAAAACGGTATTATAATACCGATGTATATATAAAAATTTGTCAACCTTTGGATGAATGTTTACCGATGTTTGTAGTATTTTACTCAATGTTGCTGTGTTGCGTACGATGTCTAACAAAAAATATACTACAAAAACCCCAGTTAACTCCTTCCAAGGTGAGTTCGAGGCGCTTTGTGCCTTGGTTGTTGGGGATGTTGGGGATTTTGCGGGATTTTGGGGATTTTGGAGATGGGGAAGGAACCAATCCCTCGCCCGCTCTGGCTTTGGGGGGCTTGCCCCCCCGGTTGACAAAAATATTTTTATTGTCTATAAATTTAAAAAAATTAATAAAATAGCTCGCATAAGTTTTATTTTTTTTTTTTTTTTGATGGGGTCTTAAAAAAAAATAAAAGAGTTTGAAAAAATTTTTTTACCACACGAAAGAACAATATATATACAAAAAACCCAAAAAAATTTTTGTGATGGCGCTTGACTTTTGATTATATTTTGCTATTCTTTCATTAATCCGAAAGGGTCAATCTTTTCGGATTGATGGCCCTTGTTTTTTTGTGAATACAAGAAAGCAAGATAAAAAAATAAAACAATTAAAAATAAAGGTTGAAAAAGATGAAAGTGTACAGAATTAAGACAAATGATTTTGCAAAATTGACCAAGAATCGCGAATACTTGACAGGCGACCAAGCGCAAGCACTAGAAAAATACGAATCTTTACTTGGTATTAAAGCCGAAAAATTCTTACCACGTGGTAAAGATATTATTTTGGTGATTGCACAAGGCAAGTATTACTTAACTTGCAAGCCTGCATACATTGATTCTTTGCGCGGTATTCTTGAATCGGTAAAAATATCGGCAAGCGATATAATTGTCATGAATCGCGCAAGCGGTCAAGCGCAAGAATTGTCAATAGAGCAAGTTAAAAATTTTATCTTGCATGATTAAAAAAGTAAAATCAAAATACAACGGCGCGCGAAAGCGCGCCTTGTATGTTATAAAAAAACACAAAAACAAATAAAGAAAAGAAAGCGAATCATGAAAATATATTTGAAAATAGACTGGAAAAGAAAGAAAATAATCAAATGCAAAGAAAAGTCTTTCAATAGTGTGGAATGTGAAACAGAAAAGATGAAAGACAAGAAGTATTTAATCGCGATATTAAAACAAGTGTTATTCGTGTATGAAAACAGAAAGCCGACAGAGATAGAATACAAAGGCAGAAAAGAAAACAAGTATTTATACACGAAAGATAATACCGAGCCTGCAATCGAGATAACAACACGAGCGCAGGTTGGTGTTATTAAAAAGAACGATGCGGAATACAAACGTATCGAAATGATAAAACTAATGTTGGAAGGATAAGAAATGCAAACTATTTATCGTGAAAATGGATATGAAATAGTAAAGCATGAAGAAGGATTAGCGCCATACGCGATATTCAAAGACGGGAAACAGATAAGTCAATGGTATTGCACGATGGGCTGGGCAAGTAAAGAATTGAAAAGATTGCTGAAAGGCAAGAAACCGAAGATTTGCTTAGATAACAGCGATGTTATGGACAGCAAATAAACCGCCGGAAACGGCATAAGTAAACAAGCCAAACCAAAGGAGTAAAAGATGGCAGAATTTACTTTATTAAACCCTAAGTGGAACAATGATAAAATCAAATCAGAGTTCAGAATTGCGGATTGCGCATTAGAGAACGAAGATAGATTTTATTATATAACCAATGAAGGGAAACTTGCTTATTTGGAAACGAAAGCGACCAATAAAGCAGACACAATCGCGCGTGTATTTTATACACTGGGATTGTTAAACAGTGACCGCGTTGCGAAAGAGCAAATCGCGTGTGGTATTATCTGTGGTAGCAAACACCTTGCAGAAATCACATGTGATGATGACGAAGATTACGAGAAAGCGGAAGCAATCAGAGTAATCGCGGATTCAATCAAAGAATTGGTCGACGAAATGAACGCAAAGTTCAAAGCGTTGGCGGATTTGATTGATTAACTGTAAAGAAAACTGGGCCGTATAAAAGCGGCCCAGATAACTAAATAAAAGGATTAACAATGGCAGATACAAGTAGTACATTCAGTGTTAATACGTATTATTACACGAACGATACATCAGATGACGACGTATTACCGATACAAAGAAAAGACCTTTCATACAAAGGCAAAGACGTGACTGACGCACAGGTAAAACTGTGGGCAGAAACGTACAAAGCTGTAATAAGGTTAATAAATACTATCGGGTATAATTGTAGTCACGACGACATACCGCAAACGTGTCTGGGTGTGCATTTAACAAGCCTGATGGTATTTTGTGGTGTAAAAATAGGCGAAGTTTTTACAAAAGAACGAAGGATGTATTACACCAACGCTTTTGCATACAAAGACATATGCGACGAATTTAAAAACGCGCAAAAACTGAATACGATAATTGGCGACGAAAAGAGACTGAAAAAGTTTCTGCAATCGTTAACAGGCAGGCAAGAGGTACGAAAAGTCTACGGCGTTGATGACGAGACGGCGCGTATGACAACCATAAATATATTTGGTGTAATAGATTGGTTTTAAAGGAGTATAATATGACAAATAAAAACTTAATAAAATTTCAAAAACTGTATCGAAAGATGAAAGCACGAAACAGGCTGGCGCAAAAGTATTATTACAGTTGTGATACAAATGTAATGTTTTTGCGTATGTTGGAATTCAGGCAGAAATCGCATGGATACAAGAAACAAAACTACTGTGATAACTTTTATTATATCACCACGAGTGGTGAACTTGGGTGCATAAAATCAAAAGGGCATAACAGCGGCCGAAGTTTGGGTGAATTGTTAGTGCGAAGAAACGTAATTGACAAGAAAACGTTCGAGGCCAACAAAGAAATCAACGGCGGACCAGATACGTTTGGAATCAAAGGTGTAATCATAAAACACAATCGGGTGTTAGAAGATTTTAAACATAAATTTACGCCCAAAACAATAGATTACATAAGTAAATTCTTTGACCAGACAGAACCGTGCGACATGATAATTGACCACGACTTTAATAAAGCGTATGCACCAAAGTATCACGAGTGCAACGTGTATGCAGGCGACTTATGCACAAGTTGCAGTTGTATGAGTGGACGTGGTGAAGGCGCGCAAAGTTTCTATGGTAAGATACCATGTTGTAGTGTGGTAAGATTCGAACAGAACGGTGAGCAAGTTGGGCGATGTATTATGTATGAATACGAAGGCAAGCGACACTTTATCAGAGTGTATGGCAAGCCAGAGTATTTATCAAAGATGTATCGACTTATACGAAGAGAAATGAAACCGAACGATTTGTTTGGGCGAGAGTTTTGTATTGATGATTTGCGATGTGACACAACAATCGATGGTGAATCACAGAACATGTATCTCGACGGCAGGTTTTACGGCTTGGTTGCGTATAAAGACGAAGACGACAATGATAAATATATCATGTGCACCGAATCGAACAGTCATAAAATAGAAAAAGAGACAAACGGTCGGTATAGCGGTATGAAAAGTACGTCAGATGAAAAGATGAAATTTGTATTTACGAGTGAAGACGGTGAAGACTATTACACGTGTGAACGATGTGGTAATCGTGTGCAAGAAGACGACGTGTATTGGGCAGGAGATTGCGCGTATTGTTGTAGCGATTGTGCACACGACGATGGTTGGTGGGTTTGTGAAGAGTGTGGTGATGACTTTAACGTAGAAGAAGAAGGTATATATATACAAGACGGCGACCATTACTTTTGTTGTGAAAGGTGCGCGAATCGAGCGCACTATTATAAGTGCCAAGAGTGTAATGAGTGGGTGCACGAAGATGAGTTAAACGAAGTGCATGGATTATACGATAGTGTGTGTGACAGTTGTTTGCAAGACCTGTGCGATAAGGACGAAGTTGTCCAGTGTGATTACTGTAATGAGTATTTCAAGAACGATGACGACTTAGTTATGAAAGTATATCGTAAAGATAACCACGACGAAGTGTATGTATGTAGAGACTGTTGGAATAACAGTGGTTATTGTCATGGTCGTTACGATGAAATAAAGGAGGATGAAGATGTAGAAAAATAATACAGTAACAAATTAAATTAACAATCAAAAAATAAAGGATACAAAATGATAAATTTTAATGAATATATGGACATAATTGAGGCGGAACGCGTGTCGATTCACGACATTGTGCGACACATCAAGAAAGACCAAATTGATTTCGACGAACATGGTAATGTGTTTGTCGGATACACAAAAGAAAACAAGGGCAGCCCGATATTAGTTGCGCACATGGACAATGTATTGCATGGAACACGAACGCCAATGTTAAGCATTGATGGGCGGTGCATTATGGGCAAAACAGCAGGCATTGGTTGGGATGACAAAGCCGGAATCATAGCGAACATAGAATTGTTCAAGCGCATGAATGGTAAAGTTAGGATTATATTCACAACCGATGAAGAAGTTGGTGGTATTAGCGCGGGCAAATTAGACCCGGGCAGATACAGCGACGCTAAATATATGATTGAACTTGACCGGCGAGATGAAAAAGACCTGATTCAACACAGTGGTAGCACACGATTGTGCAGTGATAAGTTCGCTGAGATGATTGAAGGCTTTGGATTCAAGCGCGCGACCGGCACATTCACTGATGTGAACAGGTTTAAAGGACGTTGTCCAGAGGTTGAAATGTGTAATCTAAGTATAGGTTATTACAATGCACATTCCGACAACGAGTATTTAGACATAGAAATATTTGAAGAAATACTTGACAAAGTTGAAAACATATTGCATACTTGCGTTGATACATATGTTGATACACAAAAAGATGAACCAAAACAATATGATTTCGATAAATATGATAGTAGATACAACGACGCAAAGTGGTGGCAAGATGAAAAAGATGTTCGCTACTGTGAAAATTGCGGCTGTGTTATACATGGTAAAGGTGTTAAGACTATCGAAGGGTATGTTTGTTGCGACGAAACATGTCGTGATGAATTAGAAGCATTCTTATTGGCTGAAACAGAAGGAGCAGATAATGATAACATTAAAGATGACAAATGATGATTACTATGATGATGAAACAGATGAGTATGTAATGACGGTGGGCTCTAACATTCCCTGCCTGCACACGTCTGTAAAGATAGAGGATTACGATGGTACGAAACTAGAATGTTATTTGTCCTGCGTGATATTCATACAGGCAGAGAAGCGTGGCCGTCGTGATAAGTATGAACTTAGATACAAAGTATATTAACAAAGGAGCAAACAAATGAAAAAATATAAATGGTACGACATGTTGTTAATGGTCGTTTTGTTTCCAGTAATACTGGCAATAGATATAGTGTTGGTGACAGTAGGATTTTTGTGGCACTGTTTCGCAACGGTGTTTAACTGGGCATGGGATGACAAAGTATTAAGAGGTTAAACAATGTACGATATCAAAATAACGAACAAAGACGCTGGCCTTTACATCGCATTCAAATGCAAGACAAAGACTGAAGTTATTCATGGCGTAACCCACGCAATGGATGTGTTGCAACGAGAAGAAAAAACAAAAGGTGATAGCAATGGCATTTAAACATTTGGATATGAGTGTGATTGCGTATGCAAACGGATTCACGCTATGGCATTACAGGTCTGCCGACACAATCGAGCAGATAAGTACAAACTATTTCCCAAAAACGTTCGCTGATTTAACCGCCAATGGTGACTTAATGATAGTGAATGCGGGAGATGCAACCTGTATCAAACAGGTAAACCTTTCGCCAACAACGGGTGAAATAACTTTAACAAACTTAAACGCGTAACAAAAGGAGTAAATCATGTACGCAAAATGGGCGTTAGCGCCGAGTGGTTATTACATTGGTGTAATTGAATTTAACAATAAACATTACTATGCGTCGGGCAGGACACCGGACAAACTCGAACACAACATGAAACGACAGATGTATATGGCGGAGCATGTATCTAATACGCAAGTGCACTTGGAACAAAGTCGCTCGGACGAGATAGATATATCATACGCAAGTAAAATATTTGTTGGTCGTTATGTGAAACCAAAACCGGGTCGCCCTGTTATCGCAACCAAAACTAAAATCATAACACCACCGAAACCAGTGCTCGAACATTTGACAGAGATGATTGGCGATGAGTTGGTGGTTTATGAATTGCGTGAGGTCGCGCGTTATAAATTACATGAGGTCGGTGTAAAGAACCAAAACAATAAAACACCGACCCCAGACCCAGTAGTATGTCCTATGCTTGACGAAAGTCAAGTGAAAATTTCACAAGTCATGGCGAATGATTAATTGACTTTGATTGAAAGGATGGTATTGTATCGTTACCCAAGAAAGGAGAAAGGCCGTGGCACTACGCTTTGTACAGTTGGACAACAAAACTCGTATCAACGCAAAGAAGTATTACTATGGTGACCTTACAAACAGCATCCTTTCAGAACACTTGGGCGTATTAATCCCTGATAACTGCGTGGTGTTGGACATCGATAGTTCCGACCCACGCAGTAGTTATTATATCGAATGGCTGACCGCAAAGTACCCAGACATATTCGTAACCAAGACAGTTAAGTCCGGCGGATACCACGTTTGGTTTAAGACCAACAGGAAATTCAAACGGCAGGTCGGATTAGTATCTATATTTGGGTGGCGATTCGATATACTTACTGGCGTAAATAACTATATCACCCTGCCCGACAATCAACAGGGCCGACACTATGTCAACGGGTTCAAGACAATAGCGGAACTGGCGATGGGTTGGGATGATTATAAAGTTGTGCTTGATTCTATCATGGACGTAATGCCATGCGCCTCAAGTATAAACCAAGTATCAATTCTTAACTCAAAGGACGGCAGTCGCAACGACGATTTAATCTCATGGCTAGGTGCGTTTTGTGCACGAGGGGTACAAGTATCCAAGATAAAACCTTTCGTGCGTGTGCTGGCCGCTGTGACAGGATTAGACGCGCATGAAATAGAAACCACAGTGCTGTCCAGTTTGGACAAGTACGAAAAGCGTGACGCGTCAGTGTATGAAACTGGTGACGCTGACAAGATAGACATTATTACAGGGGAGGATTACTTTAGCACCATGATGAAACTTGTTGATTACATTAAAGGCAATAAGATTGCTGGGTTTGATGAGGCTACAGGCACAGGGTACTTTAAGTACGGCGGTGATAACTCTGCCGGCCTGACCATTAAGGATTTGAAAAACAAACTGGTGTTATTCTTTGGCGACAAATTATATTACACCCAAGGTGTTGGCGAGACAAAGAAACTTTCACGCATACCAACCTCCGACCGCAACGTATTATTCGAGGAATTGTTCACGCGCATAACATACAATAGTCGCCATGATATTTATAACAACCTGCCGGCTTGGGATAACCAACCACGCATACAAACTTTCTTGAAAACATATTACGAATGCGACACCAACCCAAGGTTATTCTGGTTATTCATGACCGCAATCGTGGGCAAATTAAAAGAACCGGAGAAATGTTATGTGCCGTTCTTCTTTGATTGGATTGGGAACGCGGGCGTGGGTAAGACGTTGTTGTGCCAGAGATTATCGAACGGATGGGTCGAGGTACTATCTCCCGGTCGTAGCCCAGACGACGCGCTCGTGAATATATACAAGGCGAACGCATTGATAGCGATGGACGACGAGTGCTCATACTTTAAGAGTGTGGTTGGCAAGGGCAGTGGGTACGAGTGGTGGAAACAATTCGTAACCAACTCAAACGATACATTCAGTCGCAAATTCCAACAACCAGAGACACACCCACGCTCATTCATAATTGTCCGCACAAGCAACGAACCAAAGACCTCATTCTGGATTGACGAACGCCGTCAGATAATATTCGAATCCAAATTACCCAAAGACGAATGCCGTATCAAAGCACTGCCCGACTCATTCTTTGCGCAGATGTTGGCCGAGGCTAAAGTGTATTACGAAAAGCATGGGGTGTATGAACTGACTGATAATGACAGGCTGACAATCCAAATGCAACAGGCCCAGTACTTCTCAACCGAGAACGAATACTATCAACAGGCCAAAGAGTATGTTGACTGGGTGTGTGCGACACTGGCAAAGAGCAAGTACCCATCGTTTGAAGATTCGCAATGCTTTATCAAAACCCCGACCGCAACCTATGGGTACGCTATCACATGGATGACGTACGCCAAGTGGTGCCAACAACGCGTGCGGAAACCAATGCTATCGGGTTTGTTCTGGAATCAAATCGGTGCCATCGCAAGACAGACGGGCAAGGTTATTAAATCAAACGTGCGTCTGCCACTCGACGGTATTGCTTCGACAGAGTTTGCGTCTGTTGTGTATAACAAAGAAGACATTCTGTTGCCGGACTACACCGCCAAAGACACAGACCCCATCAGTTTGGTTGAATCGTTTGAGGCAGAAGAACACCCGACGAGTATGTCGTTTGGTATCGACAAGGATATGATTGAGGAACTGAATGTTATAAGGGTGCCATCGCTCGCGAAAGAAAACAAACTGGTGCCAATGCCTGACATCGATAAATTCTTACCGCAGAGTGTGGTCAAGTTCTTCGATACCACGATAGATAAAATATACCCAACGAGTTTGTTCATCAATGGGCTCAGTATAACCTATGGTCTTGGTGGGTTGCACTATGCCAAGAAAGATTGGAAAAGCAATGGGAAGATTGTTCAATACCTTGACGTGCAATCAATGTACCCGACCATCATGGTGCAGTATGGGTTGCTTAGTCGCGCGGTCAGACACCGTTGGACATTTGGTCAATGGTTGAAAGACCGCCTCGAGGCCAAGGCACAAGGCAACAAAGAACTTGCCGACCAATTAAAACTTAAAATCAATTCGGTGTACGGCAACATGAAGAACCCTAACAGCCCACTGTATGACCCGAGTTATGGGTCGAGCATTGCGGTGCTCGGGCAAAAGGTTATGACAATTCTCGTGATGGGATTGCAGGCCAAAGGCTGTGATATCATCAACGTGAATACGGACGGCGTTATGTTTGTTGGGCCTGACGACCCGGCACGCATTAAGTTGTTCATAGAAAAATGGGAATCGGCATTCGGGCTGACGCTAACACACGACAGCTTCACCGATTTCGAACAGGCGGATGTCAATAATTATAAAGCCGTTGACAAGAACGGGCACGTGATTGTCAAAGGAAAAAAATTTAAGGCCGACGCTTGACATTAATAAAATTGGATGACATAATCTGTGTATTCAATATAACTAAAAGGACTAAATGTGACTAATATATCTTACGATGACACGAAACATACTTACGCCATTGATGGCAAAGAGTTGAAAAGTGTCACCGAAATTGCGACCGAAATACTTGGCCTCAATTTCGACCATTGCAAACATGGAGCCGCTGAACGAGGCACTGATATTCACTCCGAACTTGCTAACTACTACGACCCATTGGTAAAGTTCACCGCCGAGGATTTCACGACGGACGCTCCAAGCCTCGCCAAATTCTTAAAGGCAGAGCCGGACATGCGTACTGAAATGATTGTGTGGAACACTGACCTCGGGTATGCTGGCACAATCGATTTGATTCGTGAGGTTGGCACCGTTGTGTCTGACATTATCGATTGGAAAACCGGCAAGGTTAACAAGAAGTATTGCACGATTCAGTTGTCGTTATATAAATTGGCATTGGAATTTATGGGTTATGATTGTAGCAAGGCGCGGTTGCGTGTCATCTCACCCGATGGTATCACCATGATTGAGGCGAAGACTTGGGATGAGATACAGGCCATGCGCAAGGGTGAGTTTGAATCGGACGACGAACAGTTCGCGCGTGCCGAGGCACGCCTCGCTGAACTCGAACCATATGTTACGGAGTACAATGAATTGAAAGAAAAACTCAAAGAATATTTTGTCCCGACATTTGAACAGACAGGGACGTCACGCTATTCTGGTGCTTTATACAACATCTCGTATGTTGAGGCGAGCACAAGAACAGGCCTTGATTCCACAAGGCTGAGGGCGGAGTTGCCCGATGTGTATGAGAAGTATCTCAAAGTCACAAAGGTCAGCCCCACAATTAAAATTTCCAAAATAAACAAAGAGGACCAAGATGACTAAAATCGAAGCGGCCATCGCAAGTGTGGCCACACAAGGAATCACTTGCATCAAGAACGCAGACAACCCATACTTCAACAGCAGGTATGCCGACCTGCAGACAGTGGTTAAGGCTCTCGCTGAACCATTGAAAGCGGCTGGCCTTGGGTACTACTTCCGTACGCATGCATATACTGATACTGCGGTTGAGCCAAGCAAAGCAACCAGTTGGTTTGTTGAATTGGTAGTGTTAACGGACGAAGAACAGGTTATTGTTCCGTTCCCGTTCTCACAATCCGACCCACAGAAGATGGGTAGTGCTATCACCTATGCAAAGCGGTATCTGTTGACCACAGTGTTCAACGTGATAGCCGAGGAAGACGACGATGGGAATGCGGCGAGTGGCAACACTACGAAACCTGTCGCCAAGAAAAAACCTACGGCCATGACAGCCGCACCCAAACCTTCATTTTTCTAAACTAAGGAGACTAATATGAGTGATGACAACAAAGTAAATCCGCGCGTGTTCTTTGCACGTAAAGACAACGAAGGCAAACGTTACGCCAGTGGCGTGTGGGATGATGGCACCAAAGTGTACATCAAAAACTTCCGCGAAATTAATGACGGTATGCTTGCTGACGTTGACTATCAGACCGACGAACAGTATGAAAACAAGCAGGGCAAGTTGGTATTCCGCCACAAAATCTGTGGTGCGTTGAGCCTCTCTTCGTCCAAAGCCACGTTGGTTATTGAGCTCAATGGCGTAAAGGAACGGTTGACATGCGAACCACGTCAGGCCAAGAACAAAACAACGGGCGAACCTCTGTTGATTCTTGACTTCGGTAATGGCGCTGGCCTGAATCCTTATGTTGATGAAGTGCTGGGTGACGCGCCAAACGGTGCTGAGAAAACAGAAGAAAAGGTAATCGAGATTGATTCTATCGACCAGTTGGTAGATGATACCTTGCCATTTTAGGTGAAGAGATATGACTGACCAAGAAAACAAAATTCTACTCGGCAAACTGAAAGAGATTTCTGAACTCTTGGACAGCCGTATCATAGTCAGAAGCACAGTAAGCGGAGGGTTCACGTTTATCCCGTCAAGGGTTGGCGTGCCCGAAGCCTTCTGTAAATTATATAACTCGGGCTTGGCGTACCACGACATGAAGTTGTGTCGCGCCAAGTCTGGGGAGTACTGGATTGAGATAACATTCTCAGAAGTACCGTATCGTAATACATCATACTGGAATGGAAAGAAGTACGTGAAGTACGAAGGTTAATGGGGGTCGTCCCTTTCATCTTTCTATTCCTTCCTCACGACCCCCACCAAGGATTTGCTATGGAAAGTTTATTCGAGATGGCACAGAAAATTATCAACAACCGTGGCGGTGACGAATACAAACGCGCGTGGCTCGAACGATGGTTATCAGACCCAGACCACGAAGACGAATTCTTGTCACTGTTGTTGAAAAAAGAAATGGCAGAAGCCGCAAAGAAAAAGAAGGAAACTTCAAAACCAAAGAAGATAGATTTATGATTGAGTACAGAACGTGCATTATCAAAGACGGTATGTCAGACAGAGAAATCTTTCAAACTATCTATGCCTCTAATGCATACTATGTCCTTGACGCACGCACTGCACCAGACAGACCATTGGATGTGATATACAATGAACAACGGAACCGAAAAGTTTTCATCAGTGACCCTGAGGTGGTATCAACAGGACGGCGTAAACCGAAGCCTATCAAATTTTGATAGCGGTTTGCGATACGCGTTGATAACGCTGGCCGTCGGGTTGGGTAAGTCTTGGATTATGGTATTCGTAGCCCTGCACTATAAACGTGTGGTAGTGTTGCAACCATGTATTGAACTGGTTAAACAAAACCACGAGAAGCTTGCCAACGCAGGGCTCGATACCGCAATGATTGATTCAGCACATAAAGGGAGTTGGTCAGCGAATTATATATACACCACACCGCAAACATTATGCAAACACTTGGACGATTTGCCAGAGCCAGACCTGTTGATTATAGATGAGTGTTTCACGGGTGACACATTAGTAGCCACTCCGTCGGGGTACAAAAAAATCAAAGACATCAAGGTTGGTGACAAGGTTTATAATGCAACAGGCGTTGGTACAGTCCTGGCAAAAACAATTAAACATACGTATGCAACCAAAACTTTGGAGTTAAGCAATGGCAAAAAAATACAAGGAACATACTCCCATCCTATATTTACCAAACACGGATGGACTAGACTTGAGCAAGTGGGGAGAGGGGAGACGTTATTTGGCATACAAGATATGCCCAGCTTGTGGGAAAATGTTTCGTCCACCAAAGGATTATTGGATAAGCGAAAGCCAATTTGCTCGTCGGGTTTATTGCAGTCCCTTTTGCGTGAATGTTCGAAATATGGAGAATCAAAACCTTGCCCAAGCCAAAGTAAAATCTATGACTGGTGGGAACGGAATGAAGACACCATTGCCAGTGCGTTATCTATATCAACTACTAAACGGGGACTGGGAAATAGAGTATGCAATAAAGACCGATCCCAATCAATGGGATGGGTGTGGCTATCCAACTTGTTACAAGGTAGATTTAGCAGACCCAGTTCGCAAAATCGCAATAGAAGTAGATGGGCAATCTCACAGCTCTTTGGAAAGAAAACAACAAGACCAAAAGAAAACTGTGTTCTTGGAACGGTTAGGGTGGAAAGTGTATCGCATCAAAAACAAACAAGTCCTGTCCCTGTGTACAATTTGCACGTGTCCGGACATCCGTCATATTTTGCAGGAGGTGTTTTAGTTCATAACTGTAACGTGTTTTGGTCTGGTAAGATGTTCGACGCAATCTTTAATCGTTGGCGTAAGTGCAAAGTGTTAGCACTGACTGCAACGCCACATTATTATGAACGCAAGACAGTGTACAAACATGGCTGGATGTGTTCGCAAACGACAGTGCACAGCGTATCAGAACAGTATGGTGAAAGCGTTATGACATTAACTCGTGACCAAGGCCGCGAACTCGGGTACTCACCGGGGATTGTGTTCGTTAAGTTGCGCATACCATTGATTGAGGCAATGCACTTAGAAAACAAACCTGCTTATCAATCACTGTTGAACGAACATTTAATAAAGCTGAACGGGTTATTGAAACATTTAACCAACGCTATTATATTCTGCGATAGCAAAGCGCAAGCAGAATGGTTAAGCGAACAGTTTAATATCCCGTGTATCTTTGGCGACACACCAAAGAAAGAACGCGAGCGTTTGGTCGAATGGTTTAACCAAAATGAAATACCTTTTGTGCTAACAGTTGGTTGTTTGGTGCGCGGGTTCGACAAACCAGACCTAGAGAATATTGTTATGCTTTCTAACTACAACAACGCTAGCGAGGCAGAACAAATAATTGGCCGCCTCAATCGTGGCAAAGGCATCAAGCATTGCTATTACATTGGTCGGCTTAACTTAACACCGCCGGTTGTGGGCGAAACCTCAATCGTAAAAATCAAAAGGATATAAAATGAGTGAACTTAAATGTCCGTTCTGTAATCAAGAACTACGGAAAATAAGTGCAACTTCATTTCTTGTATGTGATAATTGCAACATAACAGGCTTTGATAAACTCTGGCAAGAACTGATACGCACACGCAAGGCATTGGAAATTGCGTGGGACGCGTTGATTTATGACGGAACATCCGCTTCAAAAAACGCCCTTGATAAAATCAAGACCATAACAACACTAGAACAAAAGGATATAAAATGAGAAAAGCGGCTTATGAATCATTAAACATTCAACTCGAACGGATTAAAGACGTGGCAGATATTGTAGATTTGGCATCGATAAAAGAAAAACTATCTGATATCGAAAACAAAATCCGCGCCATCATCAACGAAGAATATCTGATGGGGTCAACCAACAGACGGACTTGCAAAACTGTGCGGGCAAACTTCGTAAAGAATAACCCTGCGTTGTTAGAGGCGGCAGAGAAAATTATCGAACAAGAAATAAGTGTACCATTGAACATCACTGACTTGTTTGACGATAAGTATTTGCGTGTGGTTGTGACATTCGTTAAAGACAAATTAGCTGATTTCCGTTACTTCACATATCAGGTTGGAGAAGACCGGATGTTGGTAAAAGTCTCTGGCACACTGTTGCCTGAAAACAAAGGAGAAGATTTTGAGCCGACGTTCTGATGAATATAAACTGCAGGTCGAAGTGGTTAAGGCATTGCGCTCGCGAGGTGTACTTGTTTTCGCTGTGCCAAACGAACGCAACGCTGGTATCAGTGACGCGGTTCGTATGCGTGCCAGTGGTCTGACCAAGGGCGTGCCTGACTTGATGGCGTGGGACTGTAATCGTGAATGTTGGTGGCTTGAACTGAAGACACCAACCGGCGTGCGTTCACCAGAACAAAAGGCTTTCGAAGAGGTTGCACGCGTGTATCATATTGGGTACAAAGTCGTGCGGTCAGTAAAAGACGTGGAGGACATAAGATGACATATCAAGAAGCTTTGAACGAGATTATTGATTCTTTTTATATGGGACATGAAAAAAGAAAATTCTTTACACCGACATTAAAACGGGTGTATAATATACTTCGGGCGCAAGAGATAGCTTCCGATGTTAAAAGCGAACGACACAGATTACGTAAACTAGAAAGGGGTGTATAATGACTAAGAATTATAAATGGTATTTCGAAACATGGCGTTGCCGTCAGATGTTTAAGATTGGTATCGAGTGGTGTGCAAACAAATCGTGGCTCCGTGGACTCACAGAGTTCGACATTTACCTTGGTTGCTTTGCACTTGGATGGTTAAAGATGCCAACACCTGTCGAGGTTGAAAAGCAAATCAAAAAGAAATAAAGTTTTGGGCGAGCCCTTCTTGCATCGGGCCTCCTTTGCGCTCAGCCGGTGGCGTGCCCACATAGCCGGCAACCATATGGGGGCGCACGTTCTATCCCCTCCTAACTTTCTCTCTGACCTGTGCGCCCCGCCACAAACTAAAAGGATTATTCATGGCTGATAAAAGTACATTATGGGTTTGGCAAAATGTTTACGAACCCACACAAAAGAATGGCAAATGGGTCGTGTATTACCGGAACACACAGACAAATAAGTGGGCCGAGGAATCATTTGATGTTCACGAAGACGCCTTTGATTTTTATTACAAAAAGACAAAAGAGCTCACGGATTACTACAATGTATTTTTGAGAGAGTTGGGGGTAAAACCAAAATGACAGATAAAATTTATACCTGCACTGCACCCAAAGATTATAAAACCAGTGATTGTTGGAATCATACAAGATGTCGGGAATGCAAATATTGCAAACCTAAGTTCACAGAAAAAACAAAAGAAAAAAGTGAAGAATTAAAAGCATTGGAAATGTTAGTAAATAATGTATTCAAATAAAAGGAACAACAATGAAAGCACTATTCGTACAATCATATAACGGATACCTAGCAACCGATGCCAACGACCCACTGAAATGGTCTGGCTCGTTGGACAAGAAACTGTTTTACCTGCTGACAACATTCGGTAGTGGCGTGTGCGTGTGCTCCAAACATACATACGAACTGTTGCCGCAGACAATGCTTAACGACCCAGCACGCAAGTATATCGTTGCGGAAAAGATCGGCAGTAAATCCTTGCCTGCATTGAACCAAGTGTATCCCGACGCTGTTCTAATTGGTGGCCCGGCGTTTATCAAGGTCGCGTATAACATGAGCCTGCTGGATACGATTGTCGTCACGACTACCAGGGGAAATATCCAAGGCGACCCGAAGTATAAGAACCCCCTGATAGACGTCCTGCGTCAACCAGTGGCACAGATTGACTTTGGTGAGATTGTTGTTCGGATTTATAAAGCACAACATGGGGCACAGAAATGATAGCATTAATTGCCGTCTTAACATATCTGCTATTGCGTCAACTGATTGACTTGGTGTACGAATACGAACGCGCTAAGCTTAAAGAACCACCGCCGCCAGTTAATACTTCGGCAATAGGATTTGAAATAACACCAGAGGGGACTTATGATGATTGAAACAAATAAATATGGGTTTGTGTCTGGCGGGTGGCTGTATGACCAAATGGACAGAAAGGCTTTGTTCACACTGAACAGAGTATTCCCAGTTACTAAAGACCAACAAATTTATACTTCGCACGCTAAGGTCGAATACTTCAAACAAGTTTGTGATGACAAAGACCTTTTAATGGTTGTTCCCTTTGTAGACGACCAAGCCCCAAATGAATACATTGTCCCTGTTGATGTATATTATGGGACGACATTAGCGGCGCACGCACTTTTTACATTCAAAAAAGCCAAGCGTAATTTTTGTGCGATTAAGGAATAAACGTCCAGTTTAAAGATTTGGGTGCATACGTCTGATTTGCGTTTATTTTATAAAACGCATCATATACAGAGTATCCATACTTTTTTATTCTGTTCCGTGCTCTTTCTACATCTCTTTCGTTGAACCCTTCGCATTCAGCGATTTGACCAAGTGTTAATTTTTCACCACCCCAATCATAAAGATTAACGCATCTTCTGTTTCTATTGTTTTCTTTTTTGCTTACCCATCTACAATTATCAGGCGAATATCCCTTATTATTATTTATTCTGTCAATAGTAAGCCCCGGTTGCCACCCATTATTTTTTGCCCAATTATAAAAAACCAACCAATCATTCCATTCCTTGCAAACCGAAAGAGGTTTATATATTTTGGCGTGACGGTCTTCTGAATCTTTCTTATATCTGTTTCCACCAGCTCTTCGTCTCATACCAATCCAAATTTGATATAAACGTTTTTCGTTTGGATGGTCTCTAAACCATTCCATTCTACCGTCCTTATATTGTGGATTTCTCTCCCCTAAATGAATTTTACTCAAGTGCGCTTTTGTTTCGTCGGTATGCTTAAATGTCATAATATACTCCATAGTAATTTGTACATTACAACAACGCGTTGTGATTGTCAAGGTATAAAAATTCTATTACCGCTTTTAGGCATGTACGAAGACAAATGCACCCACCCTTTCGTATAACGCGGGTCTTCCATCCACAGACCGCAATTCATCAATGTTGCTACACGGGTTTCTAACCATTTCGCTAATTCACCTTTGGGGTCAGCAATATCAACTGCCGCCCCGTAAAGGTGAGCACTACCCATGGCTTTGGGATTGATGTTTTGCTGTGATTCTATGCTTCTCAAACAAGACGATGCTCGCATAGGTGGTTGGTACCCAAGGGCATTAACCTTTCGCACAAGGTCGTCCAAGTTTCTGAGGGTAATGGCATCAACCTCGGACTCAGACCACTTATGCGAACCAGCGTTTAACAATTCGCGACGCGTGAACTTCATCGGACAAACCTCTTAACTATGTACGCGATGATAACCAATCCCATCGCAAAGGTAATCAGTTTCCATCGTAAAGTCTCACGCTCTATCTTGGCTTTCTCAATGTCGCACTGCTTCTCAATCCCGCGAATTTCACGCTGTGCAACCTTAAACATTAACTGGTTGGAATCAGTCTTGCATTCTTCGGGCAAAGACTGTTGTATGGCAGTGACAGTATCGATAGCGTTGTTTGTCATCTCGTGACTTGGCGGAGTTTCTTTAACACACCCACTTAACAAAAGTGTAGAAATTAACAAAATTGTAAAACGTTTCATTTCACATGCTCCCAAAACCTTTTTATTAACGGCACCTGTGCTTCCAGTTGTGGCTTAATGTCTTCTAACTTGTCCGCTAATACAGTGCCGCCATGGTTCGTACGCTCGCCCACATAATAAACCTGATGTGCAGCGTCTTCAATCCGGAACACTTTGAAGACATAGAAATCGCCAACAATTATGTCGTATAAGTATGTCTTCGTTGCTCCCATCTACACGCCCGTGGGCAACCACCCAGTTAACTGTAGGATTTTGTCCCCCGCCAAAGCTACGCTCATGAGAAAGAAAATGATAATCGCCCAGCCTTTCCATGATGACAACAACCCTCTCACTTCCATCCATGCGACACCAGCCGCACGCTCCTTTTCAACCGGACTATTAATCCGATTAAAGATTGCTTCTATCATTCCACCTTGCCGCGCCTGCTCTAATTTGATTGCGGACACGTCGTCCTTAACCGAGTCTACATCGCGTTTGAGTGCCATATAATCTTGCACTTGTGCCTCCGCTAGTTCAACGGCGAACCCATTCATCTCGCCGGCTTTACGAATTTTCTTAATCACTTTCATCTGTTCGCACATTTTCGTTCTCATTGCTCACCTCTATAATATCACTGTTAGTTTTTTTTGCAACAAGAAAACGGGGTGAGCCCCGTTCTTTAATACCGTTTGTCTTCCGACCAATCGTTCTTACTATCGTAATAACAAGCTTTTGATAACGCACTGTCTGCCTTCGCGATATCCTTGAGAATGTCTGCGCCAACCGACATTTGCTGCGTGGTCAAATCGCCAGACGCTTCGAACATACGGTGCACCTTTGATAATAATATCCCAAGGTGCTCATATATTGTCGCACGCATTTTCGCTTTATCATCATATGACATTAGTCACCTCCTGTTGTTGTCGCCGCAACACTCGCACTCGATAGCGCGTATGCCAAATCACACGGCGTGTTTAACAAAATAACATACGGGGTTCCGGTCTCTGGCACAACGTATACACCACGGTATCTTGTCCGTGATTGTAAATGGTCAGTGCTTATCGGCAACCCAATCCGATTCTTTAACTCCGCCGTCGCACCATTGACAGTTAACGTGAAGTCAACCGGTGCACCCAATATGACCGCGTTAGGATTCAAACACAACACCAAATCAAACGGTGTCAGGTTCGCAATGTTGTTTGCGTTGGTAACTGTAAGCAACCCGCCGGTCGTCATACTTGTAGCCCTGTGCAAATTACAATTACAAGTCATAGTCATCTCCATTGTTTTCCCAGAAATTATTTTAAAGTTCCCGGGAATTATTTAAAGTTCCCGGGAAACTTCCTAGAACCCACAGCCACAGCCACCGCAGAAAGGAGATGCGCCAGCATTGTAGCTAAAGGTTGTCGGATAACGTACGACACCAGCAACAGCGTTGTTCAATTCAAGTTGATTGATACGGCCTTGCAACGCTTCAATCTTGTTTTCAGATATAGCGTCTAAGACCTTTTGAACAGCCGCCGTTGTATTCGCATTGATAGCCGCCGTGTTCTGTGCATTCGCATAGTTCACGCCGTCAATCGCACGCAGCGTCGAGCAGCAACATTGATTCTGGTTTGCCATAACCTGTTGCAACGTAGAACCAACACTCAATACGTCACGGTCTAATTCTGTGTATTTGTCAGAGAAGACGCCCAACATATCGTGGAATGTTTGGTTGGTTGCAGCAACAGCTTGAGCGGTTCCAGCATTAACAGCAGCCAAAGTCTCGCGTTGGTTTGCCATTGTGTTCTGGTTGTCGAAACCCTGTTGCATCTGGTTTTGAATCGCTTCAGTACCAAATTGTCCACGGTTCCCTCCCCAAGCACCACCGCCCATAAACAAGACGATTAGCAAGATAGCAAACAACAGACCACCACCTGAGCCAGCACCGAACAATCCGTCATTGCCACGGCCCATCAAAGCCCCAAAGTCAGCTGGGGACATAGGCATATTTTCAGCCATAGTTTTACCTCTTAGTTAGTCAGACCCGCCTGTCGCAAGACATCAGCGGGGAGTTGATTCAAGTCAAATCCGTATGACCGCGCCGCGTTGATAACCGTCTGCCTCTGTTGTTCAGGGGTTTTGCCGGCCATCATTTGATTCACGGTAGTCATAAGCGGATGATTCGCGAATTGCCCTTGTAAACATTTATTGAGTAACGTCGATAACATGGGGTTCATTTGGCTTCCTTATTGTTTGTTCAATCTTTGTTAACCGCTCAAGAATCTCTTGAATGTCTGTCTTTTTGGTTTCTTCACCAATAACCGAATATGTCTTGACCTCCATCAGACCATCGTTATTCATGCGGCGCACGAATATCTTTTGGTCGCGAGTATTGATGCCGAGGTATATTATGTTTGGCATTGGGGTTAAAGTTGACAGTTGTTCGGGGGTATCAACAAAGTACGAAACAACCCGTTGCTCCATATGCTGTTGCGGCAACTGTTGGATAGGCTGTGCCAGTGGTTGTTGCGTATACGGGGGTGTATAATAAGGATTCATAAAAAACTCCTGTTGTTACACAGGAGTTGTACAACAAACAAACGAAGTTTTTTAGCACCCAAATAAGGGCACTTATTCTGCAGATATTAAGGACTCCACGGCCCGTTTATGGTACTGAAACAGGTGCGATTCATCCACGCCGAGAGACGCTGCGATTGCAGTGAAGGACAACCTATCTTTCCCGGTGTATCTGAGAATTAGAATTTCGCGGTCACGTGGTTTCTCGACATAATCGGAAATCCACTCTTTGAAAAAATCTGGATAGCGTTTGCCTATGCGCCGTAACAATACGTGCACAAAGAACCAATAAATTATTTTGTGTTTTAATACGTCAACCATGTCCTTTTCCTTTCCTTTCGAACACACCCTAACTGTTCGTAATTTCTTGGCTGATGTTTTCATTGCCAGTCTGTGTTATCTGCACATGCTGATTCCCTTGTGATGGCCTATAATAAAGCGCGGCTAGTACAGCAATGGTCGACAAATATATTATCATGGAGATTTTTAACGTGGCCATAAAAGTCTCAGCCACGAGACTCGGCGATTGAGTTTTCTTTTTCATTCATTGTCCTTTCGTAAGAATATCCGTTTGTTCTTGTGTGTGCGAGAAAGATTCTACACCCGAAAAAGACGATGTCAAGAAAAAATTAACCCCTCTCGAAAGAGGGGCAAACTGTGATTTTACTCCTTAATTGATTGGGATTTCTAATATTGGCAATACGAAAAAATTGTTATCTTTGCCAGTATTATAAACCATACCAGTGTCGGTGATATACCAGCCGTTTCTATAACTATACTGGGAACTAGACCAAACAAGAGTGTTGCTCGACACTATTAGAGAACTATACTGGCTTGCTGATGTGTCAGCGTTATTTATCGCTGTTCTATGTCTAAAAACATCTGTTAATTCAGCAATGGTTGGCAACTGCCCATAATATGTCGCCCCTCCGATAACAAAGGATTTACTACGACAATGCGATACTGCTGTCGATGTATAACCATTGGCATCCGCAAAATCTAATATCTTTGTACAATTTGATGTCGCTGTGTCTGTGTTTTCCCACAATGTTTGGTCATTCAATACTGCCAAACCCGTTATTCCGTAATTTGCTGATAAGTAGTTCCCAGAACTATTACGATATTGCGCATCCAAACAAACTACTGCATACTTTTGATTGTTCGCATCTGTGTGGTATCCGCATACAGTTCCAATTTCATTGTTGCTATCATCTGTAACCCTGCTCAACAAAGGGTATGGTTCTGGTGCCGAACCACCGCCACTAACAACTTGATTTATAATCGCCATCTTTCACTCCTATATTATCAAAACATTGACTGTTAAATCACTGCTAGGCGTGGATGTGCAGGTAAAGGTTAGTGTCCCAGCACCCTGTGCCGTGCAGATAATTCCCGCCGATGTATAATCTGCTTGACTTGCTGGGGCAGGGGCAACGATAACATTGTTGCTTGCCGTCACACCCGTCACATTTATTGTCTGGGAACTGGAAGACCAATCCGCCGCTACCAATGTTCCCGTGGCCGCTGTCGAACCACCGCCACCGGGTGCTGCCCACGAACGCGTTGCAACACCCGAAGAAATCGTAAGTGTCGGAACATACGTACCGTCTGCCGACGGTGTTGTGGTAAAGCGGTCAGTTGGAATTGTTTCATCCGATGTTAAAAGCGTCACATTATGTGCTGAACCGTTATAATACCCAAGCGACACATTCATACTGTTTGCTGTGCTGTTTGTCCCGCTACCAAGTTGTATTGCGTTTGCCGCCATTGCGCGCGCCCCACTTCCAAGAGCCAATGCGGTATTGCCCCCAGCAACCGCTTCATTCCCAACCGCTGTCGCATAAGTTATATTATTGGTTGACCCCGCATAAGACCCGATAACGGTGCAAAAATTACCGTTAGCGTGCGCGTGACCGCCGTAAACGGTTGACCCCCAACTTGAATTTGTGGACGCGGCGTGTCCCAAACACACATTTGTATAACTACTGGTATCAGGCGGTGTTATTGTGACAGAAAGGGCTGTCCCATTATTGCCAATAACAAAATAATCATACCAAGACGCGTCTGTTCCGTCTGTCGTCAAGAACTTTCCAGCATTTCCAGTCTGGCTTGGAAGACCACCCGAACTCGGTTGAACATCTGTTTGTGTCCACGAATAGGTCGCTGGGTTTTGTCCATCACTGACACATTTATAAAAATACCCGTTCGTATAATTTGCGTCCGTTGTGCCGATGAACTGATAAATGTTATCGACTTCATCTTCACTCGCGGCCGGTAACGCCGATACCTGAACTATTTCGGGCTTTACCCAACCTGCTACAAAACCGTCAGTCCCCAGCACACGGCCAGAATGCCCAGTTTGGGTTGGAGCAACATCATTTATGTCAAGTGACACAGCACCAGTATAGTTGTTCACAGACGACACCTGACCTTTCGTGTCGGTATCTTTCCAAGCAGATGTGCCGGAATCCCAAACCCAAACTGTATCTGTCGAACCTAAGATGGCAAAGTCACCGTCGGCACCTGTGGCGTGCGCAGTTTGTAAAGCGGTCAAGTCAGCGTAAAAACCAAGGTTGTGCGGGTCAGAACCACCGCCAGACCCTTCGCCAGCTTTATGAAATAATTTCGCGGCAACAAACATATTTACTCTCCTTCGTTTTCAGATGGTGTTTCTTCTGGTTCCGGTTCTGGTTCTGGTTCCGGTTCCGGTTCCGGTTCCGGTTCTGGTTCCGCAACTTCTTCCAATTTGAACCCTGCGACATAAATCTCTGCCGAAGAGTCCGAACAACTAAACGAAACAAACCGTACCGAACGTGTCAAATCACATTCGTAGATTTCACCCTGAGCCGCATCGTCTATAGACACAGGCAAATCAGCGTACCCGCCCGCGAAATCTGGGTTTGATGTTGCCCTTATAGTCACAGCCGAATCTGCATCAAAAATCTCTACGGTTGCCGGTGTATAATGCGCAGGCGAAACCTCCCCCGCCATGCTTACTTTATATAATTGGTCTAATTTTACTTTTATAGCTGTTGCCATTTCTTACTCCTTTTAATCTGTTGCTGCCATGCCTTCGACGTGCCAATAAAACGCCCCTGCATACCATACCCCATTATAAGTCAATTCTATCTGGAATCCCGTAGTGGTTTGAGCCTCATAAATTGGATAGTGATACTTGCCACCACTGCTATTATTATCGCCTGTTGCATTTATCATATAATGGTCATCGAGCATCGTAACCGGCAATGCAATCTGTGTTCCGTACCCGTCAGTTGTTGTCCCATACCCCCCTTGTTCAACCCAGCCAGACTTATACTTGCGATACCAAGTATAATTATTCAGTGCGGTCGGTGCTTGAAATTCTGTGACGTAATCATATTGCAGTTCAGAAACATCTGATTGTAACCCAGCGACATCAGAAAGGACGCTCGTACAAGTTTCCAGAGCTTCATCTGTTGACGCAATAGCCAACTGCACCATCGCACGATAACGAACTGTTTGCAGCTGTACAGAACCCGTAACATTTGACAAACTTTCTGTTTCATAATCCCCAAGCTCTGCCACCGTACCAGTCTCAATAAATATGTCGTTCAACGACGGAACTCGAAATGCCGTTGTTCCTGTGCCATCCCAGCCGAATACACCGACAGACCCGTTGGCCGCCAACAATGTTGCATATTGTGCCAATGACACGTTTGGCACTTTGCCGGCCTCTAATAAAACGCCGATGGATTGCGCCCCAGTAAAGCTCGTGGTCACATAAGAATCCCCGTTACACTCTACTGCACCACGCAAACCGCTGTCGTTACGCATCGTCCAGAAGATTTCACCGACAGTCTTCCCTGTTGTCGCCTCAAGCGAATCTAATAAACCACTGGTAACACCAGAGTTAATAGCAGCCCATTGGTCTGCGGTGAACGAACTGTTATTAAGATTGTATTCAAACACCCATTCGCCACTGGCGTATTTATAACGACTATACACAGTATTGCCCGCAGCGTCTGTTGACACAACAAATCCGTAATCGTTTTCATCCGCCGTGACTTCTTCCAATTCCGCCAATGTATCATATGTCCCACGGAATGTTGCCGTTGATGTGGCAATCGAACTGTTCACAAAATTTTTGTCAGCCAACTGATTTGATGTCGATGCCTGTGTTGGAATTTTATCGTTAATCTCCACAACATCGTCTTCCAACTCTTCAATGCGCTCTTCGTGGTCTTGTGGCACCTCCCCAATAAACTGCATGTCTGCCTTCAACTGCTGGTCTCTCATGACAGCGTTGTCCATATCAGTTTCGATTTGCTCTGGGTCTATACGACCAATCACATAATCAGACAACTGAACCATCGGGATACTGCGGATAATATCCAAACGGTCACCAGCCTCAATCGACGATAACACAATCTTCAATCCGTCGCCCGATAACGTGTAGTCAACACCGTACACCAGAGGCGACAACATATGTTTATTTTTGTACACTTTTATCTGTGGCGAACCATCAGGATTCGTATTATACACGAACCCAATGGCGTATTCTGTTACGCCTTCGGCCACAGTATAAGTCATCTTAGACGTTTCACTTGTTAACATCTTTTTCTCCTGATTTTATGTTACTACTCTTCGTCATTTTTTTCAAGCTTTTCTTTTTTGATGCCTGCTCTTTTCGCTGCGCGAGACGGTGTATAGCCAGCCATCATTAGCTTCCCTGCGTAACGCACATCTGGGTCGGGGTCAGTCAATAACGACACGCCCAACAAAGTGCTCCATACATTATCTGCACCAACCGGCACTCCAAACGCTGACATCGCTTTCGTTAACACTCTGTCGTATTCGCCTTTCTTTAACGCGGAGATGCCATCAAGTGCGAAGTTGTAAATCGGAACAGACATACCGCTTACGCGCGAATCCCCCACAAGATACGCTAACGCCGGCGTGATAAACGCGTTGCCGGCAACCATACCACCAAATACTTGGTCGAACAACGTGTTGCCTAACGCCTTTAGAGTTTCTTCCTGAACCTTTTCATCGTCGTCCAATAAGTCCCACGCGCCTGCCGCAACCAAAGAATACAACGCCATTGATATTGCAATCGACACTACATTCGCAATCGCTTCGGACTTCGTCGCAGTGCCCATCTTGACTTCATCAAACGTGCCCAAGATACTCGCCCACTTCGCAACGCCTTCAGACGTAAACGCAAACACCTGACCGAGCAAACTCTTATTCTGCAACTTTTGCACCAATGGCTTCATTGCCAAATTACTGGATGACTGATGCTCGATGATATAACGGTCAAGTTTCTTGAACGCCTCGGCCTCACTCATGCCTTGTGCCATATAGTCTTTAACCAAACCATACCCACCATACACGTTGGCAATCATATCGCCTGATTGCATGAATACTTTCAAGCCCGTATCGCCAAGCATTTCCATAACCGCCGAGAACTTCGCCATGGTTTGAGTCTTGTCGCCAGTCCAGTTCATCTTCGCAAACGCCGCCGCTATCGCTTTCATAGTCGGTGCGGTGCTGCCACCAAGTGTACGCTGGTCAAGATACTCATTTATACCACCAGCGCTCGCCCAACGCTGTTTGATTTCAGGGCTGTGCTCCATCATGTATTTATATGTATCACGGAAATTCCCAAGCCCTTCCGCAAAACTATTCCAGTAAGTGCTTTGGTCTTTCGCACCACCCCAGAACATAAACATGTTTGCTACGTTCTTCGGGAACGAAACCATCTTGTTGCTCAATATCGAACGAATGATATTATTGCCAACTTGGGTGAGCGTCTTGTTGCGCGACGCATCAAACATTTGTTCTTGCCCTTCTTGCAACTCGCTCTCAATCAAGTTCATCAAGTTCCGATACCCATCTTCACCAATAATCTGACGCGTTGCCGCCGCAACCTGAGCAGACGCACGCATGCGCGCTTCGTCTTCCTCCGGATTGAACGTATACCGTGGCCCAGTTTCTTTTTGTTCGACACCTTTGTAACGGAATATATCACGAGTACGTTTCATGGTCGGGTAATAACCAGACTCGTGCGACGCCCAACGAGAAATGTACTGCGAGAAGATACGTCCAGCGTCAAAGATTGCAATCGCATCATCCGTGTTCTGACGCGCTGTCAACGAATCAATCGACACCTCGTCAAACAATTCATGTTCCGCACTCAATATTGGGAAGTAGTGCTCGTATTTAGATTTGCCAAACGTTTTCTCGTACATCGACATCAACTGGTCAGACATAGCCAAGCCAACCGCTTTCTCTTCGTCAGACAAAGTTGCTATGATGTCGTCAATGTTTGTCGTGGTTGTGCGTTGCACGCGGTCTCCGAATCCTTGCTCTTTCATCAGGTACACATACATAGCTTCCCAACCTGTGATGTCGCGCGCCGACGACAAAGCTTCGTTCACAGGGTCTATGGTTTCAAGGCCGGTCATACGAACGAACCCAAGGTTTGTCGTCATGGTCTTGTACTTGTACATAAATTCTGTGTTGGTCTTCGGGTCGCCAAACAACGGTTTAAGTCGATTCATAAACTGTTCCCAATACCCAGACCGAATGTTTTGCTTCGCGGCATACTTACCAGCAACGTCTAACTTCTCCGCGGCTTCGCGTCCAAGAACTGTAACCAAGATGCGGTCAAGACCCCAACCCCAAGGCGATGATGATGCCCACTTAACCAATTTATTCATTGGTTGTTTCAGCCGTTGGGTTAGACCTTGCTCCGCCATTGTGATGTCGTCCGTAAGATTCCGCCCATCAATCTTAACATCGGCGGCTATTTGTTTCTTTTCTTGCTTGCCCGCATTGAACGATTCTTTAATTGAATCTTTAGCCGTGTTTGCTTTTTCTTCGTCGCCTGTTTCATACTGCACACCCTCTTCGTGCACTTGAGAACTATCAGTTGTACTCGAATCCACAAGACCTAATGCGGTCAGCGCTAAATTCTGGTCGGTCTGCGCTTCCACAGGTTTCGGCGCCGTTTTTTTCGCTTCGGCTCTACGCTTACGAACTTCTTCCACAGCATTATCGTAACCTTCACGGAACATCTTGTCGCCCATAGTAACAAAATTATCCATCGCTTTCTGGTCGCCTTGGAACAAATCGTTTATCTTATCGATGCCTGCCGCGTCTGCAAAACCATCCATAACATTGAACAGTTCTTGCAACATGTCTTTGTTCGCAAGATACTCTGCAAAATCACCATACCCTTCACTGTCACGATTAAAGTTCTCTAGTGCCTGTTTAATATTATCTTGCCCGTACACCTTAATCAAATCCGAAAGTTTATCCATGTTTGCTTTCGTAAGTTGTTGCAATGCGGTTTGAAAATCCGCAATGTTTTGGCTTAACTTCTCGCCTGCTTTCCCTTCAAGGTTTCCAAGTTGGTTCATCGCAATGTTCGCATACGACAAAAATCTGTTCGCTTGCGACTTACCAAGACCAAATGCTTCTGCTGCACGCTTGCCCATGCGCCCCATTGTTTGAGCAAAGTATTCTTTTGGTCGTTCTTTACCCTTGCCTTCACGTTCGTTGTAAAGTCGCAACGCTCTATCGTTTCCAAATGCCGTTGCTATACTATTGTAATAATGTTCAAGAAAATCTCCAAACCCTTGTTCGCCAACCATGGCGTCCATCCAGTGTGCCATTTCATGAATTATGCTGGCCATTCTGTCTGATTGACGCGAAGCCGGTACAAAACTTGGGTCTAACCGCTTCGTATAACTTGGGGAATTGTTTGAAAACTCTGTGTCACTACGTTTCCTATGGATTTCAACAGTGTTTGTTTTGTCATCAAACACTGAAGACGGTCTCCCTCTATAATAAGTATTCCCAAATTTAAACGTTGGTACTTGAAACCCTTGATAATTCGGATTGTTTCTATTCGCAATCGCCGCATTCACATACGCGCCACGCACCAATCCTTTTATCATCTCGACTTCAGCATCAGTTATCCCATTACGTATACCTGCCAATGAAGTGTCGACCTCGGCATCGAGTTTTGCAAATGTCTTTGGGGAGAACGGGTCGCCAACAAAATTATTCTTAATATCGTTAAGTACACTCAGCATTTGCTTACGCTCGTCTGCTGGTATTTTATCAAGTTCTCCTTTGGGGCCTTCACGAACAGTACGGATAACCATGTCTGGCGCCTCACTAATCATCAAGCGCAACATTTCGTTTCTGTCTTCTGGCCGTACCGTGCCGCGTTCAATTTCTTTGTCAACAATCGCGTAACCACTTGCGACTATTTGCTTGAACAAATCTTTCACACCGGCTGTCTCCGCAACTCTGGCCATCTCTTCAAATTTAGCGTGCCGTACAGATGCGGGTAATGTTATTGCCTTTAAAACAAAAGCCGACATTGCCGCTATTGAAAGTGTATCTGTTGGGTCTTTGCGAAACTCTGGGTCATACCATTCTTCAACCGCAGATTGAAACATTTCGGTAGCGGCTTCCGCACCAGCAACCGCCAATTCTCTTGGTGCGTGTTTCTTTACGCTGTTCCACAACCCACTTAGGCTTAATTTGGAAAGAAATTCTTGCGTCCCTTGTTTAACTAAGCTCGCTGAATTTATTAACGCTTCGAATTGCAGCATATCTAATACACTGTTCAATACGCCGCCACCAATCGAATATGCCTCTGCCCAACCCGGCGACACACCAAAGTCTAACGCTTTGTTTCGCATGTCTGCAACATTTGCAAAATTCAACAATGTGAAAGCTATCTCGGGACTTTTTGTCGCTATCGCTAAACCAAATGATACCAAGCCGCTTGACACCCCCCGGGCAGACTTTGCTTTAAAACTATTGTCTGTTACATCGGCGTCCCATGTTTCGAACGCGTGTTGTTCCAATGGTGACACTGCGTCCGCAACAATCTTTTGTAAATTGTTTAACTCGTCAACTACCGCATTCGCACCGCTGTCGTTATAATTTTGTGCAATAGCGTTGAACAAAGAACCCGCGTCGCTCAATGGCGAGTCGCTCATAATCTTGCCTAAAACGCCTTTCCATATTGAGTTTTGCAACGCCGCACCAACAACCGCTCCTTTCCCAACACTTGTTATTGCACCAGTAGCGCCTTTGGCTGCTGTAGCAGGCAATGCCTCGACATTTGTCATTGTGCCACCAACCAAGAAGTCCCACCACGATTGCGACCCTGGCTCCGGCAAACGATAATAGCCGATATAATCTTTGTCCCACGCAGCATAGTTTGTCATCGCTATATTCCAAGCGAGCTTGTTTTTATTTACAGTCGTTGCTTCGTAATTACCAACTGGATATGGCACAACGGGTTGAAAGTTTGGTTCAAAATATAACGGGTCACCACGGTCTTCTGCGGTTTTAAACCGCGTGTCATAATTAAACCCCGGTATCGCAGTGCCAGCACGAATAATTTCATCTGTGTCGTCTGTAAAACCAATGCCTTGTTCTGGTGTTGTCGTGTATTGTGCGGCAGGAGCTTCTTGTATTTGGTCAGAAGTTCCAACTCGCAACGTTGCGTGTGCCGGAGCCTCTATAGGTTGCTCCGCTTCTTGTTGTGCCACAGCCGGAGACCCTCTAACAACGTTGCTTATTTGGTTTTGTAGTTTTTCTTCGTCCATTTGCACCTCGTTAATCTAATTCTTTTGACGCTTTTTCGGTACGCGTACTCGTGTTCATTATGTTCATTGCTTTCATAAGCTGATAGTTCTTTTGCTGTTTCGAACCAGAAACTGGCGATGTTGACTTCTTTATTTCTGGCGTGCTTATCCACTGCCGTAACCCAGACCAATCCCTATTGGCTTGCCCAGTACGAACTATCTTCGACATTTGGTTGACAACATCTTTTTCTCTGTCCGTTAACTTGCCTCCGCCAATTAACAACCTGAAAAAGTCTTCAACTTTTGCTGCATTCTCGTCGCTAATCTTTTCGTTATATTGCATCCCACGTTTCAACATAAACGACCAGCCAGAAAACGCTTCTTCTATACTGCGATTTGACACGTTAAACCGCGTCCCTTCTAACATGCCGGCATCCCTGTATGCGGGCAACAAAACCTTATGGAACAGTCCGTATTCAGACAATGTGTTCCTGTCCATGTCATCCGCAAAACGTTCCCGCCAAATATTGGCCGCCCCAATAATAGCCAATGTAATGTTATCATACGGCGAGTATTTGTCATTGATAGAATCGAGAGGTGACCTCGTTGCCCAATCAACAAATCCCCCTTCTGGTGACACGCGATATTTGTTTTCAATCAACATGCGCGTTAATTCATTCACAGGGTTACCAATGGTCTTTGAATATATACCGCCAATCTGTTGTGTCTCGCCCAAAGATGCTTCAAGACGCGCCTTCATTTGCCCGTTAATAATGCTCGCTATATTTTCCCGTGTGCCACCTTCAAGAAAATCATACATCGGGTCATCTCGATAAGCCATCAACAACTGTAACGCCTCGTCTTGGTCTGAGCTATTGCTATCAATAGCTTTGTTATATATAACCAACGCCTCGCTTACCGCCGAACTATAATCGTCTTGGTCTTTTTTAAATTCAGGGTTCAGCTCGTTATATTTTTTCATCTCGGTTATAATCCCTAATCGTTGAGATTCAGGAATTTTTGACGTGTCTATATATTTTACGACCGGCTTCCCACCTTCCCCAATAACTGTATACGGAACCTCACCACCAATTTGTATTTGGCGATATAGTTGTCTGGCTGCAGCAGTCGCCCCGTTCGCAGAATAAATAGCATAAGCATTTATAAGTTCTGCGGACACAGGGTCTTCAGCTTTAGCTTTGGCTTTTGCCAACTCTTTTTCACCTGCATTTATACGCGCGTTAAACACAGACCATTCATATGGGTCTATTGACGCGGCTTTTTTTGGATTGTTCAAAAAGCTTCTAGCTTCAGCAAAACCTTCGTCTGTACCTGCAGCAATCAAATTATTAAGGTTTGCTTTGTCTATCATATTATCAAAACGATAAACCTTTTGTGTTATGATATCCGGGGACACTAAACCTTGTAGTGCGGTTTGTATCTTAGCAACACCTTCGTTTCGTTTCGCTTCGCGCTCTTTTGCTGTTGGCGCAACCATGGCTTCCGATGCCCATAACGGAATGTCAACATCAACCTTCGCTTGGATTTCTTTTGATTTCTTTTTAAGAATCTTATCTGCAACAGCCAGCTGCAATTCGTCAAAGTATGTTTTATGGTCACGGGTAAAACGTGTGCGCGTCGCGTCATCATATTTATAAAACGCTCCCTGTACTTTGCTCAACGCCATCTCAGACAACTGGTCGTAATCTGCGTCCGCAGAAGCAGCGTTATCAATGATTTGATTTGCTTCGTCTTCAGCCAACTTCAAATCAGCTTTAAGGTCTTCGTCGTCCATCTTGGCTTTTCGCACAGCTAAATCATTCGCCGCTTCTCCCAAACGACCCAACGCGTCCGCCAGCGGGCTGTAGTCCGGTTTGTCAAAACTAAACTTGTGTGGCTCTGGGGCATCCCAACGAATTTGATTCTTGTGTAATTCAGGCATCGCTCACTCCTTTATCCCCACAACTTATTGTTCACGCCAGATTGATATACTCCGCCAGCACCACGTGCAGCCGTGCTTGTAACATTGAGCGCCGAGGCTAACACGCCTATTCTGCGGTTCTTCTTGGCAACAGCGGCATTATACTTATAGTTCAACGCAGCGTTTTCGTGTTTTGCAGCTTCCGCACCATAACGATACCGTATTGCAGATAAATCTTCTGACATATTGAAATAACCACCACGCAACGCGGATTCTGTCGATGTGCCAATATTCCCTCGCCCAACCATCATGTTTTGGCCAGATGCTATCTCGTGACGTGTGGCACGATAATGTTGAGAAGAATTCAAAGACTCTTCTTGATAAGCTTGTTTCTGCGCTTCTCTCTCTTGTGCAGCATTATAATTATTCTGGGCCTCTTGTACTTTCCCAGCTTGATAATCCGATACACCTTTAACAACCGCCCCTGCTGTTGCGGCTACCGCTGCTATGGCGGCCATGGTTGTTGTGAACGCCATTTCTAATTCTCCTTTACATAGACATAATACATCTTTCCGAATTTTTCTTCAACAACTTTTGTTCGTTTGAATCCGAAAAACTCTACAAACCTACGGAACATAGGGACACTTTCGTCTATTAATACAACAAACTTTGTGCCAACTCTGCTGAATATTAAATCATTACAAAACATAACCGCTTCTTTCGTGTGCTTCTTTATGTCTCGACTGAATATTCCCCATACACCAAGCATGTCCAATAAGTCGTCCCTATCGTATCTTACGCATCCAATAACCATTATTGGCTCGCCATCACATTCCATCACGCGTATCTCGTCGCTGTCAGCAATCACGTCTTCGTCGACCTTCCCGTTCTCTGTTGAATTTTTCAACAGCTTCGCTATGTCGTCCATGGTCGCTCGTCTGAATGTGCTCGTCATATGTATATCTCCTGCATCGACAATATATTCAATGGTTCCGGCGTGTCGCTCTTAATGTTTATACCGACACCGGCTGTGTTCGGATACTTGCCCTCGCCCTGATTCTGGGCTTCTGCGTACCCTAATGGTATATCAAGTTTTATATCACCGGTGTACAAACGGTGCGCCGCATCGTATTCTTGCGACAAATTCCACGCTTCGTATTTAAAGTATTTGTCAAAGTCCACACTACATCCATATTCAAACGCACCCGATTTGTTCAGCCGCAAATACACAGACAAACTCTGTTGCTGATGCCCTTCGACCTTCGCTCCAAATGCTGGTTGTGTGTGCAGTTCAGAAACCATCGGAAGCCCCACCTTGAACTTCGTGGCCGTCGGTAAATACACACCGCTCGTCGGGTCGTGCGACACGTCGCCACTTGCATCAAGCGTCACCTTTGTGAACTGGCCTTCACCATATTTAATCCATACTGTGCGATTTGCAAAGTGCGGTACAGGTACAAACGCTGCGACTGTTTCCCCGTCGCCCTGCTCAATTTCATCGAATACATATGTCGGGTTCCTTGTCGCTAAACGCTCTATCGTTATCTTACCTTCGTTACGCACAACAATCGCGTATGCCGCAACCTCGTCGTTTGCGTGCGTTGTAACAAAATCTATCACCCGGTCTGCGAAGTTCAATTCAGTAAAGCCCATAACCTTTTGTTCCGCAGCGTAATTAAACAACGACAATTCTTCCGTGTCGTGCAACAAATAAATGTTGCGGTCTAAGTTGTTCAACGCCTCAATACGCTTAATCCCACGCTCCATAATGTGTTGCGTTAAATACCCCAACATGCGCGGTGTGTAATCGTCTGTCGTATAATCGTAAGCAATCGTATATAACTCTTGCCCTGTCATGCCAACGAACATGTTCAGTTCTTTGTACTTCAAAGGTATTACGCCTTTACCACCCATATTCGATATGTTTTCTACAACCGTAGATGTCGGCGTGTACACATTTGACCTGCGGCTCGTGCCCCCCGGATTCACAAAGTATTCACCCGAGTATCCGCCCATATACAAACGCGTGCGTGCCAACACCCAGTTAATGTTCGATGCCTCGTTGTTCCCAATGATGCCAACGATTGCCGACGTGTCTAACTGTTCACCATATTCCTCCGTGGAGAAATTAAAGTAATCATCGGTAACCGACATGGCGTTCCACGCGCCATAGCTCTTTGTGTTGCACACAAATCCTAAACGGCCACCAACCATATAAACTTCTGATGGGTGCACGTTGTCTTTGCCCCAAATAGACCACGCGAAATTATTGTAAGTGTTGTTCGTGTTCTTTGGCAATTCGCCTTCAGGCACATAGACCTTGAACGCACTACCTGACACAACTTCAATAACTGTTCCTGTATTGGAGCCACTGTGCACATACAGCCATGTCACGCCACCATCAGATTGCGCACCGTGTGTATGCGACGGTTGCACATTGCCACATGTCCCAGACGTTAACGCTTTATACCAATGACCGTTAGAATATGCGTAATCACCAGAGGTCACCGATTTGCTCTGCCACCACGGACTTATAACCTCGTCGTCGTTAAAGAAGAACTTTATCTTACGACCGAGCGCCGCTTCAGCATTTATTGTGTCTGTCGTAACAGGCGACGGTGTATAACTTTCCGAGGTGTACGATGCACCTTGGGCGAGCACTTCACTATCAATAGACATGTCGCCTGTTGTTATAACCATATAATATGAATCTCCGTTTACGTGATTTGCAATCCCCTGCAACACTACATAGCTATCTGTAACATACGCGTTCGGGCAAATAGTTTTGATGACTTGCAATACCCGTTCCCTGTTTATCGTATCTGTAACCTTGTACGTGTGGCGATATGTACTACCACTCATCGAGGTTTTGGTGTGGGTTGTCTGGGCAGAATTCACAACGCCAGAAACTAATGATGTTGTTACTCCGCCACGCACCCTGTATAAGTTCACCGTACCATTTACAACGTTTGTGGTTTTGGTTAAAAACGATGAACCAAGGAATTGTTTCGATACGGTTCTGGTATACGTACTCTGCGACAACAATATCGATGGGAAGAATGAACGGATATCACTTGATGTACTCGGTATCGTAAATGTAATTTCGCCAGTCAATCCGCTCGCTTGCAATTCGCCAGAATAATCGTTCGTTGAACCTATCGGGAAATACGGTATCTCTTTAAACGCTACAACGTTCGTATTAAATACGTATTCGTTATCTTCGTCAACACCATAGAAATCAATGGTTACCGGCTGTATCGTATGGTGACACAATATCAAGCGGTCGTTAATCTGCTGCCACCGTAACTCGCGCGGCTTTACAGTCAACGGCAACTCAATGTTCAAATCCTTATACGAATCCCCATGCACTAACCCAACCTTCAATCCGGTCGCCGATTCATCAGTCGCTGCAAACACTACGAACACCATGGGTTCGTATTTGTTGATGAACGGTATCATTACCACGTCTTCTGTGTCTGTGCTAAACTCTGTTATGTGATACGTACCGTAAAACTTTTTTAACCCGCCAGATACCTGTGTTAAGAAATTACTAGAATAACGCATCGAAGATGCGAACGATTCCAAATCAGTACGCCCCGCCAAATCCCGCGAGTATTCGCCTGAGTTAAACGCTGTAAAACCTTGTAATTTTTTATCAGAAGCAGCCATAGAAAATCCTCGCGTCTTGTGTTATTGTCGTCCCGGTCGCACTCGACTCCATTTGCAATAACTGCTGACGACGCGCGGTCGAAACTTCTTTGTTATATATCTGATTCAAAAACGCAATGTCCGCATCTGCTCCCATTATCTTACGTGCAATACGCAACGCTAATGCGGCCGACACAACATCACAGAATAACACTGGCCATTTTTCCATCGGCACGTTCTGAGATACATACGGTATCGTGTCAATCGGAAAACGTGTGTACAAATATTCGCTCGTTATAAAATATGTGTGCCCCAAATCATATTGATTGTGGCGATACGGATATCTCTCGCCAAAGAAATATTGAGATAACCGACTGAAATCCACAGGCAAATGATACGCGATGTACCCTGTTATCTCTGCCTCTGGATAAGCTTCAAGGTCAACCGGCAAAGCCTTCGTGACCTTGTAAGCAAACATCCATTCAAACTTGTCCAGTTCAGCTTTGACACACTGACCGTAGTGACGCTTGCAAAGGATAGCGTTTGGATTGTTGGTGTCGTTGATATTCAAAATATTCAATCCGCCAACATGGTCTAAAGCATTGTTTGCAATGTCAGTTTCGGTCAGTGTGTTTATCATGAACGAACCTCGCTTAGTCTATGTTCTGGATGTCAATCACGAACACGCGGTCTTCATCAAGACGTGCGGCCGCCATCGACATAGAAGTATAGATTTGTTTCGCGTAGCTGTGTTCCGGCAAGACATCGATACGAGTCGACAAGTCATCCCAGATACCTACGCAAACCGGTTTACCGGCAACAACCAAGCACTTTGTGCCGTTGTTCCAAACGTCCGTATCAGACAAGTGTACGAACTTCACTCCGCGATATGGAGCCAACGCGCCGCTCGAAAGGACTTGAGTGCCCATGTTGTTCCAGTTATCGTAGCGCGGGTCTTGGAATAACAGCTTTTCTGCATCGGATGTCGTGTAGCAGATAACCGGATTCGCAGACAGGTCGACGTCTTTCTTGTTCAAACGGTCAAGAATTTCGTCCAACGCTTCGGTGAAGGTCGTGCTTGCAGCCGGAGTATATGTGTTACCAGCCGGCAACGCAACATACGCATATGGTGATGTCAACCCTTGAGGAGCTTCAGAACCTGGAGTGGTGACTTCAGCCACGTTAACTTGATTGGTGATTGCGAAACCAGTTGCCGCGTTCACAAATTCAACGTCCATATGAGTTTTGAACGCCATTGTTTGTGCTTCACGAACAGCCGATTCTTCAGAAACCAAGGTCAACAAATCAAATTGTGCCGATTTCTGCAAGCAGTTTTCCACCAAGTGTGGTGCTGGAAGCCAGCGGGTTTCAAATTCTGCCGCATCCGCAACAGTTGCGCGAATACCTTGCAGGTCGCTAACAGTACGAACTGTAAGTTTTTTGATGTAGTCGATGACTTGAACGTCACGGACTGTCAAACCAGTCTTCAACATCATGGATTCCGATGTACGGGTTTCACCCTGTTGAATGACAGGCTTCATCAAGTTGGTAAATTGCTGAGCAATAAGCTTGGTATTCTGCGTGTTATCGCCCGAGCTGCCATTATATGTCGTCGAAGGCATATCTTTCTCCTTACTTAATGTTTAACTTCGGCTTTCGCCACTTTTGTTAAGGTCATCGTTATAAGGCGAAGGTCTGCAATAACCGTCCTTTTTTATGCCCTTTTTAGATTTCCGCTGACTTTAATAAATAATTTTTTGCAGCAAATTATTCGTTTCCGTCAGGAAGGATATCTATTCTTATTTTTACAATATCACACATCGCGTTTTTTCGCAAGTCTTTTTTTTGTTCTATAATAAGATGCTGGTTTTCTTTGTAAAACATCAAAAGCGTGCCTCATATTTTCTGAACCTGTGCACCATTCTAAATTACCAACATAATTATTTTTCTTGTTTCCATCCTTATGGTTTACTTCAGGTTTATTATCTGGGTTTGGTATAAATGCTTCGGCCACTAAACGATGTATTGGTTTGTGTCGCGGTCCGTTATTGTTCCGCAAGTGAACTCTTAAATACCCTTTCCACGTTTTTTGTGGTTTTAGTTTTATTACCCTTCCGTTGTTTGACTTCCGTGAATATACGTCACCTGTATCGGTGACGTAATATTCAGGGTAATTTTTAATCTGTAATGCTCGGCTCATCCGAATCTTCTTTCTTTTTCTTGGTTTTAGGTTTCTTACCTAACTCTTCGTTAAACAGGTCGACCACGTATTGAAAAAATTCGCAAGCATTTTCTTTACCTAAATATCCCCAGTGCTGTGCCACCCACAACACATCGTATTTAAGCACGTTCAGCATTACTTTGCCGTCTCTTATATGACGACCTTTATTCATCATTCGCTGCACTCTCGGGTTCTGCATTTTCGTCTCCTATCTTTTCTTCTTCCGGTAATGCGTCAACCTTAAACTGGTCAAACAAGGCGTAGCCTCTCAACGAATTATACCGTTTTTTGTTTTCGTTGTTCGCTTCGTGTAACTTTTCTCTGTAGTTTAAAAACGCACGCTTCAGTATTTCAATACCTTCTATGGTGTCGCTCACACACCACGCTGGTGCCGGCCTGCTTATCATCTGATAATACAACTCGCCTTCGTTCTTATTTACGTAACTACCAAGAACAACGCTCTTTAATATTTCTACGTCGCCTTCTAATAAAGGGTCGAAGAAATAAACTTCGGTTCCAATCGGATATGTTTCTACGGTTTTCATTTACTAACCTCTCATCGATAATTCTGTTAAACGTTTTACCTCGGACATGGTCTTATGGTCTTTCTGTGCCAGCAACTTCGCTGTCTCTTTGTCGGACATCATCTCTTTCAATTTGTACGCAGCAATCTCCGGAGTCTCTTGGCCCGCATTGTAGTTCTGCAAATTCTTGATGCCGCCATTTGATGCACCAATCGCATAGAACAACTTTGTCGCTTTGTCTGTACCCAACGTCTGCTCAATCTTGTCGAGCTCGTCCTGCGTGAAGCCGGTCTTCTCTACAATGTCACGCATAGCCTGCTGCATCACAGCGATGTTCGCTTCGTAATCTGCGCCCCATTCTTTCTTTAAAGCCGCAATACCTTTTTCAACACTGGTGTTCCACTCTTCGTCAGACTTCGCTTTGTTCGCATTGTCTTGTTCTGTCATGAATTCCATCAACGCACTTGCTTGCTTCGATGTAATACCAATGTCAAACAATTTCTGCGCCGCTGCTTTCGCAAAGTCGGTATCACCAAACTGATAATCCTCTGCTTTCTCTGGGCGTCCCAACGCTTTGAACACTTCGCTCAAATCGCGGTTGCCATCTTTGTCTGCTTTCGGCACACGAATTAAATCATTCTTGTCTGCGCCAACATATGATTTCGTTTCTCGTAGCGCTTTAACTACCGCGCTCGCATCTTGGTAATTTGAAGATTGGATGTATCCTTTATCTTCATCCGACAAACCCCAGCTGTCATAAAACGCAGTCTGTATGTTTGCTCCACCGCCATTGTCTTCAGCCATCAATCAATCCTTTATTCTGTTACTGGTTGTAAAATTATCTCGCTGCCATCAATGGGCCCCATCTCTGGCGCGCGAGGGTTTAAAGCTTTGTCGCGTTCTTCAAGTATAGTATCAACAATTATGTTCTTGCCAATCTCTACGAAAACCGAGTTCGCATTACGGCATGCATCGCTGCCGGCCAATGGATTCTTGTGCCGCAGTGATTCAAGCCACTGTATAAATTCTTTGGGCAACCCGCTTAAGGTCGCCCTTACGGTGTTGTTCATTGTCCGCCTTCTGTTGTCTTCTGAGCATCAGCAATATCTTTCATCGCTTTGCCCACTTGCGGCGCCGCGTTCACCATCGCAGCTAACTGTTGCTGTTGCGCCTGCGCTTCGTTCAGGTTCGCTACCTCTTCTGGCGTACGCATCACTTGCGCTGGCACGTTCATGTTTTCTTGAATGTAGCGAATTACTTTGTCTATGTCAATAGAATTCACTACGCTCGGGTCAAGTTGTGCAAACTGCCCCATCGTGCCAACCAAATTAATCGCCGAGTTCACCGAATCCATGCGCTGGCCCTTCAACATCGGGTTGTCTAAGATGATATCAAAGCTCGTGTCCACGTCCTTTAACTCAGCTGGCATCGGCGGCAAAATGTTCATCTTGCCATATATCGCAAGCTCAGTCTCAATCAACGGCAACAAGAACTCACGCGCGATACGGTCACCAGATGGCGCAACCAAATTAGCACGTTCGTTGCTCTTTATCATCGCATCAGTCGCACTACGACTCTGCGTGTCACTCATCAACGCCATGTACTTCGCCAATAATACTGTCGATATCGTGTCCTGATATTTGCCAATCAAATAATCCATCGACGGCAGGTCACTGTATGTGCGCAACGCCTGTACCATCGGACGGCCTTCATCATCAATACCACCTTCAATCACACTGCCAGACGCCGTTACCTTGCGCGCATCAATCACATCACTGTTCGTCAGCAACGTCGGCTGCCCAACCAAATCCGTCTGCTTCAGGAAGTTGAACTGCAAACTGTTCAGCGCCTTGATGGACGGCAATACCGACATGCACGGACTGAATCCATACGGGTCGTCACTGGAGGGGAATACCGCCGACCGAAAACAAAGATATGGACAATAATCCATCTCGCTTTCTTCAATTATCGCCTTGTTCGTCAGGTCAATGTACGCACTGTGATACTTCCCCGATTGCTCAAACGACGGCTCTACCGCGTGCAATAACGTAATCCGGTCGTCTAACCACTTCAAATCCTGCCGGTCTTTGTACTTATCCGGTAAATAATTCGGAAATACCGTCAACAAATTCCGCACACTGTACTCAACTTCACGATAAAATACGTTCACAAACCCATACGCGTCCTTGTCAATGTAGAATTCCCGTATCGGCAGCGTCTGATAACTAATGCACTTGTGCTTATAGTCCGGGTCTAAGAACATAATCGCATGACCAAACGCGCCACCCGACATGTAACACTCGTTCATCGCCGGAGAAAAGTTGCTGTACGCACTGTAACGCCTGTCATATATAAATTTGTTCTCCGCATCCAATAATGGCCCGTATTGCTTCTGTAAATTCTCATCCCAAAACTGCAACTTATGCCAAACATACGCCTGCGGGGTTATCATCGAGTTTAATACCGCAGCATATATCGGCAATAAACTCTGCGCCGTGTCATCCATCTTCGGAATCAGTTGGCTTAAATTCCCGTTGCTCCGCTTTACTCGGAAATACGCGTGCCTCGGGTCTGTAAATAACGCTAACTCATCCCACTTTGGTAAATAATTGTCGCGCTTCGACGCTAATCTCTGCTTCCGACTGTTGTAATAATCAAATGTACGTTCCGGTTTCATAACAAAAATCCTTTCCTTTGCTTTCAACCTGCTTATACGTTAGATGACCCCAACGCGCCTTGTTTGTCTATCATCCCAGATAAAAATCCACCGCTCCGATTGCGTGACCCCTGCAGAAAACTGGATAAAAAACCTTGCTTACTCTTCTGGTTCTGCACTTCCGCATTGGTCTCACCTAAGTTAATAAGCGGGTCTGGCGTCTTCGTTACCGCCGGCATCTTTGGACTGCTAAAACTCATGTCATTCTCCTTGTGTATAACTACGACTTATTATAATGTTTTATTTTTTTTATTTCAACAAGTTTTATACCCCTGTTATTTCACCGTTATATAAATACACGCCAGTGTCATATGCTCCGTGGTTCTCTGTGTAGTTTTTCTGTATACGCTCCGCTATCTCTAGTTTAGTGTGTTTCTTTTGAAGTACTTGCCCGGTGTATAAAAAGCTCGCTACTACGTCTTGCTCTAACCCGTGCTTGTTACTAAACTGCTGAAACCTACCAATCTCAGATAACCCCGGAATACAATCCCTTGTAAATCGACAATTGTTTAACCCCCACCTGCCAGACTCTATTTGCTCTTCCCTTAATAACCGCTTTATGCGTATCACATTAAACCCGTTCCGTTTGAATGTTTGGTTCAAACTTAACATGGTCTCTTTGTTCACAGCGGCACTATCAAATGGTAACGCTACTGTACGAATCCCTTGTTGATGCAAATAATCAAACCAAAACTGCCACGGCTTGTCCCTCTCCCATAAAATATTCGTGACAATCGGGGATGTCGCCGTCTCCGCAACTATAGTCGTTACCGTATAATCCCGCCCAGCACTGTGCGAAATATCAAACACTGCTATTTTGTTGGCCGAAGACAACCCCACTACCTCTTTGTCTAACGGGTCTAATATCCGACTCGGCGTCGAATCAAATAAATTTTGTAACTCTTGATAAAATAATGCTGTCGTCATCGGCTTCCCCTCATCAATGAAAGAAAAATCACACGCAAATTCTACATTAAATGTTTGCTCGGCTTGCGCTCTGGTCTTCCCATTCGCTAAACAAAACCTTAGCGTCTCATCGTGTATCTCTTGTATCCTTTCTGGAGTGAACCCGTCAGTGTTTTGGTATACACTTATCATTCGCGTAAACCATTTTGGGTCGTTTTCATACTCTTTGTAAATCCTGTATAAACGAAACCCGTCGTCCGCCCTTGCTGTCCCCAAATAAGCAAGCCACCCATCCCTATCCGCGAGACACGGAAGTATCACTTCCGATATGGTCTCAGCTGGCACCTGAGAAATTTCATCAACTATACACCCGTCCAAGTATCTACCACGATATTTTTCCGCAGCTCGCGCACCCCCCAAGGTTATCTGCGCTCCATTGGCTAACGTAATGACGCCATTTGTCTTGTCAAACCGAATTATGTACCCTTCGTCATCAAATCTCTGAAACATCCCAATAGTATTTGCCATCGATTGCTCTGCGAGCGGACTTATAAATAAATATTGGCCATCTGCCGCACCATTATAAGACCTTTTAAGAAGTTCTGCTACAGCCGCAAACGTTTTACCCGTGCGCCTGGCCGCAACAATACATGCTCTGTGCCAATTACTGGCGTGAAACTCTTTAAAAACTTCTCGAGGTCTATATCTCATTTACAATCCTAATCTATTAAGCCTATATCTCTCATATAATCATCATCCGGGTTTTGTAAATTCTCAGAAAAATCCATTGCCATTGTATTATTTTCTTGTGGTTTTGGCAACAATTTTTTTATTTCGGCTAGTTCTTTTAAAACAACGGAGAGGATTTCTTCTTGTTCTGGACTAAGCACTGGTTTAGCGACA
>Ga0310696_10000916_pt1 | contig 43455 bp, 37 predicted proteins | sample AusTroGonzalo_MG_4_FD_203885 | JGI IMG/M metagenome (GOLD analysis project Ga0310696, IMG submission 203885) | Bovine rumen microbial communities from tropical cattle in Woodstock, Queensland, Australia - Gonzalo_02 (v2) (version 2) | ecosystem: Host-associated > Mammals > Digestive system >... | reverse complement strand
TGAAATGATATATGAATTGTCAATTCAGGATAAAAATTTTAAGTCTGTTGACATTGCAAATAAAATGAATATTTCAAGAGCATCGGTAAGCGAAGCATTAAAAAAACTTTCAGATAAAGGATATATAATTTACGAAAAATATAAACAGGCTCAATTAACCGAAAAAGGGCTTGAGGTTGCAAAAACAATTTACGAAAAACATCAGGTGCTATGTTCGTTTTTTAAAAAGTACCTGAATCTGTCGGAAGAAGAAGCTTCAATAAATGCCTGCCGAATTGAACACGTCATTACGGAAAATGCTTTTATAAAAATTAAAAAAATAATGAAAAATATCTAATCGTGTAAAAATTTGTTAATTACGCCTAACAAATTTAATTAATTTTCCGAATTTGTTGTACAATTTAATTGTTAGGAATACCTAACAAAAGGAGTATAATGAAAATAGGGATTTTGGGAAGCGGACACGGCGGATTTGCGATGGCATCGGATTTATCATATTCGGGCTACGATGTAAAATTATCTTCAATTTATCCTTTCAATTCCAAGCTGAAATATTATAAAAAAGCATCTAAAATAAAAATAGAGGGCATGTTTGAAAAATATTCTTCACCTGTTGTTATAAACACAGATTACATTGATGAAGATATAGAAAAAGTAATAAGAACTTCAGACATTATTTTTATAAACACTCCTGCTTACGGTCAGGATGTTTACAACAAATTAATAGCGAAAAACGGACACAAAGGACAAATAATAGTATTTCCCTGCGGAGGATTTTCGGCAATAAGTTGTCACAACTTTATGCAATCCGTTAATCGTCAAAAAGATTTTATAATATGTGAAACAGGTTCATTTATTTACACAACAAAATTAAAAGGAACGGATACAATTCTTATAAAAAGCATGAAATCCAAAGTAATGTTTGGCTGTACAGATACCGAAAAAACAGATTATGCAATTGGAATATTAAATAAAATATACCCTCAATTTTACAAGGCAGAAAATGTTTGGCAGACGAGTTTCAGTAACCCTTCTTCAGTTCTTCACACAATTACTACTCTTTGTAACATGAGCAGAATAGAGCAATTGGGGTCATACCAAAATTCTTTTTACGACATAACACCATCAGTTGCAAGAATTATTGAAAAAACAGATAAAGAAAGATGTCAAATTGCAGGTTATTTTTATAAAAATGTTATGAATGTGACAGAAATAATGTGCAGTTTGTATAATATCAAATATGACAATATATACGATACAATAAAAAATATTTCTGCATTTAAAATACAGTGGACTCCGGGAAGTATGAATCACAGATATGTTACGGAAGATGTGCCGTATTCAATGGTTCCTATTGCAACAATAGGAAAAAAACTCGGAATACAAACACCATATACGGATTCAATAATCAATCTTGCCTGTATGGCAAATGATACAGATTATTGGCAAAACGGCAGAAATGCTGATAAAATCGGATATACAAATGATAAAGTAGTTTATCCGCAAAAAATGGCGGTAAAATCATGAATAACTTTATTTCAAAATATTTTCCGATAATATTATCAACAGCCGCAGCCTCATTTATGGTAAATCTTGATACATATATTATAAATGTATCAATTCCCTCTATTGCTTCCGATTTTTTTGCGGATAAAGCAGATATTACATGGGTTATTATGTCTTATAATCTGCTCGTTGTTTCTTTGTTACTGATTTGCGGAAAACTTGCAGATAAAACCGGTCTTAAAAAATTATTTATATTCGGCTTTTCAGTATTTACCGTAAGTTCATTTTTATGCGGAATTTCCCAAAATTTACCTCAACTTATATTTTCAAGAATTATACAAGGGATAGGTGCCTCAATTTTATACGCACTTCCACAGGCAATTACAGGAAAATTTTTACCTGTTGAGCACAGAGGTATGGGCTTCGGTTTTAATGCTTCTGCCGCAGCACTCGGAATTATGCTTGGTTCACCGATTAGCGGTATTATTACAGGATTATTGTCGTGGCATTGGATATTTTTTATTAATATTCCAATCGGTATATTTATTATCTTTACTATTATGAGAAATGATAGTTTATTTAAAGAAAATATAACAATTAATACTTCAAAATTTGATATAAAAGGTGCTGTTTTAAGTTTTTTTGCAATTCTTTTACTTACCTTTTGGCTCAACAGACTTAATACAATAGGATTTATGAATGTTATTATGATATTTGTTTTAATTCTGTCCATTACCCTGATATCTTTATTTATTTCACATTGTATAAAGACACAAGAAGCTCTTGTTGATTTGAATTTATTCAAAAATAAATATTTTAGTATGGCAAATATAGCAATGTTTCTAATATCAGCATTTCTTGCAGGGCATAATTTTATAATGCCTTTTTATCTTTCTGAAATACTTAAATTTTCAGAAATTAAAACAGGTTTTGTTTTTATGATATATTCTGCAAGTTATATGCTTTTCAGTCTTGTTTACGGTAAAATATCTTTAAAAACAAATTCGTCAAAAATATCGGCATTAGGGGCATTTATTGCCATTGTTTCAAATTTGTTATTTATTTTTAATATAAACAACTCAAATTATGCAGTAATAATTATTTTCTTTATTTTATTAGGATTTTCGTTTTCATTTTTCATAACATCCAACAACAATTTTGTAATGTCTTTAGCAAAACAGGATAATGCAGGGGCAATTGCCGGTCTGCACAGAATGACAGGAAGAATGGGAATGTTATTCGGCGTTGTCATATTTGAATTTATATATTCACTATCAGGAAAAATTCACTTGAACGGATATATAACCGTATATTCCGCAGCAATAATAATTTGCTTATTTACAGCAGTTTTATCATTATTATGTATAAAAAATAAACTATAATCTGCAATATTGGCTATAACAAATTAGGAAAAAGAATAAATACAAAAATTTTATAATTATGAGATAATAAATTTGAAACCGATTGGATAATCGCGTGCGGATGAACATGCCGTATGAGGAAAGTCCGAGCATTCAAGGGCAGGTCGCCGGATAACGTCCGGTATCGGTGACGGTGAGGATAGTGCCACAGAAAAGTAAACAACCCGAAAGGGTTCAGGTGCAACAGTAGTGTAAAAGACTACTCGGAATACCGAGAGGTATTCTTGCGGTAAACCCCGACAGAATGCAAGTTCAGCAGAAAGGTTTGAGGCTGCCCGCCGACTTTCGACAGAACGCTGGAGCCGTAAGGTAACTTACGGTCGAGACAGATGATTATCTAAAACAGAACTCGGCTTACTAATCGGTTTCACTTTATATGCGCTCGTATCTCAACGGATAGAGTCCGACTCTCCGAAGGTCGTTATCCGGGTTCGAGTCCCGGCGGGCGTAATTTTTGTAATAATTATTATGTTTACAGTGCTTTTTATAATCTGAAATATTTGTTTTAATGAAGATAGTTCATGTTATTGTGTTTGATAATATACCCCGAACAACCCCAACCATCACCACTTTTATTTTTATATTATTTTTTTGAAAACATATTTGAAATAACGGATTTATATTTTTCAAAAATGTTATTACGTTTCATTTTGGCGGTTTGACTCATTAAACCGTTTTCCATACTGAAATTATCCTTAATTACTTCAAACTGTTTAATTTGTTCAAAAGCTTTCAAATTTTGCTTACTCTTAATATGTGTTTCAATTTCTTTTTTGATTAATTCGTGAAGAGTGTGATTTTTGATTGAAAGATTTGTACCTGTTTTCATATCTTTTGCCAGAATACCGCATTTTTTCAAAGCTTCTTCCGACGGAACGACCAAAGCCCCGATTGATGACTGGTCTTGTCCGACAAGCATAATCTGGTCAATATAAGGACTTTCAAGACATGCTTCTTCAATAGGCACAGGTTCAACATTTTCACCGTTGGAAAGGACTATCGTTTCTTTAAGTCTGCCAACGAGAACAAGGTTATTGTCAGCAGTAAGCCAGCCGATATCACCTGTGTTGAACCAACCGTCATCACTCAAAACTTTTTTTGTTGCTTCTTCGTCTTTATAGTAACCGTTCATAACCTGATAACCACGGACATGAACAACACCTTTCTGGAATATTCCAAGCTCACTTCCTGTTTCTATATCAAGAATTTTTACTTCTGTTGCATTTAAAGGTTTTCCGCAGCAGCCTAAAAAGTTAGGTTCATCAACATAACGCAGTGTCAAAACAGGTGAAGTTTCGGTTAAACCGTAACCCTCTCTTAAATTTACGCCAATCGCATCATAGAATAACTGGTCTTTCATAGACAAAGCTCCGCCGCCTGAAATTGATGCCCTGAAATTCACACCTGCAGATGTTTTGATTTTTTTATACAGCGTATTTGTAAAAAACATGTGAAAAGGCTTTAAAAAAGACCTTGCAGCTATATGATACAAATTAGAAAGAATGTGATAGCCCGTCTTTTTATTTGTAATTCTGCGCTCACTGTACATTTTGTGAATTTTATATGTAATACTGAGTTTTACCGCAAAATCAAATATTTTATATATTAACGGTGATGTTTGTTTCAATTTTTGGAATATACCAAGCCTCAATGCTTCCCATATTCTCGGAACAGACATTAATGTGTCTGTATTGTACCTCGTAAGGTCATTTTTTAGTCCCGAAAGAGTTGAGAAATGCAAATGACAACCCGAAGATAAATAATATAACTGTACTATATGCTCATAAGCATGCCATACGGGAAGAATCTGGAGAGTATTTTCTCCCGGCTTGGATTTAAACCCGAGATGAACGGGGTAAAACTGAGAAACAAGGTTTTTGTGAGTCAGAAGAACACCTTTCGGGTTTCCCGTGGTTCCCGAAGTGTACAGCATAACAGACGGTTCATCCAGATTTTGTTCGGGTGCGGCAAATTCATGATTTTTACCCTTTTCAATTATTTCATCATAAGAATAAACCGGATAATTTTCGTATTCACAGGTATCTTTTTCCGATTTAAACATTATTACTATAAATTTAAAATTATATTTACCAAGATACGGTTTAAGATTGTTAAATAACCGTTCATCTCTTAACACCAGACCGACAGCATCGCTGTGAGTCATAATATAATCAAGTTCTCCGACAGGAGCGTTTGAGCCTCTCAAAACAGCTATTGAACCACATCTCAGTACGCCCTGTTCGCAGGCACACCATCTGCCGTTGTTTTCTGTAAAAATACCTACAAACTCGCCTTTGTTAAGTCCTAATGACTGAAGCCCCGAAGCGAAATATGACATTTGACTTTCAAGCTCATCATACTTCATGTATATATTATTATATGTATCCGTAATTGCATCTGATTCTTTATAATTTACAATTTTAGACTTTACATAGTTGTTGACGGATGTTTTATCTGATAAAAATTTTTCCATTTGTCTTATATCAGACTTTAAATGTCTTTTTAATATGAGTTTTCTTGCTCTCTCTCTGCGAACATCAGTATATGTCATTTTCACCTCAACACTTACTTTAATATTATTATTCTAACCGTAACTTAAATACAAAACAAGTATATTAAAAAGCATGCGGAAGATATGAAAAGAATAATAATTTACAGACCCGAGAATTATAATAATTTTTTAAAATATTCCGAATCACGCATTGCAGCCTCAGTACACGCAGGCCCGTTATAAATAGTTGAAGTATTATTGCAGACATAACCCGAATAGGGTACTCCGGGAGAGGACGGCGTTAACGACTGGGTATCATTATTAATATAAAAAGTAAAAAAGTCATATCCCCAGCGATTAGGACCTTTATCACCATTGATATCCACATCTATATACATGGCATGGGAAACACCACCTTTATAAAAACAGAAAATCATACCGTCCTGAACAGTAAAACAATTTTGCATCTGATTTGTGAATTCGTGGTCACTTACTCCTGCACGGTTTATATACTTTGAAACATTAACACAATTATCCTTACAGATTACGGAAAAATATTTTATAAATCTGCTGCGAAAATCCGGTGCACTGTCAACATTAACATCATAAATAATATCACCATAATCGGTTTTCATCTTTTGAACAGCCTGAGATGTCACGCTGACTGCTTTCTTAAATTGCGAGCGAAGTTCGTTTTTCTGTAAATTATTTATCAATGTCGGAATAGTCATTGCCGCAATAACACCAATAATAACCAAAGTTATCAAAACTTCAGCGAGCGTAAAACCGCTTTTAAATTTTTCAATATATTTTTCCATATATTTATTATAACACAAGGCATGCTAATTTTAGAAATACCTGTGTTTATGTTCAATCAAACAGATGATAATTGTTAAATTTTAATTAGTAAATTTTTCAAAATAGAGAATGAATTTAGTAATTTTAAAATTTAAAAAACCGAAAAGCCATGTTGTCAGGTTATTTTCATGTTTTTAAAATTTATTTATTAAGATATGTTACAAAATCCAAAAATTTTGTTATAAGCCAAAAAACAATAATAAAAAGGTTTTCGGGATTATAAAAGGTCTAAAACCATGATGAACATGGGGTTTTGTATATACTTTTTATATCAAAAAAGGCAATTTTTATATACAACTTTTTTTTATATTAGTGTACACACAACAAAAAGATAGGAGAATAGATTATGGGTTTTGCAATGTTTACGGCAAGGAAAATGAGCCTTCAATCCAAAGTAAATGATTACAATGCCAGATTGATGGAAATTTCCAACAAAGAAAATCAGTTAGTTAACAAACACGCTATGTTACAACAAATAGGCAATACAGCAGGTTCGTTAGGCAGTATGGCAGGCGGACTTATCGGAACATTTGTAGGAGGTCCCGTTGGCGGCGCACTCGGCGGAAGTATCGGTAACTTCCTCGGACAAAGCATCGGTAACAACACATTCAACCAAACAAAAATGAATGCTGACCAAAAGAAACTTGATACAGAAAAACAAAGACTTACTACTTTATTACAAAAAGCTCAGGCTGAACTTCAGCAGGTAGAAAAAGCAGAAGAACAGGCAATCAAGAGTGGTACTCCGAAGTACGTAGGATAAAATAATTTACACACAACAAAAACAAAGCACCGCCCAAAATGGCGGTTTTTGTTTGTAAAATTAATCTGAAAGAAGCCTTGCGGTGAAACCTCTGTTACTCAGTTCATCTCTCAGTTCAATCGCTTTTCTTCTGTCGGCAAAAGAACCTGCCTGAACGATATACTGTCCGTTTACGGCTTTAATAAAAGGCTGAATTCCGGGGATTGACTGCGAAATTTTTGTTTTTGCAGCCGTTGCCTCTTCGGAACTGTTGTAAAAACCCACATAAACCTTTGTTACCTTTATGCTTGGTGCGGGTGTTACCTGCTGCACTTCTTTTATTGTAGGAACGGGTGCAACCGTTATGTATTTTGTACTTACTGGAAGCGGAATTTCTTCGGGCATGAGAGAAGCAGCGGTACTTGTTGCGCTATTCGGTCTTAAGCTTTCCTTTGCTTTTGTTGCTTTTACTTTATTGTCTTTTGGCAACGGATTATCAGATTCTGCTTTCAGATATTTTTCGGAAGTAGGCTCCTGATTATCCTCATACTGAATCCATTTTAATCTGTCATCAATATCGGAATCTGAATCGGTATCATCGGTCTGAATTTCATTTTGTCCTATGTTTACGTCGACGGTCGGGGAAAAATGTTTAAGGGCAATTCCCATGACCAGAACAGCTACTATAAAAGTTATGACAAATGCTGAAATAAAGACGATTTTTGTATTATTTGTTTTTGATTTTTTCTTGCTTTTTGGCATAATAAAACTCCAATAATAATATAAATATACTATATTAAACCGAATAGCAAATCATTTAATATGAGTAGAATTATATATTTTCGGAATTATTCTTCTTCGTCGGCTGCTTCTTCAACTTCTTTTATAACTTCTCTGATGATTTTCTGTGTGTGTTCGGGCAGAGAGTAGTCATTCAGAATTTCGTACAGTATTTTTTCGCCGTTAATGTTAAACAGGGCAATGATTACGTTTTTGACGACATCTTCGGATTTGTCGGAAAGAGAACCGTATAAAAGTCCGGAAACTCTTTCGTCATCAAGATTTGATAATGCTTCAACGGCGTTAACTCTTACCTGAACCGAGTCATCTTTCAATGAAGCTTTCAGGGCATTGAAAACTCTGTCGCTGTTGAAGTTAATCCTTGAAAGGGCTTCAATGGCTCTTTCTTTTAAGAAAGTAAACTTGTCAATAATCCCCTGTTTTGCTTCCAGAATGCCCACAAGAGAGTCAACAGCTTTTGTATCGCCAATCATACCGAGTGCAAATGCTGCGGATTCTTTCAGATAAACCGAATTTTCGTTTTCATCGTTCAGAATTTCTGACAAAGGCAATACAGCGTATCTGTCGCCGATTTTTCCGAGAGCTTCTGCGCAGCTCAGTCTTAACTTGTAATTTTCCTGCTTGTTGTTCAGACAATATAAAAGAGAGTTTACCGCGGAGGTATCTTTTATATTGGCAAGAAGTTTTGCAACATTGACTCTTATTTGGGTCTGAATTTCCGTATCCTGAATTTTATTTTTAAAATTATCTTTTAAAATAAGAGCATCGACCAAAACCGAAACAAATTCTTTGCTTCTGTGTTTGTTCATTTTTTTGAGAATGTGGTTTATAACGTTATAATCATTGCTGATAATAAAGAAATAATTTAATATTTTTGAAAATTTATCAGGAGATATTTCTGCCTCAAGTTTGTCAATTGCGGATAATGATTCTTGAAAATTATCGGTTTTATTAATTAAACACTCATTTGCAACAGTGTCAAAATCAAACTCCGTCATATCCAAATCTCCTGTTTTTTATATTTTAAAAAGAAAACAAAGATATTTCAAGTGTTTGAGAGGAAAAGTTAAAGAGATAATAAGAAAGAGAGGTCTTTTTCCGAAACGGATTTATCAATAATATTTTTTATTTCTTCACAGGAAATATCAAAATTCATATTTTCGACAGGCTTCAAATCAGACACTTTTTCCGCGTTAATGAAGCCTTCGTTTATTGCTATAAATTCTCTGTAAGTTTTTAGCATTTCTTTTGTGTTTTGGGGAATTTGGGCATTTTTGACACGATAATATTTAACATCTGCTTCAAACTTGTTTATGTATTCCAGCAAAAAATCAATTCCGTCGCAGGGTGCGTATTCGGCTTTTTCTTCTTCTGTCATTTCTAAGAACGGGTTATCTGAAATAGTTTCATCCTGATATTTGTTCATAATATAGAAAGCCCAAGCCATGCAGCCTTTATAAAAAGCAATGTTGTTTAAAAGAGCTTTATGAAGTTTCGGGAAACACGCATTATAATATCTCGTTTTTCTCGGGAGCTGAGGCATTGAATTCAGGTCTTGTTCAACAGTATATGCAACACTCCACAAATCCTGTGTTAATTCTCCGTATCCGGGGTCAAAAGGAACAGACATGGCAACCTAACTTCTTTCATTAAATTGTGATAAAAATCTTACATCGTTATTGAAGAATAACCTTATATCGTCAATAGCGTATTTGAGCATTGCAAGACGCTCAACACCCATACCAAAAGCAAAACCGGAATATTCTTCAGGGTCTATGCCGACGTTTTTAAGTACGTTGACGTCAACAACACCTGCTCCCAAAATTTCAAGCCAGCCTGTGCCGGAGCAGGTTCTGCATCCTTTACCGTTACACATAATACACTGAACGTCGACTTCTGCGCTCGGCTCTGTGAACGGGAAAAAGCTGTTTCTGAGTCTTGTGGGTCTTTCACCGCCAAAATAAATAGTAATGAACTGATTTAAAACTCCTTTTAAATCACCGAATGTAATGTCTTTATCTATCAAAAGACCTTCAATTTGGTGAAACAGATTGTTTTTTCTTGCGCTTACAGATTCGCATCTGTAAACACGTCCGGGGGCGATTACTCTGAGGGGAGGTTTGCGTGTGAGCATTTCTCTGATTTGAGCTCCGGAAGTTTGGCTTCTCAAAATCGTACCGTCATTATCTTCGCAATAGAATGTGTCCTGCATATCTTTTGCCGGATGGTCAGGCGGGAAGTTCAGCATATCAAAGTTTACATATTCGGTTTCAACTTCCGGTGAATTGAGTGAATCAATAAGAGAAAATCCCATGCCTTTAAATATTTCCGTAATTTCATTTATTGTTTTTGTAAGAGGATGCACTTTCCCTCTCGGAATTTGAAATCCCGGAAGAGTTATGTCTATTACTTCTGATTTCAGTTTTTCGTTTCTTTCGGCAGTTTTAAGCTTTTCGAGTTTTGATTCAAAAAGTGACTGTAAATCTGCGGATATTTTGTTCGTCAGAGAACCGATTATTTTTTTATCTTCTGCCGATAAATCTTTAAGGTTTTTTCTCAAATTATTAAGCTCACTTTTTCTTGACATGTGAGTATTTTTTACTTCATCAAGTTGTGAAACTGATTGTGCTTTGTCTATTTCGGACGAAATCATCGTAAATAAATTTTCTAATCTTTCTTTCATGTGAACCTCAAATATGTATTCTTTAAGTAAATTATATGATAAAAACTTTACGATGTGAAAACTTTTTGATATAATTTTTATATTATGAAGAAGAATTTATTAAAAACATTAGCTGTAATCAGCATTTTAAACTTATTTAATCAGGTTTCCGCAAAAGAGTATGTTAATGATTTGGCGACTCTTTTTACGAATAACGAAGCAATAATTTACGAAATTAACATGCGTTCGTTTAATGCAAATGACAAGAACGGAAACGGAATTATTGAATTTGAGCTTGGAGAAACGAGCGGTACGTTTCTGAATGCAATAGACAGGCTCGACGAGCTTCAGAATTACGGTGTCAATGCAATACACCTTCTGCCGATTAATCCGGTCGGAAAATTGAGAGCAAAAGGAACAGCAGGCTGTGTATATGCTATGACGGATATTCACGGTATTGACCCGAATTTGTTTGATAAAAAGTCAAAACTTTCACCGAAAGAGCAGGCAAAAAAATTTGTTGATGAATGTCACAAAAGAAATATAAGAGTTTTTGCGGATATTCCGGCATGCGGTTCTTATGAAATGACAAAATTAAGACCCGAATTGTTCCTGCATGATGAAAAAGGAGAACCGATTGTTCCCTCAAACTGGTCTGATGTTTGCTTATTTAAAGTGTGGAATGAAAACGGAAAGATAAACCAACAGCTTATTGATGAGCATAAAATGTATGTTGATATGCTTATGGAAATCGGTATTGATGGCATAAGAGCAGATGTTGCAAGAATTAAGCCGAAAGAATTTTGGGTTCCTGTTATCAAATATGCAAAGGCAAAAGACCCCGAATTTATGTTTCTTGCAGAAGTTTGGGAGGACTATAAAAAACCGCCCTCACCTTATGTTGACATAACCGGTTACAAACAGTTATTAAAAGCAGGTTTTGACGGCTATTACGGCAGCTGTATCAATTTCCTGCAAATAAAAGATGCTAAAAGATTTAAAAACTTATTCACATACGTTTCCAAAAAAAGATACGGAAAGAGAAAGGCTATAATAGGCTGCTTTGGCGGTCATGATTCAAAAAGTCCTTATTTGACTTCTGAAAATTATGCACAGGCAATAATGTATATGAATGCTACATTGCCTTTAAATCCGTACTATCTGGATGGCTTTGCAACTGGTGATACTTATATGTATCCTTATAACGGAAAAGTTGCAAAGAAAACCTACACAGACAGTGATGTTTATTATGCTCATGAGGGACAGATTGATATCTTCAATTACTCAAGACGTCCCGGCGGTAATAATAAAAAAATGGCTAAACTTTTAAAAGAAACTATACAATTCAGAAAAGATTTGGGTAAAATAGCAACCCATGGCAAAATGAACATGCTTAAATCCTCAAATGAAAGTGTCATTGCTTATGAACGCTCTTATGGCAACGAGGGTGTGATAGTTGCAGTTAATATTGACCAAAAAAACAAATCATTCGCATATATTCAGGTTAATCCCGATAAATTGCACAAAATACAAATCATCACTGATGAGGGTGAAATTGATACAACAAGAGGAAAAGTAGTTGTAAATCTTCCTGCCGGAAAAGCTGCAGTTTTACGCTACAAGTTGTTATAAAATTGACCGGTGTCAAATTTATACTATAATTAAGTTAAAAGATGAATAAAAGGAAAAAATATGTCTAAAAACACTGATATGGTACCAATAGAGGTTTGTATATTAACAGTTGACCATGACATCAAAGGTACTGTATATGTGTCAAAATATACTGATACAAACAGAGAACTTACAGATTTATTAAATGACGGCGGTAAAAGATTTTTGGCTGTGACGAATGCGGAAATTTTATCAAGAACAACATCAGCACCGCCGCGTAAATATAATTTCCTTGAAATTCATATTGATTATATTTTGATGGTTCATCCGTCAAGTCAAGTTGTATTCAGAGAATCAAGCAAAGCTCAGGAAGATATTGCAAGGTTCAGAGAATTAAGAAACAAACTGAATCAGACAAAACCGTTTTAGATATGAAAAATTATAATATTCTTTTAATAAATTTTGGCGGCATCGGTGACGAAATTCTCTTTTTGCCTGTCATTAAAAGTATAAAAAAACGTTATGTAAACTCAAAAATCACTCTTTGTCTTGAGTCAAGAAGCAGGAGCATAAAAGATTTATGTCCTGAAATTGATAACTTAATTTTTTCGGATATAAAGTCAAAAAACAAATATATTGAACTTCTGAAATTGTATTTTAATGCGCTTTTAGGAGGATACGACGCGGTTATTTCTTCGGGGGCAAACAAATTAATTCCTCTTTTGCTGTTTTTTACAGGAATTAAAACAAGAATAGGATATAAAAATAATTCCTTTACAGGTAAGCTGCTTACGGAAGCGGTTGTATTAAACCAAAACCAATATGCGGGAAAAATGTACCATGATTTGGTAAAAAATTTTGCACAGGATGAGTATTCAAATCCCGAAATATCAGTTGCAAAATCTGAATTAACAAAAGATATGATACTTATTCATCCCGGAGTCAGCAAAATGAGTATCAAAAAAAATATTATTAAAAACCACGGTAACAAAAAATGGGCAGAATTAGTCAAAAATCTTCTTCAGGGAGGTCATAAGGTCTGTCTTGCGGGAGGTCCCGACGATAAAGAATGTATAGATGAAATTCTTAGCGAAATAAAAGATACTGATTGTTCAAATTTGTATAACGCTTACGGAAAAACGAAAAATCTTAAAGATTTGGCGGGTTTAATTGCGGGCAGCAAAGTTGCAGTATGCTCCGATTCTGCACCGATGCACATTTCTGTTGCTTCTGATACACCGACAGTGGCTGTTTTTGGTCCAACTGACGAAAAAAAACTTGTTCCCGAAAAAGACAACATAAAAATTATCAGAGCAAATGTTGACTGCAGACCCTGTCTTTGGGATAAAAGGCAAACCAGTTGTGATACAAAAGAGTGCCTTAACATTGAAACAAAAGATATAATTAATGCAGTAAAAGAACTTTTGTCGTAAAATATTTTTGTAAATAACACATTAGCTGAAACAAAACAAAAGAATAGAGGAACGTCGTGACAGAAGAAAAATATTTTCCGCAGGAAATTGAAAAGCGAAGAAGAGAACTATGGATAAACAATAAAGTTTATAAGGTGGAAAAAACGACAGACAAAGAAAAATACTATGTTCTGTCAATGCTTCCGTACCCGTCCGGCAAACTTCACATGGGACACGTCAGAAACTATACAATTTCTGATGTTATAGCAAGGTTCAAAAAAATGAATGGATATAACGTTCTTCATCCCATGGGGTGGGACAGTTTCGGATTGCCTGCCGAAAATGCCGCAATTCAGCACGGTGCAGACCCGGAAACATGGACACTTGAAAACATAAAATATATGAAGAGCCAGCTCCAAAAGTTGGGAATTATGGTTGATTGGGACAGAGAAATTGCAAGCTGTCTCCCCGATTATTACAAATGGACACAGTGGTTCTTCTTAAAATTCTTTGAAAAAGGACTGGCTTATAAAAAAGAAGCAGCCGTCAATTGGTGTCCGAAGTGTGCAACAGTTCTTGCCAATGAGCAGGTAATAGACGGAAAATGCTGGAGATGCGATAGTGTTGCCGAAAAAAAATATCTTTCGCAATGGTTCTTAAAAATAACCGATTATGCGGATAAGCTTTTAAATGACCTTGAAAAGCTTGACGGTTGGCCTGCAAGAGTTAAAACAATGCAAAAAAACTGGATTGGAAAATCGCATGGTGCAATTTTAAAATTCAAAGTAAAAGAAATTGACGGACTCGAAATTCCTGTATATACAACAAGACCTGATACGGTATTTGGTATTACATACCTTGTTGTTGCACCGGAATATAAAGATATTGATAAGTTGACCACGCCTGAAAATAAGGCTGCTGTTGAAGAATATCGTAAAAATGCTTCAAGAATGACGGAAATTGAAAGATTATCGACAGAAAGAACCAAAACAGGTGTGCCTTTGGGAACTCACATAATAAACCCTTTTAATGGAGAAGAAAGTGAGATTTGGGTTGCGGATTATGCCCTTGTAGAATACGGAACCGGTGCGGTAATGGCTGTTCCTGCCCATGATGAAAGAGATTTTGCTTTTGCAAAAAAATATGACAAAAAGATAAAAAGGGTAATTGATAACCCGGAAAATCCCGATGCACCGCTTAATGAAGCCTATGTTGAACCTGGAGTTCTTGTAAATTCCGGCAAATTTACGGGAATGAAAAATGAGGATGCAAAGCAGGCAATTACTAAGTTTGCTGAAGAAAATGGTTTCGGAAAAGAAACAACCCAATTCAGATTAAGAGATTGGTTAATTTCAAGACAAAGATACTGGGGCGCACCAATTCCGATAGTATATTGCGAAAAATGCGGAACAGTTGCCGTTGATGAGAGTGAGCTTCCTGTTCTTCTTCCGAAAGATGTCGATTTCTCGGTAAAAGGCAAATCGCCAATCCTTACGTCACCGACATTTTTGAAAACGAAATGCCCGAAATGCGGTGGTGAGGCTGTCAGAGAATCTGATACAATGGATACGTTTATGTGTTCAAACTGGTATTATTACCGTTATATTGATGCGAAAAACGATAAAGAACCATTTTCAAAAGAATTATCTGATTACTGGTCACCGGTTGACCAGTATGTAGGCGGTATTGAACACGCAATTTTGCACCTTCTTTATGCAAGATTTTTTACAAAAGTAATCCATGATATGGGACTTGTTGACTGTGATGAACCGTTCAAAAATCTTTTGACACAGGGTATGGTTTTAAAAGATGGTTCAAAAATGTCAAAATCAAAAGGCAATACAGTTGATCCGGATGAGATTTTTGAAAATTACGGTGCAGATACGGCAAGATTATTTATTCTTTCTGATTCACCTCCGGGAAGAGATTTTGACTGGTCTGATGCAGGTGTTGAAGGCTGTTATAAATTTGTAAACAGACTTTGGAGATTATTTGTCCAAAACAAAGATAATATTATAGTTAATTACAAAATACCTGATGTTAAAGAATTATCACCTGAAAATAATATGCTATTAAGACAAACGCATATTGCGGTGAAAAAGATAACACAGGACATTAATGCGGAATTCCAGTTCAATACGGTCGTATCAATGTACAGAGAATTTTCAAACACAATATTTGAATATTTGGGTAAAAAATCTCAACTGAAAGAACAGGATAAACACGTTTTAAGCTTCTCTCTTTTAACTCTGCTAAAACTGATAGCTCCCGTTGTTCCTTTTATGAGTGAAGAAATCGGTGAAAAAATCGGTTTGAAGCAATCAATTCATGAAGAAAAATGGCCGGATTTCAATGAGAATTTGGCAAAAATGAGTTCAATAACTCTTGTTGTTCAGATTAACGGAAAAATCAAGGACAAAATTGAGGTTGAGGCTGAAACCAGCAAGGAAGAACTTGAAAAAACAGCACTTCAAAGCGAAAAAATAAAAGCATTGCTTGAGGGGCAAAATGTGGTCAAAGTGATAACGGTACCTAATAAACTGGTAAATATAGTTGTCAAATAACAAATGAAGAGGGTTTTAAACCCTCTTCATTTTATATATTAACGTTTTTCATCATATCAATTAAAGTGCTGATAGTTGTATCCATTGAAACGCTGTCCGTTACTCTTTGCTGTAAGAATGCGTTGATTTGAGGCATATATTCTATTGCAATATCAAGCCTCGGGTTACTTCCGGGGTTATACATACCTACGTCAATCATATCCTTATTTTCACGGTATAATGACATCAATGTTCTCATCTTTGCTGCTGCAGCTTTGTGTTCAGGGGTACAAATGGCGCTGAAAAGACGGCTTATACTCCCCAAAACGTCAATTGCGGGATAATGGTTCATTTCAGCAACTTTTCTCGATAAAAATATGTGTCCGTCGGTAATACCACGAACAGTATCAACAACAGGGTCATTTATGTCATCACCCTCCATAAGAACAGTATATAAAGCAGTAATTGAACCCCTTGGTGAATTTCCCGCTCTTTCAAGAACTTTTTGAAGCCATGAGAATATTGACGGAGGATATCCTTTCATTGTGGGTGGTTCTCCGATTGACAATCCGACTTCTCTTCCCGCCATTGCGCAACGGGTAACAGTATCAGTCATAAGAAAAACTTTTTTGCCCAAATCTCTGTAATATTCGCAGACAGTCGTTGCCGTGTGCAGGCATTTTTGTCGAATTAACGGCGGCTGGTCGCCTGTAGAGCATACAAGAACAGATTTTGCCATACCCTCGGGACCTAAAGCGTCCTCAACAAATTCTTTAACTTCACGACCACGTTCACCTATCAGCGCAACCACGTTTACGTCGGCATCGGAGTTTCTTGCAATCATACCGAGAAGTGTCGATTTACCTACTCCGGAACCCGCAAACAAACCCATACGCTGTCCGCCGCCAAGAGTCAGAAGAGAATCAATTGCACGAACACCGCATGAAAATTTTTGTGTAATGATAGGTCGTTCAAATGCATCGGGTGGCGGATTATCAACAGTCATCCATGTTGCTCCTGATGTATCAAGAGGTTTCCCGTCAATAGGTTCTCCGAGAGGACTGATAATTCTTCCCAACAAAAAATCACCCATAGGAACAATAATCGGCTTTCCTGTTGACTGAACGAGAGAACCCTGTCCTATTCCTGCACCGTCATAAAGAAGAAGCAATTGGGCATATTCGCCTTTGAAAGCAACAACTTCTGCTGCTTTCCTTTCACCTGTACTGGTTTCAATAAAACAAAGGTCACCGATTTTCAACCCCGGAAGATTTACTTCAACGGTCAAACCCAAAAGCTTTGAAACAGAACCTTTATATGAAAAAAGCGGGGTATTCTCAATTATTTCATTTGCCCTTTTCTTTGTAAATTCAATTGAACGTTCCATGTTTTGTGTCAGCATAATCAGTTCCCAAAGTTATAATCTTGTGTAAACGCTTCTCCAATAGTATCTACGGCTTCAACCCTTATATCCGTGATTAGTTCCGAATAGGAAATAACAACAATTGTCGGAATGTGTCTTTCAAGAAGCTGGTACAACGGCAGTCTTATTCTCGGAGAACATAATATTACGGGTTGAGTACCTATATTTTGATGCGCACGCATAAGTGTTTGTGCGGATGATTCGATTAATTCCTGAACCTGAAGCGGGTTTAACAGGAACATAGTTCCAAGCTCTGTTCTCTGGCAGCTGTCGTCCAGTGTTTTTTCCCATTCTGCTGACAACGTCAAAGCATACAATGTTTTATCCTGATTAGCATTAGAAAGACAAATCTGACGCCCGAGAGCCGCTCTAAGACGTTCCGAAAGAATGTCAGGTTCTTTTGAAAAACGTGCAAAGTCGCAAAGTCTTTCAAAAATGAACATAATATCTTTGATTGAAACTTTTTCCCTGATGAGGTTAACAAATATTTTTCTGAGGTCACTTGTTGAAATAATAGTAGGAACAAGGTCGTTAACAAGTGTCGGGTCCTGAGATTTTACAAGTTCCATAAGTTTGAGTACATCGGTTTTTGTCATAACTTCGTCTACATACTTACGAACCGATTCTTGTAAGTGTGTAACGATTACATCTACCGGATCAACCTGAGTTAAACCGTCATTCGGGTCAAAATCATCAGGATTTAACCAGTAAGCAGGTGTTTGGAATGTCGGGTCAACACCGACGATAGCATCTTTCGGAACATCTTTTCCCAAGGAATCCCATTGGTCAGCAATAACCATGTTTTTACCGGGGTAAACAGAACCCGTAGCAACTGTATTACCACGAATTGCAATTAGGTACTCGTTTGCATCAAGTGCCGAGGAGTCCATAATTCTTATGTTCGGAATAATAAAACCGAGTTCATCTGTAACACGCTGTCTTAAAGCTGCGATTTTCGGAAGAAGCTGACCGTCCTGGTCAGGGTCGGCTATAAGCAGTAATCCCGAGCCGACTTGTAAACTCAGTACGTCAACACCGAGTCTTTCATACATTTTGTTCGGGTTAACAAGGTCCTGCATGTTTTGACGTACGCTTTCCAGTTGTCCCAACTGTGCCTGTACATCCTGATTTACAAGTACCGAGAATGCTGATACCGAAATAATTATTGAATATATAATGAACGGATACCACGGCAGACCTGTCCAAAAAGAAGTCAGAGCAATAAATATTAAAAAGCCGCATGCGAAGAACAAACTGAAAGGTTTACTTAAAATCTGGTTTTCCAAATCTTTACCCAAAGACGGACTTGCGGCTGTCGAACGGGTCATTACGATACCTGCAGAAACAGCCATTAAAAGCGAGGGTAATTGTGAAGCTAAACCGTCGCCAATTGTTAATACTGTATATTTTTGAACCGCTTCAAGAGGTTGAAGTCCGTTTTGGAGTATCCCGATTAACAAACCTCCGACAACGTTGATGATAACGATGATGATACCCGCCATCGTATCACCTTTTACGAACTTCATAGCACCGTCCATAGAACCGAATAAGCTTGATTCTCTCTGCAAATCTTCACGACGTCTGACCGCCTCGTCCGGTGAAATTAAACCGGCGTTGAAGTCTGCGTCAATTGTCATCTGTTTACCGGGCATAGCGTCTAATGCAAATCTCGCGGAAACTTCGGCAATACGTTCTGAACCTTTGGTGATAACCATAAACTGTACAACTGTAATAATAAGGAAAATTACGAAACCTACGACAAGATTACCGCCAGTAACGAAGTTTCCGAAAGCATCAATAACTTCACCTGCTTCTCCTTTTGAAAGAATTAAACGGGTTGATGCGATTGACAAAACCAGTCTGAACATTGTTCCGATAAGGATAATTGACGGAAATGCAGACAATTCAAGCGGTCTTTGTATATATATGGAAATCATTAAGAGAACAATTCCCAGAGTAATATTAAAGGAAATTGACATGTTTATAACCCAAGCAGGTAATTCTGCAATCAAAATGATAATCAGAAGTACTACGAATATTGCAAGTCCTAATTCACTTAACGGATTATTATTCATTGCCTATTCGTTCTCCCGTACCTTTTTAAATGCCAATTCCAAAATTGATAATCCTGTATCAATTGTTGCATCAATGATACCGTTGTCGGTTACAATTATTGCTCCTCCTGATTGGATGTTTTCATCGGGAACAACTTTTATACTTGCTTCTCCCGAATCAAGAGATAATGCTGCCGGTAAATTTTCACGTACTGTTGCAACATCCTGAGGCATAACTTTTACGGTTATGCGGTTTTCTAACTTGAAAGAATCCCCGAGAGCAGATTTTATCAATGAAATCAAAGTCATTCTATCCTGTTCGAGTTCTTTGTTAATAATTTTTTTTGCAATTTGTACTGAGATATCCAGAATATGGGGAGCTATATCATTAAACATGACTTCTTTGTAACTGAAAAAATCATTAATTGCTTCGTGTAATGCCTGAATATCTGCTATTGCATTTTCAAGACCTATTTTGTGTCCCTCTTTTACTGCCTGTTCCCTAATGGTTTTTGCTTCATCCTGCGCGCGGGAAACAATGTTCCTGTCATCAACACGTCTGTAACCTCTTCTTCTGCTTCCCTGACGGCGTTCTTGTCTTGCGTCAAAAATAATGTCCTCAAAATTCAAAGGGGTTTTGGATTCCTCTGTATTTTTTACAGGGGAATTAACCTCTTGTTTTGGGGCTGGAGGAGGTGTTTGCTGTTTGTTTATTATATTTTCAGACTGATTTTTTTTGATAATCATTTACTTTTGACTCTATGTATTTACATATAATATTAAGCACTTGTGTCGGGAAATTCAGTTTTTCGTAAATTGACGGATTTTCAATAAGTTTTGCAACTAACGTTCTTTCTTTATTTATCAGTTCCTGAGTATATTCCGGCGGAAGTGTTCTGACATTTCTCCCGAATGCTCGCATAATTCTGGGAATATTTATGAAATCTGTTTTGGGCAGTTCACTTTGGAATTGTTTTAAACATTGTGCGAGTAACTCTGGGTCGATTTGCTGTTCAAGATTATCCATCTGCATATATTGAAGAACAACGTTTGCATCAGATGAATTGAATTTCGTTAAAATAGTCGTAACTTTATCGTTCGGAAGTTTTTTTGCAATAAGTGCAAATGTTGCAAGTTTTAAGACTTTTAAATCACTCGCATTAGCTAAAGCAGCATTATCCTGCTGAGCCATAACATCTATGTTTGACTGATTTGCGGCAAATTGCGCCTGTTCCTGACTTAAAACGCCTCTCTTCATTAACTCGGCGAGAGCTTCATTGTATGCTTTTTTAACGTGATGCTCAACAATACCAATCATCTGGTCTGTCGGAACGTTCCTGAAAGTGGATTGCTTTGCAATTTCAAATATCGTGTATGCAACTTTTTGCATTACCGAATCACGAAATTGAATCGGAATATTTCCTCTTATAAGGTCCATTGACTTATGGTAAGACCATTCGCCTATGAATTGGGTAATTATGGAAGCCTGTTCAACGGTATAATCGTGTTCGGTATCGTTAAAGAGAGCTTCACCCGCCATAAAACAATAGTTTTTTACGGTATTATATACATAATCTTTATCAGTTTTACCCAGTTCATTGGGTAAAACCGCCAATGCCTGATTTGATAAATCATCCGCAAATTCTTTGTATAAAAAATCTTTTGCTCCCACGACTATACCACCCGATTACGAACGTTCTATCCAACTCGTCACTTGATTTGTAATTTCATCCAAATCCGCTTGTTCAATGTCAGTTCTTAAATCTTCAACAACATCCTGTATATTTTCTCCGGGCTGTAAGCCTATTGCCTGAGCAGAATTCGGTTGATTTGAAATTTGTGCCGCAACTTGTTGTGATAATGCCTGCTGTTCCATTAAACTTTGAGAAATTTGTGCTTGTTTTTCAATTAACTGAGAAGCTTTTAAATTAACGTCATTAAGTTGTTTTTCCTGTTCAGCGGCTTTTCTTCTGAGCATTTCAACTTCTTTTTCCTGATCATCGGATTTTTTCCTCAACTTTTTAGAAACTGCGGAAAATCCTATAAATAAACCGAGTACGATAATTGCAACCGTAAGCCACCATGGATTACCGCTTTCCTCAGGTTTTGGAAGATTAGCAGGTTTATCCGATGTTAAATAAGGTTCAATAGCATCCGAATATGCAATTGAAACACTTGACGGTTTTACTTTCGGTGATGCAGCACCTGCAATCAGAACTTTTAAATCGTCTTCGGTCATATTCGACGGCATTGCGGATGATTCAATCGTGACGGCAATTGATATATCTTCAATGACGCCTGATTTAGAATATTCGCTGATTTGTGTTTTTGAAACACCGTAGTTTGTTTCTCTTGCAGTACGGTTGTACGAACGATTCTGGGAAGAATTACTGCCGCTTGAGGGAAGTCCGTTCGGCAAATATACACTGACAGCATTTAATCCGGAATTTGAATCCTGTGCCTTGTCGCCCAACCCCTCTGAAAAAGTTTGCTCCGTAATTGCTGTTTTTCCTGTCGGGTCATATATTATGCTTGTTTTATCAACGGGAACCTGTTTCAGAAATGTGCTTACCGTAACAACATAATTCCCTTTTCCTATCAAACGGTCTAATTGTGATGAAATTTTAGACTGCATGTACTGGTCATTTTCCTGAATTTTGGAAAGCTGGTCGTCAAGAGAATTAATCATACTGTTGTAAACATTTCCGTTTGTATCTGTTATGGATATATTTTCGGAAACCAATCCGGAAACGCTTCCGAGTAATAAGTTTTCAATAGCCTTAATCTTTGTTCTGTCAAGTTTTATACCGCTTGGAAGAACGAGCTGAACAGTCGCCGTAACCGGTTTCTTATCCTGAGAAAACATTGTTTGTTCGGGAATTGATATGAATACAGATGCGTTTTCAATGGGGTCAATTTTTCTTATCAGTCTTGAAAGTTCACCATTTATTGCTCTTACGAGTCTTATTCTTTTATCTTCTTTTGTGGAGGTAAAATCACCTTTGTCAAAAATTTCAAGTCCTACATATTGGTCCATTAATCCGCTTGAAACAATTGTTAACAATGCTCTGTCACGTTCGCTCGGTTTATATTTTTCCAGATATAAAGTTGTTTTAGACCCCTCTGACTTACGTGAGGCAACGATATTTTCACGTGCCAGTAATGCCTGAACCTCTATTGCTTTCCCCGGATTATCCGTTGTAAACAATGTAAACGGTGTTTTTTCAACTTTTTCATATGTTTGTTCTTCAACTTTATTTTTTGAGCCGTTAGAAGATACCATTACAATCGCAAAAACTGATATAAGTACGAAAAGTAGCACTACTACTACGATAGCGCCAATTAATACTCCTTTGTTTTTTAAAAGTTCCTGTACTTTTTCCATACCCTAATCAATCTGCTTATACCTGTACAATATAATTATACTCTTTTTTCCCAATAAGGGTAATTGTTTACAATTTCACACATTAAATATTAATTTGCATTATTTTGTCGTAAGCCGAAATAATTTTTGTAGTGACGGTAGTTGCCATTTGCGTAGCGACTTCGGTTTTGTTAATTGCAATCATGACATCATGAATGTCAACATTTCCCGTTCCGGTCATGTAATCTTGTAACATTTGGTCAGGTTTTTTTAAATCCTGATTTAAATTTTCGACAAGTCCTGAAAATACAGCTTTGAAATTCGGAGTTTCGGGTTGTTCTATACTTTTCATTCTGAAACCGTGATTTCCCATGTCGGTATATTTTGACGGTTCAATTCTCGAAAACATGTCAATGTTTGGTGTTAATTTGTTTGCAATCATTATATAAACCTCACTTTAAATAATTTGCCAGTATATTTTTTACATAATTTTGTGTTTCTTTGTACGGCGGAACACCGTTATATTTGTCAACTGCCCCGGGGCCTGCATTGTAAGCCGCAAGTGCAAGGATAAGATTTCCGTTGTATTTATTCATCATTGATTTTAAATATCTTACTCCTCCGTCAACATTTTGAACGGGATTTGTCGCATCTGTGACACCCAGATTTTTTGCGGTAGAAGGCATTAGCTGCATAAGTCCTGTTGCACCCGCTTTTGATACTGCATTCGGGTTAAATCCCGATTCCTGCTTGATTAGTGCTTTTACGAGTTTTGAGCTTACGCCGTGTTTATTTGATATACCCTCTATAATATTATCTATTTCAAGTCTTGAATAATCTGCTTTTTTTGAACTTATCGGGACTGAAATACTGTTGTTTGTTTTTGCCGTGGGTCTTACCAGTGAACCAAAAACTACTTTTGAACCATCAAAACTTTTTAGTTTATTGTTTGTAGGTAACGACTCCTGCATAACCTTTTGAAAATCAGAAATATTATTTTCTTTTATTTCGGTCAGTTGAGGAGGTTGTGTTGTGAATTTGTTTATATAGTTGTTTAATTGTACGGCGCGCGACATTGCTGCCTCTCTGCCGCTTGTATTAATTAAACTTTGTATTTTTGACGAAAACATAATATCCCCTGATTTTAAATATTATTAGCTGCCGAGCTGAATTGTCATATCCATAAGCTCTTTTGTGATTTTCATAACCGATAAACTTGCTTCATAAGCTCTTTGAGCAAAAGAGGCATCGGCAAATTCAACGAGGGCATTGACGTTAGAGGTGCGGACGTAACCGTTTTCATCAGCATCCGGATGTCCGGGTTTATACATTCTGTCCCCCAGAGTCGGGTCCTCAACTACTCCCGATAATGAAACTCCGCCCGATTGGAATGGAACTGTTCCTGTTGCAAACATATCGTCTTTCATTGATGTCAAAAGACCTGCAAATGAAACATTATCGGTTGCAGTCAACACGGGAATTTTTCTTACATAATTCGGGGTGTCAAGGTTTGCGATGTTTTTTGCGAGAATATCCATTCTTGTGCCATGAACTTTCATGGCTCTCTGGCTTATTCCCAAAGAATTAAGCAATGTCATGATTAACCGCCTCCTCCTACACCGAGAACCGTTTTCATTGTTTTAAATGCCGCTGTCATTCTCTTTACTGCTGTTTTATATATCACTGCGTTTTTGTGCATTTCTACTACTTCCTGTACGGGGTCAACTTTTTGAGGCTGCTGTTCAAGAGAAATTGCAGATGCTCCCAGTTTTTGGGATAATTCTGTTTCAAGCGGACTGTTCATGCTGCTCAGATACTGGGAAAAATCAACATCTCTGCGGACATATCCCGGAGTATCAATATTTGAAAGATTGCCTGCAAGTGCAGCCTGTCTGTGTGTTGCAAGGTCAAGCATCAAATTACATTTGTCTATTGAATTGTTCGGTGTAAACATCCTTTACCTCATTATCCCTGTAAATTAATTGATTTTTCATACATATCATTAATTACGTTTATCATTTTCATACTTGCAAGCATTGATGCGTTTAAACGCATAACTTTTTGTACTTCCTTGAATGTATTGACATTACTGCTTTCAAGTTTCTGGTGAGCAACCCTGTCGTGGTTAACCAATAATAACGGCTCTCCCGATTCGGGTGTTTGTGCAAATTTATTTCCGTCAAGAGCTTTAAGTTCATCGGGGTTTTGAAATATAACAACGGGAATAGTTCCGATTTTTATTGGTTTTTCCCCTTTTACCATTGTTACCATTACGTCACCGTTTGATTTAATGGAAAAATCTTCGTAGTTAACAGGCATTTTTATTCCGTCACCTATTAAATAACCGTCCGTGGTTATAAGATAACCGTCTTTATTTTGCTTCATTACGCCGTCACGGGTATATCTTACTTCCCCGTTTTCGGATGTAACAGGCACAAATCCCTGTCCCTGTATACCAAAATCAAATTTATTTCCTGTAACAACCAATTTTCCTGCTCTTCTGTCATTTCTGACAACGCCCGTTAAATAACCGTCTGCGGTTAAATATTGTTCAAAACTTACACCTTTATATGCGGTGGTGTTCATGTTTGCAACGTTGTTTGAAACATATCCGAGTCTTTCAAATTGAGTATTTGCGTTTATTATGTTTTTTCTTAATAACCCCTGAAAAGTAGTCATTTATTCCTCCTACATACTACTCAATTTCTGCATAGCTGTTGATACAAGTGAATTGCATTGCTGAAACATTGCTTTGTTGGCAGCAAACGTCTTTTTCACTGGAAAAGCATTCAAAAACTCTTCGTTTAAGATAACGTTTGAATCTTCGGTAAATCCCTGTCTTACTCCGGGGTCAAGAACTGCCGCTCCGTTTGCACTTACAACAGATAATGCCGCAAAAGGAACTATTCTGTTGTTTGGTCTGTCAACAACTTTCATATTTCCGGAAAGGTCAATTAATATATCTTCAGGCTTTTCCGGAATGCAGGGCAAAACAATCGGCATACCGTCAGAACCGATTACTCTTTCATTCTCAAGTGTCAGTAAATTTCCGTCTTTATCATAATGAAATCTGCCGTCCCTTGTGAGTTTAACTCCGTCAGGTCCCATTACCTGAAAATAGCCTTTGTTGGATAATGCAATATCCAAAGGGTTATTTGAATTAACTATTCTTCCGGGTTCGTCGTCAACTGCATAAGACAGTGCGTGAACACCGACATATTCGGAAAATGACGAAACAACTGCTTCTTTTCTCTGATAACCGACTTTGTCAAACCCGTTTACGTTTTGAGCCGTAATTGCCATAATTTCCGTTTGAAGATGCATTGCTCTGAGTGACGTTGTCACTCCGGGTTCAAAATAATCTATTTTCCCGTTAATCTTCATAAAAAATCCCCTTGTCAATCACAGTTTAATGATAACTTAGGAAAAGTCAAAAATAAATAAAAATTGCTAAAAATCAACTCTTTAGAGGACAAATGAAAGACTTGATATCAAAGGATTTTAAACTGTGATAGAATAATAACTGATGAACAAGCGTATTGTATATACATTTTGCATAGTATTATTTTTGATAAACCTGTTTTCGCTTCCGGCAAATGCAATAAAGATAGGCTTAATTATTGATACCCGTGAATTTTCAACCGGAACCTCCGTAAAAGGTGTTGTTTATGATGCAAAAACCGATAAGGCAATTTGTGTTCTCGACCCTATGGTTTCATACAGATTAAAAGCAGAAAAAAACAGTATTGAAATTACTATTCAGGGTAAAAAATACGACCTTGGCACTAATTTTGTAAGAATAAAACCTTATACCGACGGTTTTGTATCTGCAAAAGGCAAATGGTACAGGGGAAGTATTCTTGTCAGCAACCGAAATAAAGCTCTGACCGTTGTAAATGATATAAAACTGGAAGATTATCTTCTCGGGGTTGTTCCCTCGGAAATGCCGTCAGGCTGGCATGCTGAAGCATTAAAGGCTCAGGCTATTGCTGCAAGAAGTTATGCGGTTGCAAACCTCGGTAAAAACGGAAGCAGAGGATTTGACCTGAAAGATAATACAGAGGATCAGGCTTACGGCGGTGCGTCCTGTGAAACCGAAAGGACAAACAGGATTGTTGCCGAAACTTACGGAATAGTTGTAACTCAAAACAAACAGGTTATAACAGCTTTTTACTGTGCGAGTGCGGGTGGTAAAACCTCAAATTCGGGTGATGTGTGGTACAAAGATATGCCGTACTTAAAATCAGTTCCCTCTTACGACGGAAATATGAAAAAAATGGGACATGGTATCGGTATGAGCCAGCATGGCGCAAATAACCTCGCAAAACAAGGCTATAATGCTTATCAGATTTTGGCTTATTATTATAACAATATAAAATTCGGAAAATTGAGTAAAAACTGGAATTTATAAAGAAAAATCCGAAAATTTTTATAATATTTATATATTTTAAACAATGTAACAAAAATTTACAAAAAATATTTGACACCAAAAATCAATAGCTATAGGCTCTCTAATAGAATAGAATAGAAGCGGTGGTGCGCCAGTATTTATTTTTAAAATATGTTATACTTAAAGCATGAAAAAGTTATTGCATAATTCTAAAATATATAAATTCGGCTTCACGCTCGCAGAAGTACTGATAACCCTTGTTATTATCGGGGTAATTGCCGCTATGACAATTCCGACATTGATTAATAAAACCCAAAATCAGGAATTTGTTTCAAAACTGAAAAAAACATATTCTGTTTTCAAATCAGTCACCGACCAAATTATTAATGAAGAAGGTCTGCCTCGTGGTGATATTGGAGGTTGGGCTTCTTCACCCGAAAATGTGTATAATTTATACATAAAGCATTTAAGTGTTTCAAAAGCTTGTAAAAACAAGAGAGGTTGTGTTGACCAATTATCATCGCACGGAAGCGGTTCTACTAATGGTTTTATGTCATTAAATAACAGTCATTTTTACGGTAATAATTGTGAACTTGACAGTGATTTCTATAAATTTATATTATCCGACGGAATTCAGGTTATTATTAATGATGGCAGTTATCCTGCCTGTGACCATTCCAGCAGTGGTTCGAAAAATATGTGTTCGGCTATTTTTGTTGATTTGAATGGTGAAAAGGGTCCGAATACTTGGGGAAAAGATGTTTTCTTTTTCGCAATAAAAGAAGATGGCTTATATCCCGGAGGGTGTGATGACTTGAGTGTAGCACAGTGCCATAAAACAGGCTATGGTACAGGTTGTGCTTGTAAGGTAATTCGTGAGGGTGCAATAAATTATTAACCGGCGGGTTCAATTAAATGAGATTAATCGGCTGAACCGCAATATTTTCTTTAATCAGAGCCAGTATATTTTGGACAATAATCGGTGAAAAAGAGTAGTTGCTGTCTGTCGGCAGAATTTTTATAAAAGCGCTTTTTAAATCCTGATTTGAAATAGTAACCAAAAATTCTTTTGAGTATGCCTGAAACAACACGGTGCCTGTTTTTGACTGAACTTCTTTAACTTTAAAATTCATTTTGTTCAGAACGCCGAGTGTTAGATAGAAAAGCTGTTCGGAACTGATTGAAAATGAGTCTGTGCATTGGGAAACTTCGGTTCTGTTTTGCGCAGAGGAAGCTGGTGCCGTCGCTGCGTAGCCTGTTAACTGAATATCTGATAAATCCGCATCGGCAAATGCTGATTGGGAACCGATTAACAATCCGAATAAAATATATAACCAAACTTTTCTCATTGCAACTCCATTAAGTTCTTACCGTACGCAATATCCACTTTCAGCGGAACTGTGAGGGGAAATCCCTCTTCCATTGCTTTTCTTACCATTTCAATTACAACATCTTTTTCAGAGTTTAACATTTCCAGTACCAATTCGTCATGCACCTGAAGAATGATTTTTGATTGTAATTTAGACCCTGATAATAATTTTTGCAATTTAATCATCGCAATTTTTATCAAATCGGCTGCAGTTCCCTGAATGGGTGAATTTATTGCCGAGCGTTGTGCCGTTTCTCTTTCTTTTGCGGAATAAGAGTTTAAGCCTATATCCAAATTTCTCTTTCTTCCGAAAATAGTTTCAACATAGCCGTATTTGTTTGCAAATGCAATTTGATTGTACATGTATTCCTCAACCTTGGGGTAGGTTGCAAAATACTTCATTATGAATTCTTCCGCTTCAAGGCTTGAAACCCCGAGAACGGATGCAAGTCCGTATTTTGACTGACCGTATATAATTCCGAAATTTACTGCTTTTGCTCTTGTTCTCATTTCTTTAGTCACTGCTTCTGTTGGAACATCATATATTTTTGCGGCAGTCGTCGTATGAATATCGGCATCATCATAAAAAGCCTGAATTAAATTTTCATCCTGTGAGCAATGAGCCATAAGCCTTAATTCTATTTGAGAATAATCAGCGGATAAAATTTGGTATTTTCTTTTGTCTTTCGGAACGAAAGCACCTCTGATTTTATTTCCGAAATCAGTTCTTATGGGGATGTTTTGAAGATTAGGGTTACTGCTCGATAATCTTCCCGTCACTGTAACAGTCTGATTGAATGACGTGTGAATTCTGCCGTCTATGGGCGAAACCAAATCAGGTAATGCGTCAATATAGGTGGATTTGAGTTTGGCAATATGTCTGTATTCGTATATATCTCTTGCAATTTGGTGGTCTTTTGATAAAACCTTTAAGATGTTTACGTTTGTAGACCTTGTGCTTCTTCTGCTTTTTTTGCCGTTAACGGTTAAACAGAGTTTGTTAAACAAAATATCGGAAACCTGTCTTGGAGAATTAATATTAAATTCCGTACCTGCCTGTTGGAATATTCTTTGTTCAATTATTTTCATTTTATAATCAGTGTATTTTGAAAACTGTGAAAGGTAGTCCTTATCAATTGAAACACCGTTTTCTTCCATAATTACCAAAACTAAGGTAAGAGGAATTTCAATGTCATATAAAATATCAAGTTCTTTACCGGAAAGTCTTTCTGTCCAGTATTTTGTCAGTAAAATAGTCGCAAAAGCGTCATCGCAGGAATATTCCGCCGCTTTTTTTACTGAAACTTCCGAAAAACAATCCTTGGTTGATATCTCTTTAAATTCTTTCATGATATATCCAAGATAAAGCTCAGATTGAATTTTCAGACCGTGTTTCCTTGAAGAATCGTAAACATAACTTGCGAGCATTGTGTCAAAAATCAGGTTTTTGACAGGCATTGAATGTGCTTTCAGAACGTGTAAATCGAATTTCGCATTTTGCATTGTGAATGAGTTTTTTTCATCGGCAAAAACCGGAGCAAGAACAGATTGTACGTACTTAATATCCAACTGCTTTCCTTCGCTGTGAGATAGCGGTATATAATAGGAATAAACAGTTTCATCGGCTTCGTTATTGATTTTTACTCTTCCGTTTTTTGAAGTAATCACATCACAATATGCGAGAGAAATACCTACCAAATCATCTTCAAAAGGGTTAAGACCCGTTGTTTCCGTATCGACGGAAAATAATGTTCTTTTTTTTATGTTCAAGACTAAATCATCGAGTTTTTCTTTTGTTTCAACAATTGTTTTAACTTGTTTGTATAGGCTTCTTGATTTTGCAACTTCAATTTCAAAAAGTCCTAATTGACCGTTTTCTGCGGTCACGGGGTGAATACTTTCTTTCTCCTGAGAGCATATTTCCGATTCTGACTCTGAGAAATGAGCCAAAATCGAATCAGACATTTTTATAAAAGAATAAAATGAATTTTTTTTGAAAAACTCAATAACGGTTTGTTTATCAGGCATTTCAAGACACGTGTCTTTAAAGTCAAAATCCATTGGAATATTTCTTTGTATGGTTGCAAGTTCTCTGCTTAGACCGGCATTTTCTTTTCCGTCAATCAGTTTTTGTTTTAAAGATTTTCCGGAAATATTTTCAATATTTTTATAAATATTTTCAAGATTGCCGTATTCGGCAAGAAGCTTAACAGCAGTTTTATCTCCTATTCCTTTAACTCCCGGAATATTATCCGACGTATCTCCTGCGAGAGCTTTAAAATCTACAACTTGTTCGGGATAAACACCCATCCTTTCAAAAACTTTTTGCCTGTTGTATGTGATTATTTCACCTTTTGAGGGCATAATGACGGAAACTCCTTTTTCGTCATCTACGAGCTGGAAAGAATCTCTGTCGCCCGTTAAAATCATTGTTTTTATACCTTTATTTTTAGCAAGTTCCGAAATAGTACCGATTAAATCATCGGCTTCAAAACCCTCTTTTGTAAATATAGGTATATTAAAGGCTTTTAATCCCTCTATTATTTCTGCTAATTGCATCTGCATGGAGTCAGGCATGGATTCCCTGTTTGCTTTATATTCGGGATACATATCGACTCTGTATGTGTGTTTGCCGACGTCAAAAGTTACTGCAATAAGGTTAGGATTGACCTTTGGCTCTTTTAACAAATCAAAAATACACTTAAAAAAACCAAAAACAGCCCAAATCGGTCTGCCTTCGGGGGTTTTCATTCCTGAACGTTCCAAAGCAAAAAAGTACCTGTACGCGAGAGCATGTCCGTCAATAATTAGTAAAGTTTGCTTAGCCATACGAATATTTTATCAAAATAATCAATAAAAACAACTAATCGGGGCGTAAAGATTTTAAATATTCTTTGTAGCCGTCAAGTTCTTTTTGTTCTTCTTTAAGGAGTACAAAATTACCGATTACAAGAACGTCAATATCTGTAAACATAAAGCATTTATATGCGTCTTCCGGAGAATTAACAAGCGGTTCTCCCCTGACATTGAAAGAGGTATTTACAATAACCGAACAACCCGTCAGTTTTTTAAATTCGGAAATAATGGAGTGATATCTCGGATTTATGTCTTTGTTTACGGTTTGAAGTCTTGCCGAGTAATCAACGTGTGTTACGGCAGGGATTTTTGAGCGAACAACGTTTAATTTTTCAATACCAAAAAGTTTACTGTCATCTTTTTCGGGTGCAATCTTCATATTCTCGTTAACCTGTACCGTTAAAAGCATATACGGACTTTTTACGCCTTCTTTTACATCAAAATAAAGATGTGACTCTTCTTCAAGACAGGTTGGTGCAAAAGGTCTGAAAGATTCTCTTTTCTTTACTGCGATATTCAGTTTCCTCTGCATTTCGGGATTTCTTGCATCTGCAATTATGCTGCGGTTGCCCAGCGCTCTGGGTCCGAATTCTGCTCTGCCGTTGAAATGTCCGACACTTTTGCCCTCAGCAATATATTTTGCAATTAACGGGGTTAATTCTCCGAATTCGTCATTATATTTATGATAAACGGCACCGAGTTTGTTCAGTGCTTTTTCTGTTTCTTCCTCTGAATATTCAATACCGAGTAAACTGCCCTTTTGAGCATCGGGTAAAACAATTTTTCTTTCGTTGTTCATGACTTCATAGTATGCCCATAATGCCGCACCGAGTGCTGCTCCTGCATCTCCCGAGGCAGGCTGAATCCAGATATTGTCAAAAATTTCTTCTTTTAAAATTTTGCCGTTGGCAACACAATTTAAAGCACATCCGCCAGCAAGGCAAAGATTTTTTTCGCCTGAAACTTTTCTTACATTTCTTGCAATTTTTAATATAATTTCTTCCGTTACCGTCTGTAAACTCTTTGCAATATCAGTGTGTACAGGTTTTAGTTCACTTTCGCTTTTTCTCGGTTTTATGCCGAATAAACCGGAAAATTTTGAATTGTACATATAAGTTCCCGTACAGTAATCAAAGAAATCCATATTTAGTCTGAATGAGCCGTCGTCTTTGATATCAACGAGGTTATCCTTTATTAATTTTGAGTATTTGGCCTCGCCGTAAGGAGCAAGTCCCATAACCTTATATTCTCCGGAATTTACCCTGAATCCCAAAAATCCCGTAAATGCACTGTATAAAAGACCTAACGAATGAGGGAATTCCAAAACCTGTTCAAAATGTATTTTGTTGTCAAAAGCAACTCCCCATGAGGTCGTAGTCCATTCTCCCACACCGTCGAGACAAATAAATGCGGCATTTTCAAAAGGTGACGGATAAAAAGCGCTTGCTGCGTGTGAACCGTGGTGTGTTGCAAAATAAATAGGACATTTTAGTCTGTTATTAAAGCTTTTATCAATTTCACGCGGCATAAATAATTTTTTATTCAGCCAAACGGGCATTGCTTTGACAAAAGACGGTAAACTTTTGAAAGGAAAGGCTATTTGTGTTTCTAAAATTCTTTCAAATTTTACAATGGGTTTTTCGTAGTAAACTACCGCATCGAGGTCCTCAGGCTGAATTTTTGCATAATTTAAACAAAAATTAATTGCATTTATAGGAAAAGAAGAGTCGTGTTTTATTCTCGTGAATCTTTCTTCGTGAGAAGCGGCAATTATTTCTCCGTCTTTAATAAGTGCGGCTCCGCTGTCGTGAAAATATGAGCTTATTCCCAAAATGTAAGTCAAAATTTTATCCTCTAATATTGATTTTCGTATGACGGTTCTTTTTCTTTAAAGTCTTTCCAGTAAGTTTTTTCATTTGCTGATTTTAAATTTAGTCTGTCGCGTTTTGACAAAAGTGCAATAATTCCGGTCGGGAAAATTGCAAAGACCCATGTAAAAATAAGAGCCGTTGCGGAAAGTATGGCTCCAATATATTTCAGAAGCTTTTTAACTGTTTTGTATACAGGTTCGTCGATATTCCGTCCAAGTAAGTTGAAAACCGCTAATCCCGCCAGAATTCCCCAAAGTATTGATGTAAAAGCAATTGCTAACTGAATATGGCTTTTGTACCACAAGATTACAGCCGGGATAATCGGCATTAATAAAAGAGTAATCTTAAATTTAAAGACTTCTTTCTCCATATTGAGGAATTATCCTAAATTACCGTATATACAAAAGGTGATACCGGAGAAGTTCCTACTGCTATCAAAATGATAAGCAATACGAGAAAAACAATAACCGGAAGAATCCAGTATGCTTTGTTTTTCCATAAAAAGCTCAAGATTTCAAATAATATATTCTTTCTTTTCATAAAACCACCTTTTTATTGATTTTATATTAAATTAGCTAACATTGCAATTGCGTCATGGTCCTCGGGGAATATTTCCGTATACCTGTGAAGACAAGAAACAGCCTCTTCTTTGTCCCCGAGTTTTAATGCGCATTTTGCCAAATTCATTAAATTTGAGGTGTTTTTTGGAAATTTTCTGTCAATGGCTTTAAACATCGAATAGGCACAATCATAATCTTCTTCATCAAGATAAATTTGTCCGAGCATGTTTTCCACTTCGGGATTTTTTTCAAGGAAATAAGCATCTTCCAAAAGTTGTTTTGCTGATTCTTTATTATTCTTAATAAAATATATTTTCCCTAAATTGTATAGTATGCGTACATTCTGGGTATCAAGTTTAATTGCCCGTTCTAATATTTGTTGAGCTTTATCTGTATTATTTTTTGTAAGACTGTTTAATGCGATATTTAATAAAATATCAGGAGTCAGAAAATCCATTTCCAGTACTTTGTCGTAAAATTCGTCCGCTTTTTTGTATTCGCCGGTTATTTGGAAGAAATTTCCGTATTCATAAACTATAAAAGGATTTTCTGGTTCAAGTTCATAAGCTTTTTGAAATTCGTCCCGCGCATAATCAAAAAGTCTTGAATCCAGATACAGAACGCCCAAATCTTTATGTGCAGCCGCAAAGTCAGGTTTAAGCTGCAAAACTTTCTTTAAAATCAATTCGGCTTTTTCTTTTTCTCCCGACTGTCCGCAAACCACGGCATAATCGTAGTATATCGAGGGGTCGGCTCCGCCTTTTTTTATGATTTCAGAATATAATGTTTTTGCTTCTTCATATTTGTGAAGAGCGGTATATATTTCAATCAGTTTTAATCTGTACTGAAGCGGAATAAGCGGCTTATTTTCCGTTTCAACACATAACGGCTCAATAAATTCAAGAGCTTTTTCATAATCTTTGATTCCTGCGTATGCACATCCCATGGGAAACTTGTATATAGTATTATCTTTTTCTGAAGCGGATATCAATTCATAATACTTTATCGCCTCATTATAATGTTCGGATTGCAGTGCCGCAGCAGCCAATGATGTGAGGTAAAACGGTGACGGCTCAAGCTTATAAGCATTCAGAAAGTAGTCATAAGCTTCAATATGTCTTTCAAGAAGCCTTAAAGTAACCGCTATGTTGTAATATGAAACCTGGTTTTGGGTGTCTAAATCAAGTGCTTTTTTAAATAAATCAAGTGCCTCTTCAGGTTTGTGCAATGCAAGATATGTTGAGCCGATATTGTTTAATAATAACGGATTATCTGGTTTTATTTCAAGTGCTTTCATCAGATATTCCAATGCTTTATCGTATTGGTGCAGTGCAACGTAAGTTGTTCCGAGCATATAAAAAGCCTGATAATCTTCGGAATCAAATTTTTTAATTTTTTCTTCAAAAGGTTGAATTTTTTCCAACTGACCGTTTTTTAAATAAATCAAAATCAAATTTTTGTAAGCGTCAGTATAGTCGGGACGTAGTTCAATAACCTTTAAAAACGCTTTTTCCGCACTATTGTCATCATTCATTAAGGCATACAAAGTGCCTGCATAAAACCAAGATGTTGCATCGGTTTCATCTTGTTTCAAAACATTTTTGAATACTTCTAATGCTTTTTGCGGATTTTTTAAATTCAGCTCACACAGTGCCAAATTCTTTAATATCTCAATTTCGCCGGGAAACTCTTTGTTTAAATTTTCTAATACTTTTTGTGCTTCTGAAAAATTCTTGTTTTTAATAAGATTTAACGCACTGTTGATTGTATTTTCTTTGTCTGTCATATATACCTCTGTGCCTCTCAGAAAAATGATAACATAAAATGAAAGATAACTAAAAATTTATTTTTATGATATCTTTAGAACAGAAACAGGAGAACAGAATTATGGAAATGGAAAGAACATTTGTTGCTATTAAACCGGATGGGGTTAAAAGAGCTTTAGTCGGCGAGCTTATTCAGCGGTTTGAAAGAAAAGGATATAAATTAACCGGTTTAAAGATGATAAAACCGACAGTTTCTCTTGTTGAAGAGCATTATAAAGAACATGTCGGAAAACCCTTTTATGACGGTCTTTTAAAGTATTTAACATCCGGGCCGATTGTTGCTATGGTAATGGAAGGATATAACGTAATTCACGGCGTAAGACAAATCGTGGGTGCAACAAATCCTGATAATGCTGATGTCGGAACTATAAGAGCTGATTATGCCCAAATAATGAGATTGAATATAATTCATGCGTCTGACTGTGTTGAAAGCGCAGAAAGAGAAATTGGTATCTGGTTTAAAAAAGAAGAAATTTGCGAAGATTGGCAGACTGTTGCGGAAATTTTGATTAATGAGCAAATCTGATTTTTTTAAATTTGAACTTTTAAAAACAAGTAAAAAATCAAAGGCACGTGCAGGTTTGCTGCATACTCCTCATGGTGTTATTAAAACACCGGTTTTTATGCCTGTCGGTACAAATTCTGCCGTGAAGATGCTTACCAATCAACATTTGAGGGAAACTAATGCCCAGATTATTCTTGCAAATTCATATCACCTTTTTCTCCATCCCGGGCATAAGCTTATTGAAGAGGTCGGCGGACTCCATAAATGGATGAATTGGGATAAGCCAATACTGACTGATTCCGGCGGATTTCAGGTGTTTAGCCTTTCTGACCACAGAAAAATTACCGATGACGGGGTAAAATTCAAAGAGCCAAAGACGGGAACCGAATATTATATTAATCCGGAAATATCAATGGAAATTCAGCAGGCATTGGCACCTGATATAGCTATGGCTTTTGACGAATGTTCCCCTTATCCCTGCAGCTATGAACAGGCAAAGGCAGCAATGGAAAGAACACATAAATGGCTCGACAGGTGCTATAAAAATCATACCAAAGATAATCAGGCTCTTTTCCCGATTGTTCAGGGCGCATTTTTTGAAGATTTAAGGAAAGAGAGTGCAAATGTCATATCTTCCTATGATGCTGTCGGTTATGCTGTTGGCGGTGTAAGTGTCGGAGAGCCGATTGATATTAAAAATCATTTTACCGATTTTGTAACTGATTTTCTTCCGCAAAATAAACCGAGATACCTTATGGGAGTGGGAACTCCTGAAGATATTCTTGATGTCGTAAAAAGAGGTATAGACATGTGTGACTGTGTTCTGCCCACAAGAAATGCAAGGCATGGTTCGTTTTTTACGCAATACGGCAAAAAAATTATTAAAAATAAGGAATTTGAAAGAGATTTATCCCCATTAGATGATGAATGTGACTGTTATTCCTGTAAAAACCATACAAAAGCTTATATAAGACACCTGTTCAGAATGGGAGAGGCAAATGCCGCAATTTTACTTTCTATCCACAATATAAGATATCTGGTAAGATTGTCGGAAATAATTCACGAAAGCATATTAAACGATTCTTTTGAGGATTTGTTTAATGAAAAATACGAAAGTTATTTAAAAAAGTCGTTTAGGTAGCACCTGCTCTTTTTAAGATTTTTACAACGGCTTCGTTATTTTTGGATACAGCAACATCAAGCGGTGTATTTCCCTCTTTATCCTGTGCATTTAATGAGGCTCCGAAATTAATCAGTTCCAAAACAACGAAAGGATTGTTTTGAGTTACTGCGTAGTGGAGAGGAGTTTTTCCCAATAAATCAACCGAGTTAACGTCAACACCGTTTTTAATTAAAAAGTCAACAATTGCGTCAGAACCGAGAGTTGCGGCATAATGAAGAGGTGAAATGCCGTTGTTATACTGACTTCTTACGTCAACACGAATGCCGGCTTCTTTTAATCTTTTTAATACGTTAACGTTATTGCTTTTAACGGCACAAAATACAGGTGTAAGTCCATCCGATGAATTTCTTTTTACTAAGTTGATATCTCCCTGAAGCAGAGTGTTTACAATATCCAGATTTCCGGTTTCACAAGCCAGGCATAAAGGTGATTTTCCGCTTTGGCTTAGTTCATTTAAGTCCATTTTTGAATTTACATATAACTTGATTGATTTTAAATCACCGCTGCTTATGGCTTTAGCCAGACCGTCAGAGTTATACTTGGAACCTGAAACAATTAATTCTGTTTTAAAGAAGTCTTTTCTGAAAATATCAAGCGGTCCGAGAGAAATTGACGGATTGTATAATAAAACAGGAATTAAAGCTAAAAATATTAAACAAATAATTACTTTTAAGCTTGTTGCCTCAGAAGTCGAAAAAAGCGGAGCTTTTTCTGGTTTTTGTTTTGCTGATTTTGATATATTTCCTACGCTCATATTAATATGCTTTCATTATTAATTACATTATATATTATAAAATAATACCTGCAATACATGCTGAAACATAAGATGTTAAAGTTCCGCAAATCATTGCCTTAATACTTAGTCTTGCAAGATTTTTTCTTTGGTTTGGTGCTAATTCACCGATACCTCCGATTTGAATTGCAACGGTAGACAAGTTTGCAAAACCTGCCAGTGCAAATGTTGTGATAGCGATACTTTTCGGTGTTAAATCAGGCATATTCAACATGTGAATATATCCTATACATTCATTTAAAATAAATTTTTCGCCGATTAATGTACCGACTTGTTCAATATTACCCCACGTAGCACCCATAGCGCCTGCGAAGATTGCGAATACTTTTCCGACAATAGTTTCAATGGTCAGATGGTGTAAGTCAATACCTATTCCCGACCAGTCAAATCCGCAGGATGTTGCAAGGAACAATCCGAATTTGCCTAAGACAAAGTTACAAAAAGCGATTAATGCAACAAGAGCAATGAGCATTGCCATGATATTGATGGAAACTTTCATACCGTCGGCAGCACCTTTGGAAATAGCTGATAATACGTTAGCATCAGTTTTCCTTTTACTTATTTTAAAGTTTTCTTTTGTTTGAGGGATGTCTGTTTCGGGATAAACAATTTTTGATATGACAAACGCTCCGGGCGCAGCCATAACGGAAGCAGCCAAAAGATATTCAAGAGGAACACCCAGACCTGCATACATCGCAAGACATCCGCCGGAAAGACAAGCTGTTGAACCTGACATTGAGGAGAGTAATTCGGAACGTGTCAGATTTGGTAAGTACGGTTTTATCATTGATTGTGCCGCAACGTTGCCTACAAACGGACTTGCACAGTTAGAAAGAGCTTCTGCACCGCTGACATCCATTAATTTGTTCATTAATTTCCCGAGGAAATAGATAACTCTTTGCATTATGCCATAATAGTAAAGAATATTTACCAGAGACATAATAAGAATCATTGTTCCGATTAACATAATTGCGTATATAAAGTTGTCGGGTGGAGCAATTATTGTTTCGCTTTTCGGACCGCACAGCCAGCCAAACACAAATTCCGCACCTTTCATTGATGAATCCAGAATCTTGTTTATAATAAGTGCGATGTACCCGAATATTTTAACACCGACAGGAACTTTTAAAATAAATACAGCAAGTAAAAACTGAAGAAGTAAACCAACGCCGACTGTTTTATAATTTATATGCTTTCTGTTGTTTGACATTGCATAAGCTATTGCAATGAATAATATTATTCCTATTACACCAACAAATCTGCTCATAACTCTCCTTGTACATAAATATCACATGATAATTCTACTCCAATTTTCTGATAAATAAAATCATTTTTAATAAATTTTAAAAAAAGTATACAATTAATTTTAAAAAACAAACTAATTAAGTATAATTATTAAATACTTACATGCTGTAAGTTGTAAGAACAGTTAAGAAGGATATATGAAAAAGCTATATGTTGTTATTTTTGTACTAATACTAATATCTTTTGGAATTGGCACAAATGCAGATGAAAGAGCTGTTCCGGTAAAATTTATTTACATAAACGGTGCGAATAATAACACGCCGAAAATGCAAAAGTGGTTTTTTTCAGGAATAAATAAACTTCATCCCGTAATGAAAAAAACACTGGAATCTTCTGATTTTGTCAATAAAAATATGCTGGGTGACGGTAAGTATAAAATAGAAGAAAATCCGGGGGTTTTCTTTTGGGGTGATAAATCAATCAGTGACCTTGAAAATGTTGATGAAAGATTAATCACACTGAGTATGATTAGTCCCAAAATGGCGCAGGTTTTCCGTTCGTTTTTTGCACATTGTATTCATGATGCTATTTGGGTTCAAAAAGACCATAATATGCAGCCAATTGTAAAAGATTTGCATAAGGAAATTATGACTGCATATAACCGTGGCGAAAAAGTCGTTCTTTTGGGATACAGCGCAGGAAGTTTTATAACTTACGAATATTTGTTTTACAAGTTACCGGCGCTTTCAAATGAAACACTTATTCAAATGGTTGATTTTAGCGACAAACAAAAAGAATATGTCAGAAAAAATACCATAAACAATACGTGTGTTGATGCGCTTATCTCGTCTGAACTGATTATTTACTCAACAAACGGAACTTTAATTCCCACATCAGATTTTGAAAAATTCAGAGATATATATAACAATTTAAATGATTATACGCAGAAGTTATGCACTCCGGAGGGTACCTTAATGGGGATTATAAACTATGCAAGTCCGATAGTTTTATTCTACTCTGATAACAGGGATCCGTCGATTGAAATCAACAAGTATAATCACTATATTTATGAATACCTTATCTCTAACGATAAGTTTACGATAACTGTTAATTTTTCAGATGACCCGCTCGGTTATCCTTTGACCAAAAATTTGACTCCAAAAGACCTGAAATATATGTATTCTTTTGAAATTAAGGAAGAGGGAAAGGGATTTATGCACGATAAATCCGATGTAAAAAGTCCTTCAACTTTTTTGGGCGCTCATACCTCATACTGGAAACATTCCAAAAAGTTTTCAAAAGCCGTAAGAGATGCATACATTGAGGGGTATAACAACTTCAATAAAAACGAAAAATAAAATGCAAAATAATAAGATTGAGAATATAAACGAATTTATCATTATTTTAGTTTCAGTCTTTTTGTGTGCCTGCTTTTTCTTTAACCACAGCAATTTAATAACAGATTTCGGAAGAGAAGTTCTGATTTCCTCAGAAATTTTAAACGGACAGGTTTTGTATAAAGATATTTTGAATATTTACGGACCATTGTCTTATTATATCAACGCACTTGCATTGCTTGTTTTTGGCAAACATCTGAATACTTTTTTCATAATGGGAAGTCTGAATTGCATAATTTTTTCACTTCTTTTGTATAAAATCGGAATAAGATTTTTGAGCAGGCAATTAAGCCTCTGTTCTTCGGTTTTTATTTCTGTTTATTGCATATATGGGTTTGGCTTGTACGATTTTCAGCACCCCTACACTTATGCGGTTACATACGGTTTGACTTTTGCTGCTTTTTCGGTTTTTCATTTTTTAAAGTTTTCAGAAACCAAAAGTAATATTTATTTGTATATTTCTGCGTTATTCACTGGATTATCTGTCTGCTGTAAAATAGAATTTTTACCTCTGATATTTTTTTACATACTTTTTTTACTTATATACAAGATAGAGATTAAAAAAACATTTGGCTTTTTGCTTTCTTTTTTAGTGCCGTTTTTAATATTTTTGATACCGATAATTCAGGGAATGAATTTGTCTGATATTAAAAACGCATTTGAAACAGTGTTAAAAGAAGTATCTGTTCCCTCGGTCGTTTATTTCAGTAAATTGACGGGCAGTTATTTTTCTTTTGGGGAATTTCTGATTGGGGTATTTTCAGCGATTATTTCTTTTACGATATTTTTTATATTGTATCTGATTTTCAGACGATTTAATCATAGAAAATTCTTATTGGTTTTACTTACGGTTCCTTTTTTTGCTGCTGCGTTATTTTTATTTTCAGGCAGAGAATTTGCTCTTTTGCCAATAATTATTTTAATAACACTAATAGTGTTTTTGGTTAAAAGGTCTGAACAAAAATATATAATTTTGTCAGGCGGGGCTGTTGCGTGTTCCTGCAAGACTTTTTTCTCTCTGAATTTATCGGCATACGGAACATATACGCTTCCTTTATTGCTGCTTACACTTATAGTGTTATTGAATATGAACGCTGAAAAAATCAGAGAAGAATATACAAAATTTCTTATAATTTTGTTAATTTTGGTCAAATTAATTCCCGTTATAAGTTTGTATTCCGAATATAATTTTTCTCTGAAAACAGATTATGGAACAATTAAAACATCTAAAATCTGGGCGGAGGGAGTAAATGAATACATTAAATTTGTTGCTCAAAACACTAATAGTGGTGATAAAATTCTGCATTTACAGGAGGGTGCATTACTGAATTTTTTGACAGACCGAAAGACGGATATGATGTTTTATGCTCTCAATTTGCCTTACTTAGAAACTTACGGAGTTGATAAAGTTATTGATGAAATCGGCAAATTTCAATATATAACTTTGATTAACGGCTTTGGAAGCTATTATTTCGGAAAGGGGAATGTATATTTCGGAATGAACCAGATATCAAAATATATATCAGAAAATTTTGTTCCGCTTTATTCATATAACAACGGTGATGATTTTATAATTTTTTTAAAAAAGAAATAAAATATTGTATTTGATATTTTCTTGCTTAATATTTTTATCGGAAATATAATCAAAATATAAGCGGGGTATGAATGAATTTATCGAAAAACGTATTAAATATAATACTTTCTTTTTTGGATTTTTTATGCCTGTTGATTGTATCGGTTTTTATTTATAAATATATATCACCATATTCTGTTTTAAAGCTGACATTTTGTGGCGAAGCACTTTATGAACCCTATTACAATGCTTACACTTTGGATATAAGCAACAGTCCGTTTCAAATATTTATGTCAAGTGACCATAATTGGTTTTTATATTCAGCAGTTAATGTTTTAACACAAAGATATTTGGCTGATTTTTTGCGTCTGCACCCCGTTATTTATCTGGAAAGTTATCAGACTTTTTTGTTTTTTGGCTTTTTTATGCTTCTTTTATATTCTTTACTCAAAAATTTCACGAAGTATTTTTCAAAAGTCAGATTTTCTTGTCTTTTACTACCTTTTATAGCTTTGTTACTTTTAAAACCTGTTACAGACAATTGTTTTTTGTGGTTGTTTCGCCATCCCTCCTGGGGTCTTGCTTATATATTTTTGCCGATATTTCTTCTTTTCCTTTTATCTTTACTGGAGCGTTTGTACGTTAATTTTCAAAAACCGACCAAAATTGAATTTGTTGTAATAATATGTTTGACTTTAATTTTGTCAATTTCTCATGAATTACACAGGTTTATATTATGCTTTGGCTCTTTTGTCCTCTTATTTATTCATAAGTTAGTTTTTAAAACCGGGGTTAAACGCAAATATTTGTTGTATTGGCTGTTGTTGGTGTTTGTCTGCTCTCTTTGCTTTTTTAATACAACTTTTACCGGGTGGTTTTTTGAAAGGTGTATTTCTGCAAAAAACAGTACTGATGGCGGTATTTTTTCTTTACAGTATCTTATTCAGTATTTTTCGGGATATTTTAATTATTTGATTAAACAAAATATCATTTTGATAA
>Ga0310696_10000914_pt1 | contig 43552 bp, 38 predicted proteins | sample AusTroGonzalo_MG_4_FD_203885 | JGI IMG/M metagenome (GOLD analysis project Ga0310696, IMG submission 203885) | Bovine rumen microbial communities from tropical cattle in Woodstock, Queensland, Australia - Gonzalo_02 (v2) (version 2) | ecosystem: Host-associated > Mammals > Digestive system >... | reverse complement strand
GTTTTTACAATAATTGATTTCATTTCAACAGATATTTTAAATGGTAATTCAGAAAGCAAAGATATTAAAAATTGTAAACCGAAAGAAAAAAATAAAAAAAGGATGCCGTTTTTTTACGACATCCTTTAACTGTCAGATTTTTTTATCTTCTTAAAATAAATATCAATTACACTGTTTTTATAATTATTTTTCAAGCGTATATCATTGTTGATCAATGATTTATACTCAAACTTCCAAATAAGCACGCTTGATAGTGCTTGTTTGGCGCACAAATTATAAACCGTACATTTGCCTGTTTATTCCGATGGTGTTTTTACCAACAATATATGCGTAGCAAGACACTGGTATAAATTGTAAAACTCCAATATTCATTTCATGTCGTTGGGTTAATGTCTTTGAAGTCACAAGTGATTGTGTCAGTCCTGTTTGATTCATAAAGTACAATAAAGAAGTTAATTCTTCTGGATGTTCAACATAACGATCTGTCCATTTGATTTCCACCGACCAAAATGGTTCTTGTCGAGCAATGTCCATTCCAACAATATCTACTTCGCCTTGTTGTTTTTTATTCATTCTCCAATTGGCATAAGCAAGATTTACTCCTAAACGCGGTATCCATTGCGCATAGATTGCCGTTTCCACCATATTGCCAATTTCCGAATCTGTTTCTGTAATAGGCTGGAAAAGAGCGCATCGGAGGGATGGGTTTGTCAAATAGATTTTGAAACTCATTTCCCTTTGGGACACGGCTGTCGCTATACTGATGCTGCGCCATTAAATGATGTCGTAAACGTAGTGCTTTGCAGCCGCCAAAAAACATGTTGGTCTGGGCAAGGGAGGGAAGTGGAACGACCGGACGCAGCTCAGGTGAGGTCGCACCGCGTACCTCCCCCGGCCGATAGGACGGGGGCCCGGAAGCAAAAACGAAGTTTTTTGCTGTAGGGTGCGCGCGACGCGCGTGCGGGGTGGCAGCAGCTGGGAGGTGGCACGGAGGCGGTTTTTCAACGATAACACGAAACGGATGACACAACAAATGAGACTTGCACAAGCAAACAATGCGATACGGAATGAAAACCGCTGAGTAGCCCCTAGCTGTTAGGGGCTGACTTTTGCAGCCGCAGTACCATTTGAAATGCTAAGAATTATTAAAGAATAAAGAAACGTTATGTTTTACGAAAACACTAAATAACGGCTGAAAAAGGCAGACCCCTGCCACCCCGCCGGGCGGCGCGCTTTAACACAAGGGGCTGGCGGCGGGATTTGGATGCAGGGACATAGTGTTATGCAGTTGCATTCAAATGAGCAGAAACGTTTGAATTATCAGTGAACCCCGCCGAGAGGCAGCCCCGAGTGAGCGACCAAGCTGCCGCCTAAAAGCCTTTTTGAAGTGCGTTCAATATACCCGGGAACATGGTAGCGGTTTAGGGGCGAGAGCTTTAGCTTGCGCCCCAGTTGCCTTCAATTATGCCGTAAACACGAAGCGGGGTTCCCCATGCAAGGGCTGGGCAAAAAAAATACTACCCGTAGGGTGGAGATTTTTTTAGACCAGCTTGCGAAGCCCTTGCAGGGGGCAAAAAGGCTTTTAAGGCAGCGCGGAAGCGAACACCTATTTCCCGCCTACACACTCACAATTGCCCGGGAACACTGTATTGATGCGGGAACCAAAAGAGGGAACATTTGAAAAGCGGCTAAACGGAACATGGTTTTTAGTAGAGGGCTTCATGCCGTGGAAATTTCCTAAGATTACTATGCATAGGAATTGGAGGAATCGTCCGTCCGATACCAGTCCTCTATAAGTGAATTTGTAAATATGGCTATCTTCGCAGTCGTACTTAATTATGAATATTAAAACACTAGAACTATGATAACGGATAACATGAAGAAAACCTTTGAAAATCTCTGTTTTGAAGAGATACTTGATACCATAGCCAAAGAAATGGGTGATAATATGGTGCAAAAGATTATACATCTGATTGACAAGTATTGCGTTCATAATAATATTGATTATGAAGAGAATGCATTTGAACTATTATCTAAAAAAGCTGAATTGGGTATTATCGCTGCTCAATATCAATTAGGAGAATGCTATGCTAAAGGTATTGGAGTTAAACAAGACTATGAAATGGCAATTAATTGGTTTTCAAAAGCTGCTAAAAACAATAATGCGCCAGCTCAACGAACTTTAGCTGCAATGAATAGGTATGGAATAGGCTTGTCGACAAATCATAAACAAGCCTTCACTTTTTATTCAATGGCAGCAAACATGGGAGACGCTTTAGCACAATGTAGTTTGGGAGAGTTTTATTTTAAAGGTCTTGGCGTTAAACAGAATTATAAAAAAGCAGTAGAATGGTTTACCATAGCAGCCAAACATGGATTAGCTATTGCGCAGAATGAATTGGGTTGTTGTTATGAAAATGGTATAGGCGTTCTAAAAGATTGTGAAACTGCTGCTGTGTGGTATGCATTAGCCTCAGAACAAAATCATGCAGAAGCGCAATGGAATTTGGGTAGATGTTATGAACATGAAATTGGTGTTGACCAAAATTATGAGAAAGCTTTTGAGCTTTACACTGCGTCTGCGGAACAGGATAACATATATGCACAGTGGGATTTAGGAGATTGTTATGCATTGGGACTTGGTGTGATTCAAAATAATGAAATGGCTAAGATGTGGTATAAGAAAGCTTTTATAAATAATGATGCTTATTCACTGTGTTGTTTAGGACAACGTTATGCTGATGGTATGGGGTTCGGTCAGAACTATACAAAAGCAGTCATGTTGTACAAAAAAGCAGCAGAGCAAAATGATGCATGGGCACTTTACCTTTTGGGCGAATGCTATGAGTATGGTACTGGTTTGGCACAAAATTATGAAAAAGCATATGAATTGTTCAAGAAAGCAGCTGAAGATAATGAAACGCAGGCACAATTGAAACTGGTTGATTTTTATATGCAGGGGAAAGTTGTTAATCAAAGTTATGATGAAGCTTATACTTGGTTAGCCAGGGCGTTAGATAATCATGCTGTATTTATGGGAAATGATTTAAAAACGACCCTTTCAAATATAACAGTCCCTAGTAGTTATGAGGAAATCGTCGAACAGTTTAATTGGGGGTTGCTTACATGGTATGAAAGAATTCTTATGTCACTGCGGTTTTTACAGCATTGGCATGAAACTCAGGGCAATGAATAATCATTCGTAATAAACTATTGCTGTTTTTTTGTATATTTGCAAACTAGCTTTAAAACTATGAAAAATACATCAACTTATATTGTAACTTGCCCTCATTGCGGAGAGACTAAACGAGTTGCTTTCAGTTCAGAACCTTGGAGTAACGAGAAGGCTCCGTTATGGTCGGATGGTCATGTTGAGTTTGTTGAATGGTGTGAACCTTCATGGACTCAACAATGCCCGTCGTGTAAACATTTTTTTATCCTACCGGCAAAATCAACTCTAAAAGTTGAAGAGGTTCAGTGTGAAGATACTGGCGTTTTATCATACCCAACGCTTAAACAGGCTATTAAAGGACTATCTGGTGATAAACAATCTGAATTACGTGCCAGGATGGACGCATGGTGGGCGTACAATGAGTTATACATGGATATCGCTGAAGGCGAGATACCATCTGAAGAAAGAACATTTAATCGAGAGAACATGCAATGGCTATTGGAATGTTTGTTAAGACAAGAACCATGTTTGTATTCGTTGATATTTGAATTGTATCGATTACTATGTTATAATAAAGAATACAATGAGTTGCTAAACAGCTTCACATTTGACAAATATGTGGCTTGGCATCAGGAGAGATATAAACAACGCGGGGCAGAATACATTGCAGATGAAGAATTGGATAAATGCCTTTATGAAAACTTCATCAAAGACAAACGCGAAGCTCTTGACAAACCGTTAAAACCATACAAAAAATAGAGAATTATGATATATCTAACATCAGACTTACATCTTTATCACAAATCGTTTATCTATGAGCCGCGTGGATTTCATAGTGCCGAGGAAATGAATGCCGCCATTGAGAAAAATTGGAATGAACATATTACTGATGACGACGACGTATATGTTCTTGGCGACCTTATCTTTAAAGGTGAGAGCAATAGCTTGGATGATGCGATGGCGATTGTCAGTCGGCTTAAAGGCAAGAAGCATCTTATTCTTGGAAACCATGATGGTAGTATGAAGATCGAGCTGTACAGGAAAGAATCGAATATTGTTGAAATAGAAGGCGCAAAGTATTTGTGGTATAAAAGCCACCAGTATTACTTGAGTCATTTCCCATCGATTACTGTGGATATAGAGGTTGAGAAACCTAAAGACTGGATTGTCAACTTCTTTGGGCATACGCATAAGAAAGAGAAGTTTTACAACGGATTGCCATTTATGTACAATGTTTCGCTTGACGCACATGACAATCGTCCTGTGTCAATTGACGATGCAATTGCAGATATAAAAACTGAAATTGAAAAATATATGAGCACTCGCTAGTTGTCATCCAATAAGTTTTCCAGACTTTTGATACAGAGGCTTCGAATTGGAGGCCTCTGTATTTTTGTTTCTATAAGTCAGATATGTGTCCGATATGTATAAAGATGTTGAATTGCTAATTTTGTCCGTGATTATGTATGTTTAACATCTAATAATAAATAACATGAAGACAAATAAAGAAAGAAAAGTTGCAGCCAAACCTCATTTTGAGATTGAATATGCAAATTTGAAAGATATAAGTATGCATTGTAGTAAAATGTCTGATACTATGGTGAGTGACGCTAATAAAAGAATTCTCATAGACGAGCTCAAAAATAAGGAAAATATTTCAGATGAAATGGTTAAAGAAATCAAAAAAGAAACGGACATTAACATAGAGCTAAATGATTTGGAAACTATAGTGCACTCGCATGAATCAATTGATAAATTGTTGTTTTATCTTGATGATGCACATACTTATATTTATGATGTTACAATTAGAATAACACTAAAATCAGGTATAGAAGAAATTAAACAATGGAATCCGACATTTTACATATTGAATTTGGTTTACGTCGCAAAAGTAAAAATTGATGATAACGAAGATAATAAGGATGGGCATAATGAAATATTAACAAAAGATGTTCCAAGGCGTTTGTTTGAGGATATTGCATTAATAATATATAACACGACAAAAGAAACAGGATATCCTATGGATTTGACTGAGCGTAGATTTATGAAATCAATACAAAATCGGGGGATAGTAAAACTTAAAAGTGTTAATTATCACAATATACTGCGAAGACTTTTGACACATGAAGAAGTTGTCACTTTTATAGCGACTTATGAAAAGTATACTGGCAGGAACGAAAGTATGATTTTTGATTACAAGTCATTGCCGGCATATCGATTTTATCTCAAATATTTCACGCCCATAAAATATAAAATTCCGGACTGGGCAGATGAGGATGATGAATTATGGCCGATGCTTTTTCAATTGGTTTTTGGTGATTTTAATTGTGAATGTGAGATAAAAAATATAAGAGGTGAGGATAAACCTGACATTAAAATTAGGTATAAGGGGTATGTGGGGAATGGTGAAATAGAAAACCTTTATAGATACGATGGATTGATATCAGAAATAACAATTGAGGATCTTGTAGTTTTGCTCGATGAGCTTATAACAGATATGCTTGTGGATGTTTCTGTAGAATTAATTGATTTAGCATGTTTTGAGATTAACGAACAAAATGGTTATTCCATATTCGACGATATATATAATGTTGAAATGAATTATGAAATGGAACCTGAATATCTTGAAAAGATGAAGGCAAAGATAGAATTCTGTGTCAAAGAAAAAACTAAATATAGAAAACATAAAAACATTGAATCATGAAAAAGAAAGTTAAAAGAGCCATTTTATTGGCAAAAAAGTTCACATTTGATTATGTGATTGGTTTATTGGTCTGGGCCTCGGTTATATACAGCGTTTGGTATGTTATTGGTTGGGGTAGAGAGAAAATTCGCAGTAGGAAAGAACCGGAAGTTGTAGGCGAATATCTTACTGAAAATCTTAGAACCGTTGAAAAAGACGGTATGGTAGAGATTTACAATGAAGAATTGAAAAAGGTGGTGGGCAGATACCAGAAGGTGTTTGCTCAAAATTACGGCACCCATCTAACTGAGATTTTTATGAAATCGCAGGAAGGTTCGGTTATGGTTGTAAATGAAGATGATTTGTTTGGTTACATAAGTCCTATAACAGGTGAGGTGCTTGTTGAACCACAGTACTTGCTTGCTTGGGACAGTGACATGAGTAGCGGCTTGGCGGCTTGCGTCAATAATGAACATAAGTTGGGCTTTATCAATGTTTTTACAAAAGAAATAGTAATACCTTTTAATATTGACCTTGATTCAGCCTATTTTGATTATAACTGTGATTATACTTATTACGACTTTATTTTTAGAAACGGCTATTCTTTAGTGCCAGGTAAAGATGGTTTAATCGGTATGATAAATGAGGTGGGGGAGACTGTTTTGCCAGCGGAGTTTAGTGATATAAAAACCACACAATTATATAGTTTGAAAAAAGAATGGGATGAATTACCCCAATTAAGATGTAGTATTGGAGGTTCTGTAATAAAAGAATACACACATTATGATGATTATGATTTTTACAATCCAATCATTGTAGAAAAAACAGATTCGACAGAAGTTAGATATGGTGTTTTTGACATGAAGGAAGGGATGATAATTCCAGTGGAATATGATTTTGTTGATTATGCTATTACTGAAGGTGACGGCAATTTATTCCTTTGTCAGAAAAATGGAGTTTTACAAATATTGAACGTCAAGGGTGAGATTGTTTGTGACCGCACTTATTTTGAAAACCCACACTATTCTGATAATATCAAGGTGATTCGCGATACCGAAGGAAATCCGACAAAGTATATAATGTATAACACATTAAACTCATGGGCTGTTATGGATACGGATTTTAGAATAGTTGTTATGCCAAATGGTTATTGGGATATAAAATATTTGGGCAATGGGATATTTGCGTGTGAGAATGATGAGTGTGCTGTTATTATTAAGGATGAATAGGATTAGATTAAAGTAATTAAACAGATTTTTTATTAGCTTTGTATCATTAAAATAAAAAGGAGTTATTGAATATGGATAAAGGTGTTTCTATTATTGTTCCATGCTATTACAAATGGGATTTTGTTGAAGAATGTTTAGAATCAGTGTTTCAACAGAGAAACGTGGATGTGCAGGTAATATGCGTACATAATAACAGTGATGCAGGTTTGTTAGGCAAACTCACAAAACTTGAAAATCAGCACAAAATCACGCTTATAGATAATAAAAGGGCTAACATGGGTGCTGCGTTTGCCCGTAATCGTGGGTTGGAACGTGTGGAAAAAGACACTGTAATGTTTTTGGATGACGATGATAGAATAGGTTGGAATCCAAATCAGCCCGACTCAGATCCATATTATTTGGAATTTTTTTATGACAAGTTGGTTCAAAATGACAAATTGGCAATGGTGGCGGGCGATGTTATTGCCGAGACTGCCGGTGTTGATGGAACTAATTTCAAAATGTACTCTGAATTGCCCCGTAAATATCCAGTAACAATTGAACAGGCTATCAGTTATTTGGATGAGCGCAACACCAGCTGTGCCACTTTGTACAGGACAAGTGTTATAAAAGATAATAATTTGCGTTTCAAACCAAACATGAAATATCGTGAAGACACTGAGTTTATAACACAATATGCGTTGGCTGCGGCAAGTACATATAAGCAAATATTGACACCGACAAAATGGCCTGAATCTGATGACGGTTTGCAGTCGTATTATTGGTATCGTAAACACGTGGGATCTGTTATGGGTCAGGCCAGTCAGCCTTCATTAAACAGGTGGTATTACGAATTACAAAGACAAAAAGACAATTTAGGTTATCGTGCGTATTTGTTGCAAGCGATTGAAGAACACCCGTTGCGAGCCAGGCTTTCAAAAGCATATCAAACAATGATAGTCGGATGGAAGCACACGCAAAAAGACATTCAAAGAGATATTTGTAACATGGATGCTGACAGTTTTGTGTCAATGTCATATTACATGTTAACATGTTTTGATGAAAAAAGCGATGACGATGTTCGCAATGCGGCTAAAAAGTATTTGCCATATTATGCGAATAACACGAAAAAACTTGACGGGGTCACCACAAAGATGGCGGTGTATAATATGTTGGCAGCTGTAAACTAGCTAACAAAATGTCCCCGAAAGCCTTGGCTTCCGGGGACTTGCAAGCGAGTGATTAATTGTGTCCCCACTTAGATTCCTTGATACTCTCATAAATGACGCTTTTGCGGTCATTGTCAACGCGCTCTTTCACTTCTTTATAATCTTCATAGAGCTTTCTTGCTTCTTCTTCAGTAATTTTACTCATAGTATTAAGACTCTGTTATATCCCATAGGGTTGCATCGGTTTTAGTGGATTAGTTAATTACGTGAAAGACAGAGATTTTTACCTAAAGATTTTAAAAAACAATTGGAGAAATAAAAATAAATACCTATATTTGCAACGTCATTATTAAAACCGAAGAGACCTGATGGGATATAACTAGGCATATTGTTATGGGTAGGTATTATGGTAAATTATGCAGCCCTTATTGTTATTACTTTAAAAAATGTGAATATTGTATGTCCAAAGGTTGGGGGGCACAAACTTGTCGTGACAAGTTGTTCTGTAGAGAAAGATTTCGCTGTAGATATGCTCATCACGATCCTAATACAGGTGCATCGCCAAATATATGTGAAAATCCAGAAATGTAATGTTATAAAAATAATGAGAGGGAGTTTTCCCTCTCATTCACCTATAATATACTTAGCATCCACAAAGTTCATGAGCCAAATAAAACTATGGCTTAATGATTTTTACATTACTGTGAACACCGGTGTTCTCTAATAATGCTGCATTTTTGACGATTATTCTTTTAAGGCTCTTGCAGTCTTTAAATGCATTTTCCCCAATACTTGTTACAGAATTCGGAATTACCAATTCTTCCAAAGCGGTGCATCCGAAAAAGGCATATTCTTCAATCTCCCTCAGTGAATCTGACAGTATGACGATTTTCAACTCCTTACAATCCATGAATGCTCTATGGCCGATATGGGTTATTGAAGAAGGAAGAGTTATTGTTTCCAGTCCACAAAACTCGAAAGCTCGTTCTCCTATCTCAGCAACAGCATCGTGTAACACGATGTTTTTAAGCTGTTTGCATCCCGAAAATGAGCTATTGCCAATGGTGACAATCGATTTTGGAACTATATATTCCTTCATATCTTCTCTTCTTGAAAATGCATATTCCCACCCAACAACAGTGTCGGGAAGTTTAGTATTCATACAAGATGCTATCAATATGTTGTCTTTTGTTCTAATAATGGCATTGCAATTATTGCGTGAATCATACATTTTGTTGCCTTTTGCCACCTTTATTGATAACACGCTATTGCAACCTGTCAAAATCCCTTCTCCTATTTCTTCAACAGTCTTAGGGATTTCAATCCTCTTGAGGTTAACACATTCCCCAAATACATGATCTCCTATATCAACCAATGAATTTGGCAAAACAACCTCTTTTAGATTATCACAATGTGCAAATGCCATTACGTCAATCTTCTTCACATTTTCTGGAATAATAATTTTCTCAATTCCAATACAATTTGAAAAAGCAAAAGCATCAATTTCCGTTAGAGACTTTGGCAAGATGATCTCTTCTATCCAATCGTTATACGCGAAAGAGCCATCTCCTCTATCTTCTCTATATCTGATAGAAATTTTTGTCACTGAATTACCTGAAATTTCTGAAGGAACAACAACTTTACGTGGTCTGCAATCATAATCTTCAAGACCTAAACAGCAAAGCTCATTTGATTGTTCATCCAAGTCAAAAAGAAGACTATAGCCTTCTTTTCTGTATGTATATCTGAAGTCGGCACACGACCCCTCTTGATCACGAAGGTCTTCTATCGTGACGATTACATTTCCGTTAAATTTTGTATTTTTCATCATGTTGTTGTTTTAATTATCTGCAAAAATACATAAGATCTGTAAACTTTCTCTTATTCATGGAAGGAGATATTTAACATCAATTACGAGGCAAAGTTCGGAGAAAGACCTGAATTGGAGCTATCGGAGGGGTATCGGAGGAGAAAAATCTTTAATGCATGTATTAGAAAGTGTTGGATGTAATTGGTCTAATGCCATGATCGAATAACGATGCATTTTTTTCTTGAATTTTGGGGCAGAAGTCTTTAAGAATACATATATCACATCCTTTGGGTTGGTAAGCTCTTGATATTGATGTCCATGTTTTACTATCAGGACGTTTTAAGTATGTTTTGTCTATATGAACAATCTTGCTGTTTTTCAATAGGAAAGCCGTCGTTTTTTCCGAGAAGGCGCATAGTGGAATCTCACACACTTGATAATCAAAATTATATTTTAATAAATTTCGAATTACATCATCGTTGTATGGACGCGATTCGTTATAATTAATCAGACATTGATCGCTGTGATGTAATGCTTTGTTACTAATATGAAAACCAGAAAGAGAAATGCGCTTTATGTTTGGAAAATTCTTATTAATATACTCTATCAAATGTGGATTTGATTTATAAGTAAATTTAGCTAGAAGTAGTTTTATTTGAACATCAAAATTCTTTTTTAATAACAAAGAATTGATATTGGAAAGTCCTCTTACTAATCCTTCAAAAGCATGAGAATTACCAACTAGATAATTGTGCGTGCTTTCATCTGATGAGTAAAATGGAATGGAGATTCTGTCAATGCCTGCATCTATGGTATCTTTGAGAAAATTTAAGTCAGAAAAATTTATACCATTTGTCATCAAACCAATATGTTTATAATATTGGTGGGCAAATTGAACAATTTCAATAAAATTCCTGTGAATGGTGGGCTCTCCTCCACTAATAACCAAATTGTTTTTGTCAGGACTATTTAATAAAAAATTCTTTGCGTCCTCTAAACTGAATTCGTTATTGCATTTGGAAAGATTCGTTTCATCAGATGCACAAAAAAAACAATTACAGTTACATTTATAAGAAATATAAAGATATGTCCTCATGCCTTATAGTTTTTAATACTCATTTGTTATACCATTTTTTCGAAAATATAAACTGTTTTTAGTTGTAAATAATGTTTGTTTATTACTAACATATGCTGATATGAAAATTAGGATATTATTATAATCATTATTTGTTAAACGGGAATAATATGTAAATGACTCGTAATTAAATAAGAATATGTTTAAAAGTCTGGTAATTGTATTCATTGTTTTGACAATATATTGCAAACTCTATATCATTAAAACAATTGTAATAATCAACTATGACTTTTTTGTATGCCTCAGCAACAATATCTGGTGGGTTGCCAAACGCGCCACATCCAAATGCTCCAAGTATTAATACATCAACATTATGATGAACGGCAACATCAAGAATTCTTCTTGCTCTTTTTTCATGTATATGCATAAGCTCTATTGCATCAATGCTTGTAGTGTGTGATTCTCCTTTTTGGTATTTTCCAATGTTTGGAGCTGCACATGAAATTACATCAACACTGAACCATTGCTTCTTGTCCATCAAATTATTATCATCATCTTTAAACACAACAACATTAGGAGTATAAATAATATCGTCGTTATGCAAATTGTTTCCATTTTTTTGTTGGATATAAAACTGTTTCAATACATATTCTGTGTTAATGCATTTATACAAAGTAGAAGCTCTACACAAACATTCCTCTTGTCCAGAAGGACCTTTTGATATAACGACACCACCACCAGGGCTTGTAGCAGAAGCGAAATTTAATACACAAACTTTTGGGAGGCTATAATTTCTTGCAGCCTCAAATGTTTTATTTTTTGTGATCTTGATTTGACATTGTTTATCGCGTGTAATAATATCTCCAGCCAATTTGTCATTTTCTTTTATTATTTCTTGCCGAGAAATAGATTTTGCCACATTTGCCATTAACGTGCTATCATTATTAATCCAATACAACGTGTTTTTAAAAATCTTCACATGATTCTTAGTATTGTATCCGACAATACATTTAGCTATAAGTCTATTAATAATATTCATAATGATATATTGGTTACACGTAATAAACTTTATAATTTCATAACCACATTCTATAAAATCAATATGCTTCGATTGTAATGAAACAAATAGTGTTGTCGTCAACAAGAATAGAAAGCGTAGCGAGAATTCACATTAACAAGTTATTATTATTTATTAGGTGATAGAGATTGATGGATAATCGTTTCAAATAAACTCTTTTCTTTACCAATTATGTTCTCTATATGAGAGAATACTATTTTATATGCCTCACATAAGAAAGATTTAGTTTTAAAATCTTTATTAACGAGGAATCCGTCGTGTAAGCACCCCCCATGACAAATATTAAAGTATTTACAATATTTACATTCACTATTGTTGATAAATTGTTCTCGTTTATATATTTCGGAGTTTTTCCTATTTGCTAATATGGAACTTAAGCTGTTGTCATAGAGATTCCCGTATGAGAATTGTTTTAGACTATTGTCACAAAAACGCCCACATGGAAAGATGTCGCCATGTGGTGAAATGGCAAAAACATTATCTTGGCAATTTTTACCAAATACACACAGCGAAGTTTGCCCAGTAACCAGAGCACTCGCTATATCAATAAATTTCTGATTATTAATATGTCTATCTTTGTCATTATACCATAAATCAAAAAGTTCTACACTCATTTTTGCATATTCTAATGACGTGAGACCATATTCATCGTCATTAGATTCTGCTTCGCCAGCACTGAAAATAGGATTAAGCTTAAAATTTATTTCATGATTGGCCATAAAATCATATAATTCTGCGATTCTGCCAATGTGTTTTTTCGTGGCAACAACTATACAACCAGGATTAATGCCATGTTTTTTACATAAAAAGTACTTATTTAATATCTTGTTAAAAGTTGGATTTCCGGCTTTGTCGACACGTTGGGAATCATGTATGTCCTGAGTACCATCCAATGAAAAACTAATGTTTACCTTATAGCGTTTGAACAACTCAATAAAATGCTCATCAATTAATGATAGATTAGTCTGCATTGAGTGTTGATAATTATAATTGCCAAACTCTTTTTCAACAAATTCAAATACTATTTTATAATTATCATAGCCCCAAACCAAAGGCTCTCCTCCATGCCATAAAAATGTTGTAACTCTTTTATCTTTGGGAATCATAACCTCTCTAACTTGTAAAAGTGCCTTTATGATAAAACTAACATCTGCACAATAAGGAACTTTTGTATCATTGCTTAAATAACAATACTTACAAGCAAGATTGCAAGCGTAGGTAGGTTTGAATACAATTATCATAGATTATACATAAAATTTAAAACAGTTGTTGCCACTAATAAAAAGAGTCCCAATAGGTTTTTTGTTATTGGGACTAGTTAAGAAATGTTTAATCCAATTTATTAATCTTCATTATATACTTCTGAATAGCTGCAATCATTATAACTATCGCCATAATTTTCATCAATATAAGTGTTTGCATAAAAACAAGATTTCAGTTTTTTTATTATTGCAGACATAATTGATTCTTGGGCATAACTAAGAGCGATGCTTCCGTCTGTATTTGATGCAGCAACCATAAACTCTGATGATGATTCTGAATATGATTCATCATAACTATACGAATCGTTGTATACATCGTAATTCATATCAAAGTTTTTATTATTTGTTTTATTAAACCACATATTAATCTGTTTTTAGTAGGCTTTAAAAATTATAGCCTGATTTAGCAAATGAGCCTATTTAATTTGCTTTATCAGGTGTGTAAACACTCACCACAAACCAATTGATGTTTCTTCTGTTTACATGATTTATACCTCGCTTTCTATAGGTTTTATTCTTTTTGATCTTCAAAAATCTCTTCGTAATGGAGAATATATTATATTTCCTTTATCTATTGGTATTATGTAAATGCCGTCTTTTATATTCATGTTTTTATGTCTATCTCTATACTATTATTATGAATAATCAGTATTAGACGGTTGTTAAATTGCTGCAGTCCTTGTTTTAATGCAATGATAATATGGACAATCTAACTGCAATTTATCCATGTTTTCAAATCCTTTTGCCCAAAGAAAAAACTTATTGTTATCAATAACTAAAGATCCGTCTAAACTTAAATGTCCCACTTGGTTCATTTCATCATCCATTGCTACTGTACACTTAATAATACTCCCATTAGAACGTATGGCTATACAGTTGGGTTTTGCAGCATAGCATATATAGTCTTCGCCAATATCAACATAATTCAATTTGTTGAATTTTTTCTTTATAGAGGAAACCAACTTTATCTTTTCAGCTTTATTTAACAAATGTAACTGATTGTCATTTGGACCTCCTAATGCCGAGACTTCTTTAAGATGTACATAAAACCTTTTATCATTGGCAAAAATGTTAGTTATACAATCAAGGATGTTTTCAACACTTTGATTGTTAATTGCAGTTAAATGACAGCGAATAGCAATAGAGAAATCTTCGGACACTTCATTCTTAATATGTAAAAGATTATTCCAAATAGTGTCAAAAGTACCTTGTGGAAAATTTGGCATAATTCGAAAACGATTATGGTTTTCTCTATCGCCATCAAAAGTTATTTGATAAGATCTAATTCCAATAGAAAGAAGTTGTTTGAAAGTTTTCATGTCTAGCAGAAAGCCATTAGTTGTCATTGTTGATACGAATGTAACATTATGCTGCTTGCATAATTCATGTGCAAATGTGGTGATTTCATATACGATATCCTTGACAAGTAATGGCTCTCCTCCAAACCATTCTAGCTCAAATAACTTTAAAAGAGGTATTTTCTTCTCTAAAAAAAGCTTTACAGCATCAATAACATCACGATTCATCTTAGAACCAATATGATCTTCATAACAATATAAACAACGAAAATTACATTGTTCTGTTGGATACAAAATTAATTTAAATCGCTCATTCGTAAGGGATTGAGCGGCATTTATCATCAATTGGTTCGCCATTTTTAACGTTTTATAGGTGTACTTTGACAGTATTATTAATTATGGATATCACTAACTGCAGTTAGAATCTCCGCAACTTCCTCCACAACTTTTAAAAGCGAAAATATCAAATTTTTCGACATCATTCATTTTCTTTAATTGATTAAAAATAGGGAAATTCTCGTAATTGACGACTCCCAAATTGTTAATGTTTAAATTGCTCATTTTATAAGCGTCCAGTTATATCCCATTGGACCCTTCGGTTTTAATTATCATCGATGCAAAGATATAAAATAGATTTTAATAAACCAATATTTTTTTATTTTCCGAATACAGGACGGTTGTAAATCATACAAAATCTGCTAATTTCGAATACAATACTCTGTTAATAAATCTATAGCACCAGTTATATCATTATAAGAAGCAACTTCAATAGGAGAATGCATATATCTGCAAGGAATTCCTACAAACCCTGTTAATACCCCATTTCGTGTGAGTTGAATGTCCGTGGCATCAACGCCGATGACTCCGGGCAAAGATTCTATCTGAAAACGGATAGATTTTTGAGCAGCAATCTTTCTTAGAGTGTTTTGGGTTAAAGAATCAAAACAAGATCCTATCGGAATAACACACCCTCCATCAAGACGAATATCTCCATTTTTTCTTTTATCTATTGTTGGATAATCTGTTGCATGTGTGACATCGATGGCTATACAATAATCTGGATTAATGCCATAACCTGCTATTTTTGCTCCACGTAACCCCAATTCTTCTTGAACAGATAAAACAAATACAATATTATAATAAGTTTCAATAACCAGTAATCTTTTTAATACAGAAAGGAGTACAGATAGGCCAACTCTATTATCTATACTTTTTGAAGAGAATATACAATTCTGTAAATTTTTAAAATTTGGGTAAAAGGTTATAGGATCTCCTACAGATACTGTGTCGTGTAAATCTTTGGATATATTTCCAATATCGATCCATAAATCGCTAATGTCAATGTCTGAGTTTTTATTTTTGCTATTTTTTTTAAGATGGATGGGTTGTGTGCCAATTACACCATTGATGAAATCATTATTATGTCTAATTGAAACTGATTGCCCTTTTAAAATAGATAAATCGATACCACCTATTGGAGAAAAAAATACAAAACCATTATCATCAATGTATTTTACAGAAAACCCGATTTCATCACAGTGGGCTATTAGCATGATGGACTTTTCGCATTGCCCGATTTTTTTAATGATTATATTTCCAAGTTTATCAACAGATACATTTTCAATACCAGTAAGTAAATTAAGTATATAAGACCTAATTGTATCTTCATAACCTGATGGTGAGGATATTAAACATAAATCCTTGATTAATGTCTGAAGATTTGTATTAAGAAGCGAAGTATTCATGTAATTGTCTTTTTAGTCAAATAATAAAATATACTACGAATCAAAAACGCCCATGAAATGTTTTTATTCAAACATTATTAATGCAAGTCATCATAATCATGATTATGATCTGTTTCAAAATCGTCATGTCCATAATCTATCGTTATATGACGTTCGGTTTTTTCATTTTTGCTCGCGTTTTGATAATCTTCGCATGGTTGATTGTCTTTTGCCATAGTAGTTTATAATCAATTTGTAAAATACTTTAAACCTATTATATAATTGCCCCAATCTTTATCATTTGTTTTAAAAATAGTGGTAAAACTCACCCAGTTTTGAAAGAAAATTAAAGTTATTTTTGTCTTACACACTTGTTTGTTATATATCATCGAACTCGTCTGCTTATTATCCGTGCAAATATAGTATAATTCTGTTTTAAATCAAACATTTTCTTGTTTTTCATTGATTTATAAAGATATTTTCTTCCAACTTCCAAAAATTTTCCCTGCTTTTGTAACTTTCACTTCGTTATCATCAACATAGTAATTATATCCTTTGTTGTGGAAAACATAATAATCTCCATCATAATAGCCACCAGTTATAACTATCTCAGGTTTGCATGACATGGTTTGATTTGCGTCCCATGCTGCATAGCGATAAGTGCCATCGGACATTTGATCGACTCGGATGATATTTCGTGATGTCTGCATAAACGATTCGATTCGTTGATATTCGCAAAGTTCGTGGTAGAGATAGGGATTAGCGACAGTTTCAGCTCCGACAAGTTTTATATCTGAGCCATCCCAATGATAGCACCAATATCTATCGGTTAGGCATAATTCATCTTCTTCAGCGACATACAAAGTGGCTGTTTTTTCGTCGAAACAATCAAGCCAATCATAGCCTTCACCATTTGTTCGGAAGTACCAGTCGGAAATGAAGTATTCATAAGAAGCATTCCAAAAATCGACGGTTTTCAGACCTTTTTTAGTAAGTTTGGAAATTTCAAAATTCATATATCCCAGATTGCTGCTTTCACGGAAATAAGCTGTAGTCAAATAATAGTTACAAGTTTTTCCTTTCAATATGTGAAGACTATTAGGCGATAACACGCACCAATTATCTTCGCTGGTATCAGGTCTCTGACATAAAACCTTGCCGTTCCAACGGTATTGGATGATTGTATGAAAATCGCTCATTGTATGAGCGTGCGGATAATCCCATGTGTAATAACGAACATTGCCATCTGGTGAGTCAATGATATCTATGTTTGCATAATGCTGTAAAGAATCAAATGGATAGTTCATAGAGGAAGCGTTTGATTGAACGATATGTTCAAACAAGTCGTAATCAAAAGCATGCCGATCAAATGGCAATTCATCAATAGACATGCCGTTGGGGAAGAAATATTGGATGAGTTTCCGCTCGGCTTCTTCCATTGAAGAGAATGTTATGCTGCTGGACTTGCCGTCTTTGACATAATGGGTGCCAATGTTAAAGGTTTGGCTTTGTGTTTGATTTTGATTGCTCATGTTGTCGCAACAGCATAGTGCTATTGCAATAAATAATAATAAAATGGTAGAAATGGTGGCGGTTTTCATGGCATTATTCGTTGTAAGTTACTATATCTTTGATCTTTTTAAATGCTTTTTCTTCGTCGATGGTTTGATTTACATTTTCTCTAATCCACGATGTAGCAAACTCAATAAACTTTAATTTAAATCTATCATCGAATCGGTGTGCAGCTTTGATTAATCCCCAGGTGCCTTCGATGATGGAATCTGACTCTGATAGATAAGGGCTTTTGTTTTGTTTGACAATTGAAACGACATGCTTGAGATTGCTTTTTAAGATTTGTTTTAAGGCTTCTTCGTCGCCATCAAAATATTTATAAAACAGATTTATTTCTTCCTCTGAAGAGAGACTCTTTTCGCTTTTGATTTTCGCTATATCAAAAGAGTACATTTCAGCGGAAGATGGATTGTCAATCATATATGGACTTAATAGTTCCAGAGCATACGACCATCTGTTGAATTTGTGAGTTTTTTTCTTGTAAGCAAACATGGTTTAATCCTCCTATGTTTAATCTGACCACAAAGATATTGCATGATGCCGAGGTGGAATTATCGGAGTAATAGAGGCTGGGTATTATTCTGACTTTTCCACCTTATTCTTTAACTTATTGAGTTAAAATATTGAGCGAATTTGACTGTAATTAAAAGTACTTCGGCATCTTCATGACCTTGGTCTGCGGCTTTTTCGAGCCAATATGCCGCTTTTTCGTAATTTTTTTGTACGACGCATCCATGGCAGTAATGGAGTCCAAGAGCATGTTGGGCATTGGCCAAGCCTTGCTCGGCTGCTTTAGTAAACCATTTGAAGGCTTCGCTGGGATTTGCTTCGCAACCATAACCCACACTTAATAATAAGCCAAGAAGATCTTGACCGTAAGAATCGCCTTTTTCGGCAAGTTTTTTTAAACGTTTGTAAACTTCTTTTCTATTCCAATCGAGGTTTTTTTCTCTTACTCCGTTGTCAATGAATTCAAACACTTCGTCCTTGTCGAAAACTGAAGAGTTGTTTTCTGTGGTTGAAGCGTTTGTGTTTTGGGTTTTCTTGTTTGTGTTCATGACGCTGATGTTTTATTGTTAAAATAGTTTGAGATGATTTAATGTTCATCAAGCTGCGCTGTAATTTTCCAGAAGTTCAAGCAACTCGTCGATTTGCTTGATGACATCGGCGTAAGTGCTTGATTTGGTCTCGGAAACAATTGGCTGAGCGTCCACAATGTGTCTTATCGGTTGAGGCTGAGGCTTGACGGTTTGAGGCGCGCCCAGCAGTGCCTCAAGAGGATGCAACAGGTTGATGTCGTTAACCGAAAGAGCTTCAAGCATCTTCTGAAAGAGTGATCGGATTTGCGGATTTGAAGAGTTTTTAAACTCTTTGTAGATGTCGGAGTTCTGCAAATCGGCAAAATCGTCGCATGAGAACAGGAGATCTTCGGTATCGACATAGTCTTCCCACAATGAGGGCTTTTCAGCGAACAGCAACAACGACAGATAGATGACTAATTCTGAGAAATAATCGTTTTTTGGATTAATGAATTTGACCTTTCTGCGTGCCGGGTGCTGATAACCAGGCAATCCTTTAATGACATCCTGCATATTATCGAGACCAGGCACATACATGGAATCATAGTCGATGAGTTTCATGCTGCCGTCGGGCAAAATCATGATGTTGCCGTGTTGAAGGTCGCCATGGGAGACATTGAGACGGTGCAATGTTTTGACCATTTCAAGGAACTCGTTTGCCAAATTGAGGAACAATTCTTTGGATGGCTTATTGTCTTCAATGTAATCTTTCAAAGTATCGCCTTCGACCCATTCCATGATTCCAACTGGATATAATTCACCGGAAACCATCAACGCATCAGGAACGAATTTTGTCTTTATAAAATATGGACAATTGTTTTTTTCTAAAAATGAAGAGATTTTGGCAAAGCGTTCCTGGGCATTGTTGATGTCGGCACACCAACATTTGACTGCTATTTTGGTGCCGTCGGCTTTTATGAAAGGGTATAAGTTGGCGAATCCGCCAGCCCAGTTAATGATACGAGATCCATGTTTTAAAGGGTGACCTCCCTTTAATTCTACGGTGCGATAGAAAACAGGATTGCTGATAGCATTCATGATTTCCATTCGTGATGGATAAATTTTGGCGGAGTTAGTTTTCATGGCATGTTATTTATGTCGGTAAAAATTATGTTGTCGTATGTAAATGATGAGTTCCCATCATCTTCAATATTGATAATTATGATAGCTGAATCATCATTGTGTAATAATCCATCGTTTCTTAATTTTGCAATGGAATCTTCAAACATATGCTGGTTTTCCCAGGTTTTGATGATAGATAAAGCATCTCCTTTTTGATTGCAAAGCCATTCGGACAAGGCATCGGTCATCATGTAAAAAGACCCTGGTTGAAGTATGCCTATTTCTGATACTGTTTGACCTTTATCCATATTTGGATATGAGGCGTAGTAATTAGGATAGTTGTTGAAGCTATCAGGCGTTAAGGTTATCCATTTGTTGTAATCGTTTTCCTCATTTTTGGGAACGTAAAACAGACAACTATCGCCAAGCGATTCGGCATACCAGAGCTTGTTTTGTGCGCTAACAACCAATGATACCAATGTCGCCGCGCCCGGTACACGACGCTGAAAAAGGTTTTTGGTAAACCATTTCGCTTCGGGGCTGTTTGCTAATTCTGCTGCTTGAGAATACCATTTTTCTCTGCATGTGTCGAATGGGACGGTTGTAATCTCATCGCTCTGTGAAACGAATTCTTCAGAAAGAATTTGAGCCCAATGAGCCTGTAGAAAGCTTCCGTTGGATACACCGTCAGACACGGCGGCGCGGAGTGCCGACGGACGGCATTCGATTGCCATCCGGTCGGCACAGTCGCAATACGCCTCACCATCTTTGGAGGTAATAAAACCTTTAACAGATAGTTTCATAACCTTTATATTTAAGTGGTTACATGATATCCTCAACAACTTCGGCTTCAACATCCACGACTTGTGGAGCCGGCAATGCCAAGGTGGCCTTGGAGTTGGAACCAAACTGGACAAATGCGCTGAAGAACTTAGGGTCGGCGTTCATTGCCATCCATCTTGCACCTTTGGCAATATTCATGCCGAACATCTCGTTTGCCATGAAAATGGCTTCATCGGACATTTCAGATGACAACTTGAAGGCAACCCTTGATGTTTCATCAGGAAGGTCGTTCTCGCTTGACGGACAGATACATGCCTGGTTGTGCTTGGCGGTCATGTGGGCAAAATGGATTTCTGTTCCCTGTTTCTTTAGCATTTCGGCATATTGAAGTGCAATGTCCAGGTCGTTGTTGCGCTCTTTGTCGTAGAGCAATGCATCGGACTCGATTGTGATAATGTGGTAAAACTCATTATTGCTCTCACATTTCTTGTAAATTGTCTCCAGAGCACGACCTAACGGAGAATCGCCACAAGCGTTTGGTGTTAGATAAACAGGAGTTGGAATGGTGTTTTGACCTTCCATAACTGTTTGTGTCGGGTTGTCGGCCAATTCTGACAAACGACCTTCGCAGACGAACTCGATTCCCTTGCCACAGAATGTCGCTACACTGATTGTGGCACGGTCGGCGACACGAGTGCCATTGCTGTTTTTCGTAATCATGTTGTTGATGTCGTCGTTGGTGGTCTTTGCAAAATGATTGCAAATAGGAGTGCCGTCGGCAGCTCTCAGTTCGGTTGATTTGCTCTGGTCGACAAGATAGAGGATTCTTAATGGGTTCTTAGTTGAGAATTGTTTGTTTTCCATAAGGCTTAATTTTTATTGTTGATAATTATTGTGATTTACAAGGACAAAAATATGGCTATCGTTTTTTGTGATATTAGAGGATGGTTATCGGTGAAATTAGATAAATAGAATGTCTTTTCTAGATGGTGTAACGGATATGTCCCGTTTGATATGGGTCTCGAGCATGGTCTCTATGATGTAGTTAAAACCGATTTCCTCAAAAGGGCTTTGGCGTAAATGGTATATAATTTCTTCTTGCAAGTGACCGGAGTATTCTGTGACATAGGGGAATCCTTCGATGATTGCATCGGTTATTATATTGAAAGCGGAGTTTTTGTATTGCCGTTTAATGAAGGTTTTAGCTATTATAGTTTTTAATACGAAGTGTTTTTCACAGAAATCTTTATATGATTCTTTCACCAAGTTTAATGTGATTGTATTGATTGAAAGCTCGGCATTATGTAACTTTCCTAATTCAATGAGGCATAAAGCTTCGCCAAGTTGAATGGATATTTTGCAGGCCGTGCTTTCGTTTGTTTGCTCATTGCCCCAGAAATAATCTCCGGCATAATTCAAGGAATTATAACTGGCATATACAGCTATCGATTGGAATCCATTTAACGCTTTTTGTGCTTTATTTAAGAATAACAATGTGAAACATTTATTGCACAATGTAACCAGCAGATTATACTGATAGTTTTCACTATTTAAATCCTCTTTTAGGATATAATACTCTGCAAGATGTAGAAAAAACAGGGCTCTTCTGTAGTTTTTTCTTTGAAAATGATATTTGGCTTCCAAGTTGTAATATTTAGCAAGATTGTAATTTAAGAGACTGCCATCTTGGATACCCCAATACCAATAGTCTTTAGTAACGATAAAGTCATAGTCTTCATTAAAATCTTCATTGACGATATCTAAGATTTTTTCGATTTTTTCTGATATAGTTTTGTTGATGTTATAGTCGTAATGAGACGAGATTTCGTCTATTAAAACATCTAACTGATTTGGTGTCTTATTTTTTTTCATAGCATTATATTTTTATCGTTTAGCTAATTCGTTGTATATCTTCACGGCAAACAATCCTGCGGTGCCTGAACCAAATAAAGGTTCGGTGCCAAGTGTGATGTGTTTGCCTGTAATTTTTCCATACGATGCCCAACAGACAATAAGGATGTCTCCATCTGATAGTACACACCAGCCGTCTTTACCGCCTCTCCAATTAGGCTTGCCAGAGCTGGTGCCGGTCTTGGAATAGAAGGTTTTATATTGTGGCAGCTTGTTGCGGTAATCCTTCATGGTGCCAGTCTTTATGGTTTCAGACAATGCATTTTTAATCACCGCAATATGGTTTGACGACCAAATGCGTTTCGTGAAATTTGTCGTGTCGTTAAGACATTCCGCTTGAAGTTTAATCCTTATGCCATCATTAAATATGGTTTGGTAAAGCCTACCAATGTCGAACACAGTCATCTGTCGGTTGCCTAAAGGATAATTATAGGTGTCGGAGCAAAGATTGTATTTGGCGGTAATACCGATTGACTCGTAAGCTGCTTCTACATTCATGAAAACTGGTTTTGGAGGCATGATGTCGCAAATATTGACAAATGGCGCATTTAAACTCTGCGAGAGCATGGTCTTGATAGACACTTGTTTGTTTTTCCAAGGATGGGTTGCATTGGCTGGGGTCTTTCTTTTCCCGACTTTGCCATCGTAAAGAGTAAGGCTTGGAGAGGCTCCTTTACGGAGCATTTCGAGGATGATAGACGGCTTGCATAATGAACCTATCGGAAAACCTTGCCCGTAATCATTGTAGTCCACCAATCCAGAAGAATAATGACCGATAACGTTGCCATTCTTGACATCGACCACAAGAGCGGCCACTTGAAGTTCGCTTCCGTTTTTATAATATACCGTCGAAGATTTCAGTTGATTGTAAGCTTCTAACAAAGCTTTCTCGTTTTTCAGAGTGATGTAGGTGTTGTGACGCTCAGCTGATTTGAAATGCTTCTTGATGTATGAACGTGTGCCGGTTGAAATGTCGCTGACGTATGGACGATTGACAAAATGGATATCACAACTGTTCATTTCATTGTACTCGGACTTTTTAATGAGTCTGCTGTTTTTCCATTGTTTGGCTTTTTTGATAGTCTCGCTTTTTGCTGCGGATGGATTAATCATATAAGATGAGCGAGGCAGAGTGCTAACAAGATACAGCTGCTCGAGCTTGTTCAAGCTGCCGATTGGACGGCCGAAAGCGAATAGAGAGGCGGCATTGATGCCTCTGTAACCTTTCCCTGAGTGGAAACAAGCGACATTGATATAGTCTGTAATGATTTGTTCTGGCGTTTCGGTCAATGATAACATATAACCGCCGATCTGATCTGTAGTTTTACGCGCCAAGTCCCTGGGGAAGCCAGAAGCATCGATATAAGTTAAGTTCTTTATTACTTGTGAGTTAATGTTGCTGCCTCCTCGTCCTGCAAAGAAGGATGCGAGAGAAATCCCGTGCCAATTTGATTTATTGGGGAACCAGGAATTTTGCTTGAAGAAACCTCTGTCTTCTTGTGTTATGATGCATTTTTTTACAAAATCGGGTATTTCATTATATTCTAACGGAACATAGTAAAAATCGTGTTCGTCGTCGAGCCATAGAACATCTCCATTTGTATCGAAGACACATGAGTTGTTCTTGTATATACGGCTACAATCAAGCTTTTTAGGAAACACAGTGATTGTGATAAAGGTGAACAAGATTATTCCGAAGGCAAGAGCTGATGATTTACCAAACGATATCGAAACTGTTTTGAAATAATTGGTGATTCTGCTAAATGGCATGTAAAGACTATCATTATTTCTAATGCTGGATATAACCGAACCTATCAAAAGAGGAATAAAATATCCCAAGACAACAGCGGCAAATATAACGGCTGCGATGAACAACGTGGTCAGCAAGAACAAAAACATGTATTTGGCTTTGAAAACCGTGAACAACAGAAGCAATAAGGCTGAAATGCCACCGACAATTTGTGTGGTTCGTTTGTTGAGGCGTATATTATAAGGTGTCGCCAGTAGTGGCAAATCTCTGTTGGTGTCAAAAAGAATTGTTGCAAGGTAATTCCAGCTATGCGCGAAAAATTTTCGTAGAATCAGGTACACTACACCCATTACCAATATTGACATTATCACAAGTGATAAGTCGTTGCGAAGCCACTGCAGTCCGATGAAATTTGGGAGACTCAACATCAGGCAGACCGCATAAGACACCGCGAGCATCAGCCATGGTGTGCCCATAACTTTGCGCTCAACACTGCTGGTTATAATGTATTTCTTAATAGAAGCTTCCAGCATGGCGTTGTTGGTTTTATATGTTTTTACCCAGTAGATTGCCAAAAAATAAAGGATATATGAAAGATTATTCAAAATGGTGAATACCAAATTAGCTGTCATATTCAATCCGTTGATTTTTTGGATGTGTAACATGATTTGGATGCCGCTTAAAACTATTGCTCCGGCTATGCCAAACAAAAACATGTCACTTTCGGTGTAAACCTCGGTTTTGAAACGTTTGTTCATAGCAGTGAAGAAACCGTATATGCTATGTGTAAGGATGAGCGTCGCTATCAGTTTGACCAGTGGCGATAAAAAAAGCCATAGGATATGATTGGCAGGGTTCTGCGTCTCGCTATACAGGGAAAACACTCCACGAAGCATAATGCCGAATTGAGTGATGTCGTTAGAAAAAATCTCCGCGAATATGGCGGAGACTGCCAGCTCGGCAGCCCCCGCGCATAGTGCGGTCACAAAAACAACAATAACACTAGCACATAGCTCAGCATAAAAAACTGTGCTGTGATTTGAAAAAACTCCTGTAATATGTCTGCCGATAAGTCGAGCAGTGTCTTTTATCAACAGATTCCCCAATAGAATCATAAAGATTATCAAGGAAATCAACGATATTATGATGATGCTTTTCATGGTAATTAAGTATTAAATAATCAATTTACATTAAAACTTTGGACATTTTGTGTAAGATTGTCGAGGAACATGTAGTTTTTAACACCAATCTTTTCGAAGAATTTGCTGTAGAAGCGTTTCAAGTTGGCCTTGTTGATACCCTCTTCAGATGTCTTCAGATAGAAAACCACAGTGGGTTGGATTGAAGCTATTTTTGAAGTAGCTTCCTGAAGAATGAACGGGTCGAGTTTTGCATAATATTTCTCAAAAGTTTCATCGCTGAAGGGGATGCTTTTGTAAAAATTGGCGGCATCGGAATACTCAACTCCATCGCTGAACAGCATCACGGTCTCGTCAGTTTCGGGAGATAACTCCCTCATCGACTTAAGAATAACTTCCACTATAGGTGATTTTGTCTGCTTGTTGGCGGCAATGGCTTTCCCTATAACCAGTTGCTTGTCAATCATATTTAAGATAGGCTGTGGGTTTCGCAACTCGTTGGCCTTTCTGTTGGAGACTTTGTTCGATTGTGGCAGTGAGATGGACTCTTTTGTCAGCGATAGGTCGCCGGTCGATTCGACAAAACCGATTTTTGCGGTGAATGATTGCAAAAAAGTGATGCTGGCAATACCTGTTGACTGCATGAAGTTCGGGAGGTTGGCACGGATGTCGCGGTCGATATCGTTGAAAAGATTCTCGGCAGTGCAGTCGATAAGCATAGTAATGCTCCTGTCTGTATTTTGTGTTTCTTGGGCACTTGTGCCGCAGCTTAATAATAAGGTGTATGCCAGCACTAAGCTTGTGATTATTAATTTTTTCATGGCTTTAAAAGTTTGAGGTTAATTGTAATGGGTGATAATGTCTTCCAAGCACCATTCCTCGTAGGTGACTTCACTTGCGGGGATGTTGTCGCGGCGGCTGTAAAGGTCGATGCGCATCAGGCGGTTTTCGCACATGGTCTGGAAAACCATGCGCATGGTTTCGTTGAGAAGCGTCTCCAGTCTGCCTTTCTCATTTTCATTGGCAGTGATTTGAGCCTTGATTTGGCCTAATGTTTGGATGTTATGCTGGACATAATAATTGAAATTGCTGTTGCATTCATTGATGGCGATCTGATTTGCCTCGATGGTCTCTTTTGTCTTTTGAATCTCCATCGTTGTCTGGGCTAAGCGCTGTACATGGAACAACGTGTTCTCCTTTTCCTCGTGCGGCGTTTCATTGACTGATTTCTTATCAGTTTTCCCACCAAAAAAGTGACAGATAACACCTACTGTGCAGAAGACGGCAGCCGCCATCAGTTCAATCAATCCTGGATTGGCCATGAGTTTTTTGAAAAAGCTGTCGGTTGTCCGGACGGTTTGCTCAGCATTGAAGCTGAGACCCGTCGCCACTAAGCTTTCCGGCACATTCAGTGAGAAGTAAACCACGTGGAACATGGTCACTATGCTAAGGGAGATGGTTGCGATGAGCATTGCCAAGACAATCTTGTTTCCGCTTCTCGTGTGCAGGAAATGCAGCAGCACCGAAATCCCGAAGATGGCGATGACATAAAGGAAGCGCATAAAAACCTCCATCATGCTCAACGCTTCTAATTGCAGTGAGTAGGTCGCCGCAAAAGTGATGGCTTCCAAGCCAAATGTTACCAGAAGTAAAAGCCAGATGCCGGAGCCTTTTTTCTTGTTGGAAGGGCCGTCCTGGAGTGGCGTGCTGATGTTGAAGGTAGGGAACAGGGTCCTTAAAAAGTTCTCCTTGTTATACAAGTCAAGAAGCTTTTCCTTAAGATCGATGTTTTTGTTGACGAGAGTCTGCACCTCCTCGTCGTGAGCCGAGGTTCTCTTTGTGATGTCATCCTTGATTGTTGAAACCTGATTCTTCAGCTTGCCGTTTTCTGTCTCAACACGTTGGATTCCTTGTTTCTGGCTCTCGATGTTTGGGGCATACGAGTCAAGTACTTTGGTCTCGCCTGGAGTGTTGATTCTCTTGCCGTAGGCTCTCTCCGGTGGTGTGCACAATTCACCTTCTTTCAGTGCATCGTCCATTTGTTCTTTTTGTGTTATCATAGCTTTTGTTGTTTTATGTTGTTTTTAAATAATGGATTCTATCAGAATCGTTATGTCAGATAATGATGTGTAAATCATTTCCTTGGTGGTAACTGTCGCTTTTTCTGCTTGATTCGACTTTCTCTTGTCGAAATCTTCATCGTATTCTAATGTCGTTTTCATGGTTGTGAGTTTTTATTGTTAATACTATGTTATGTTGTTGAAATTTTCGGCTAAATTACTCTGAAAATAGGATGTCAAATTATCTGACGATTAGGTGACTTTGCAGCTTCCCTTGTCACGACATCCTGTCTGTCATTGAGCTGCTGCCGAACATTATGAATTTTAATATCTGTTTGGCATCAACGTTTGTTGCAAATGACATGGGGTTTTCGCCGAGTGTCATGCCGAACTTTTTTGCATTAGCAACATAAATTGGAGGTATAACTACCGACAGGGATTCCAAAATCCGGTTTCCATAACCAATGATTTCTGTACCTTTTTCAGGAAAGAAGTATTGAGGTTCTTTCTTGTCGTCATTTTCACCAATAATGTGTAAGTTGAAAAGTATAGTGTTGCCGTCAGTTGTACCAATACTAGTTAGCTTTGATGCTGCTTTGTTTGTACGATTAACCTCTTCGAATTTGTATTGGTTGGACCATGGATGACCGTCTGTTATGTGAATAACCTTCGGCGCCGGAGAATCGGGGTGTATTGCGACAAAACGAGTGATTACATCAGCTGCAATAGAGAAAGCGTTACTTGTAGCGGTTGCTCCTTTTGCCTGATAGTTGACAAATACCGGCATTGTTTGCTCGTTTCCATCAGGAAAAAGGTCGCCGTTGATGATACTGCTGTTTATCTGTTTGAAACCAATAGGGTTATTGGCGAATTCGGACAAGAAACCTTGACGGAGTATTTTAGCGGTGTCGCCGCCATCGCCACCATATTCGATGAAACAGAGATAAAGATTGTCTTTGATCTTACGGCCGTTCCCATTAGTAAAGATTAATTCGTTGACGAAGTAGTTGAATGAGTCGTTTAAAACTTCGTTCTTTTCTCCAATCATAGAGTGGGAGGAGTCACCGATTATGACGATTAGCCCAGGATTGCTGGTGCTGCAGGGAGTTGTGTAGGGTTCTTTTTTCATGGTGTTAAATATTTGAATTTGAACACCACAAAATTATACATAGTAAAAAACGTGATTTTAACGCAGAATTATCGGACTGGACAAAAAAAGATTCCTCCCCAAAGGAAGGAATCCGTCATCAATAAATTAAGTTAACGTTACTTTTCAGAAATGCAGGCACAGACATATCTGTCCCTGAAGCTTTTTGTGTTGAAATCAATGGTTCTGCCTATGCTTGTAACCTGAGCATTCAACACATTATGGCTTTGACCACATACATTTGAATTTGACTTAATAACTTGCATCACAACAATATTTTAATTAAACATTTGAATATCTATGATATATATTTTCAACATATAAATCTAAATTGTCCTTTTCAAAAATACACTGTTTCTTTCCTTCAAACCTAAACTTTCGACAGCCACCATTGCAAATAGGTAAAACCTTGCAGTTCAAACATTCAGTGTCATTTAAAACGGATATATTTCTAAATGAGTGAAACTCTGTTTGTTTTGCCGGACTTATGCCTTCAAGTACATTGCCTATTGAAAAATCAGGCTTGTAGTCGTGAACGCATAGATAGATGTTCCCCAACGGATCAATGGTATAGAACCCTGGATTGTCGGCTTCGCAAAAACAAAAATCATCCGATTCGCATCTATTTTCGATATGATATCCCTTATCGTGAGCCATTTTCAACAAGTTAAATATTCCCTTGTATGCTGATTCGGATTGCTTTTCTTTGGAGAACTCATTCCAACCTGAACTTTCATTGGCATATAGCCATCTGAAAAAAATGGATGAATGCTCTCTTACAACATCTGGCAAGTCGTTGAGAAGAGATGCGATGATATCATAGTTGTCGTCCGACAAATTCACCCTGATGCGCAAAGGCAGATGACTTTTCGAAATACGGCAGTAGTTGCTGATGTTTTCGACAATACGGTCGTACGAGCCATCTCCGTTGGCAAGATGTTTCATGGCATCGTGTGACTTTTTGTTGCCATCAAATGTTACTTGAATATCAAAAACACTATAATTTTCAAGAGTCTGGATAACTTTTTTATCAAGAAGATAGCCATTGGTAGTAATGCCTGCTTTATACTCAACATTGTGCTTCTGGCAAAGTGACATGAATCCTTTGGACAAATATTCAATAACGTCGAGTTTAAGGAGCGGCTCTCCGCCAAACCAATTGACGGATAAGACTTTCCTGCCTGAAAGGTTCTTGTCAACCCAATCAATTATCTGATTGGCTGTTTCTTCTTTCATAAATGTATTTGACTTTGATTCATAGCAATATGGGCAAGACATATTACATGCCAATGTTGTAAGAATGGATAAAGCCAACACCGAATTATCAAAATGAGAGTTGTTATAGTGATATTTGTAATACTCCAATTCATTGTCAGTTGGTGGCACGACAAATTTCATCTCTATCAATGCTTTCCCAAAATTAGAACTTGCGTCTATCACACCGCTTTTAATAATGTCGTATTCGCTGGCATCTAATAATAGCAGCTGTTTATACAAACTGTTATGAAGAAGTATGCTTCCATTATCAATGGAACAAAGTATGTTGTATTTTGATTCAACATATCCGATAACATTTATGGCAGTGTTTAGAAGCATATCTCAATTTGAAGTTGCAAAAATAAACCTTTTGTTACAATCTTGGGGCGTTTTTTTATTAATAATTACAATGTGTTAAGAGCATCCCTTATCTCTTTCCATTTGTTTTCAAATTCGGGTGAACCATTATTGTCTTTATATAATACCAAGAAATCGTTCATGAGATTGTTCAAATATGGTAAGTTCCTTAATATATTACATGCGTGTACAAAGACTTCCTTATTATTGTTAGGAGTCATACATCCTAAAAGAAAATCTTCTTTGATTTTAGGCAAAAAAACCATATGAATTATCCGCTCTGTTTTATTAGGCTTATCATCAGTCAATATATCGAACACATCGTAATAACAACTCGCAGAGTCATGATAGCCCCTTACCATTTTGCAGGAAACACCAAATTTACTTATCCTGTTACGGAGCTCGTCGCCTTTATGATATAGTACAAACAACTCATCATTTGAACACTGATTCAAAATAAATTCTAGCGAATTATCATCAATTTCATCATATACCAGATATACACCTTCGTTGTCGATTGACAAATCATGAGTAGGTAATAACATAGCCACGTTCTGCTCGTTGACTCCACATTTTAACACTTTGTCGTTCTGGATGTTTTTATATTTGTCGTTCCATTCGACATCATCTATGTCAAAATTGTGTTGTAATTCAGCCCAACGAGAATAATTTGTAAAAACTAATACTTTATTCATGTTTTCTTCTACTTTGATATAATAAATAATTTAACAGATATTTGTTTCGGTTTTCTTTGCATGCATAGAGCAGCGACGATAAGTTTGCGAAACACACAGACGATGGAAGTGGAAGAGAATGCGAGCCCCGGCCAGAAGTTACCACAACTCTCTTGGCTTTTTTTGACCATTCTGTTAGATTGTCTTTTATGATATTCTCATCATTATAAATTCTCTCAAGTACTCCGTAGTGAACTAACAAAAAAGACCCACAGATATTTTCGTTGACAAACTGTTCAATGGCTTCTTTGGATTCATTGCTGAATTCGTTTGGCGCAAGATTCGTTTTAGGATATAATATATTAGTCGATGCAAATAAAGCTGAGCAGGGTATAGGTCCGCTTGTTTCATCAGATGAACCTTCTGTTTCATGCTCCGCAAATTCTTGTATGCGTTCGTCCAATATTAACACTTTGTTTCTGTATGCTTCTGCCAACTCTAATCGAATCTGTTCATTGATATTGTCCAAATAAATTTGTAACGGATTTTTGTCTTCGCCGGTTTCACGTCTGGATAATTCGGCAAAACCAGGCAATTTACTTTGTGTATAACTTGAAAGATTATCTATCCATAATTCGTGGTCTTCTTTTAATCTAAGATTTGCATTTAGACGTTCCTCCACACCATGGTTTAAAAACACAATTTGATCATTACTTTTTGTTTTTTTTCGTGATACAGTTGTCCCTATCAATACTTCGCTATGACCTTTGTAATAATGCGTCCATGCATACTCTATCAGAGAATCGACAATTTCAATATTGACATTATTAAATATGTCTGCAATTTCTTTTGCTTCGACAGATGATACCTGTAATTTTCTAATAGGCAATAAGGTCTTGTAGTCTTCATCATCTGACAGCAGATGTTTGGTTTCAGGTGATACAGAGTCTTCGTATATAACAAACTGGTGAGGATAAGATATACTATGGTTTAAAGTTTCAGAAAACACAGACTCGTTAACAAATTCAATTCCTTCATACAGAAATTTGTCATGATTTTGTATGTTTTCCCATTTACCTACAAATAATAATTCTTGCGGTTTCAAAATAAAAAACCGGTATCCTAAGGCTCCGTTTTTGTTAATGGCCTTCAAAATAATCAAGTTGCCCTCTTTATTGATATTGTCATCATCATTATCAAAACGATAATCAAACGAATCAATACTGATAGCATCCAGTTTGCGGAGAAAGGCTGCTGCCGTTGATATTTCAACAAGTCCTAAGTTGTGGTCGCGTAGCTTAAATGTTTTCTTATCCAGAATTGATTCGTTGATTTTAGTATTCATTGATGAAACCAATTCATCAATGTTGTCTTCTTTAACGCCATTATCAATTTCAACACAATAGTATGTGGAAGGCACATCTTTTTTATTATCCGAAATCTCTATTGTAAAGGTAGTGCCATCGCCCGATTTATTGCGTGAATGTTTGGCTGTATTTCTTATGATGTTTTCAATAATGTTGTAAAATGCCATGACACCAAATATATCTGCTGGCATAATGACAGGTTTATCTTTAATGCAATCAAAAGGCTGGCCATTATATTCAAGTCTAAATACTGACTTAAAATTTGAAACACCGGGAATTAGGTTCAACAATATCTTTTGCTGTTCAAATTTTTGGATTATATCTTTGTACAAGAGTTTTGTTGTTTGCATCGCAGGTGCGCCAAACGTTTTTTCTCCTAAATAATTTGAGCGATAGCCGCAATATGACTGAATAAACATATTGATTTCATCTTCAGAATAGTTGTTGGCCGTAAACCGAGGATAAACATGAGAACCTAAATTATGCGACTCGCTTCTTATATCCGACTTTGATATGGCCGATTCAATAGCATCATTGCGCCTCTCGTTCATAATCACACCGCCTGATTGTAAATTTGTCGATATGGCATTGAGAAATTGTCTGAACGTTTCCAAAAAAGCTTTTATACATTCTTTGTTTTTGACATTTGTGCTATCAACACCAATATTGGCCCAAAGCGAATAATCCCTGTCGAGTTTCTCACCGTAATTTCCCAAAAAATAATAGTTGGTAAGGACATTTTCGTCTGACTTTGAAAATGTAAATAAGGAGTCCAAATCATTGGACAATTTTTCATTGTCTTTTATTTTGAAAAATTCTTTTATATATGGGCTGAACTTATCATTACCATAATATGGATTAGCATTGATTACAGGATAATACTTTGTGTCTAAAACGCCATAGTTGCTTGACTTGCAGCATTCGACTATTATGCCACCCATCAGTGCCATATAATTGTTTTGCAAATAATAAATCAAAGAGTAGTCGTCAAAAATCATGTCGCTGGCACACACATCATTTCTTTGGTCTGTTATTTTTTCTTGTGTGAAATCAATATACAAATTTATGCTGCCAACTTGGTTTTTCCCGATATGATTATATATATGAATGTATTTTATAAAACCGAAATTTATATGCATTAGATAATTGGTGTTATCAATAATTGATGACAATAATGCCTTGTTATAGTATCTCGGATTTGTCTCGTAAAGTTTATCAGCAAAAGAATTGATGATTTTGGTAAAAGGTATTTTGGCAACAAGCTTAACATGCTCTGCATTAGAGGATTCATCAAAACTATTGTTCTTCAAATATTCTTCAAGGTCACCGTATGAATACTCGATGGTTGCATTTTCCGGTATGCCTACTTCCTTATTTAATAAAGAGATATTGCTGATGGTGATTTTTTTCAAATTTTCACAATCAGCAAATGCTTTAGAACCTATTATCTTTACTGAATATGGTATGACTATTTCTTTCAAACTGCTGCATTCGTAGAATGCCGAATCTTCTATTGTTGTCACAGAAGAAGGAATAACTATACCATCAAGATTTTTACAGCGTGCGAAAGCTCCACATCCAATTATTTGTATGCCGTTTGGAATGACAGTGTTATAACATCCTTTGATGAGTTTGTTTGTTGCTGTTTCAATTATGGCGTTACAGTTTTCTCTGGAATCATAGAAAACGTTTTTTTTGTCAACTGTGATGTTTTTTAGATTGTAACAACCCCATAAAATATGTTCGCCAATTTCAACAACGGACTGGGGTATTTTTATATTTGTCAAACTTTTGCAGTAAACAAATGCAGCTTTGTCAATCTTTGTGACTGAATTAGGTATGTTAAATTCTTTTATATTATCGCATTCATAAAAAGTAGACTCTTCTATTTCAGTCACTGATTCTGGAATGACAATTTCCGTGAGATTAACACATGCGTAAAAAGCAGATTTTCTGATTTTAGTTACTGATTTTGGGATTGTTATTGTTTTTAATTGTTCACATAAACAAAAAGCGTATTCTCCAATTTCATTTATCGAATCGGGAAGGACAACACTAACTAACCTCCGGCAAAAGCGAAAAGTTCCGTCATTAATTATAGTTATTTTAGATGGAATAATAATTTCAGTAAGTGACTCGCAACCGTCAAAGGCCGATTTACCAATATCTGTAACAGACTCTGGTATAGTAATAGCGGATAAACTTTTGCAATCAGCAAATGCTTCACTTCCAATTCTGTTTATTGAGTTAGGGAGGTTAATTGTTTGTAAATCAGTACATTTACTAAATGATTCGTCGCCAATTTCTGTAATAAAATCGGGAAGTATTAAATCGGTTAAATGCTCGCAACACATAAATGTCGCGTATCCAATATGGGTGATAGATTTTGGAATGTTGATTTTTTTCAAATTTGTACATTTACAAAAAACACCGTCGCCTATTTCTGTAACCGTTTTGGGGATTGTCAGACTGATTATATTTTCACAATTATAGAACGCTTTGTTTCCGATTTTTGTGATTGAACTAGGAAGAATCAGACCATTTAATTTTTTGCATTTATAAAATGCGTCATCGCCCAATTCTGTAACGGATTCAGGGATTGTTAAATCAGTTATACTCCGGCAATTTGCAAAAGTTTCATTGCCAATTCGAGTTATTGAGTGTGGGATATTTATTATTTTTAACTCTCTACATTCATTAAAAGCAGCATCTCCAATTTCAATAACGGATTCTGGAATTTCTAAATGAGTTAGATATTTACATTCAGAAAATGCGTAGTCTCCAATTCGACTTACAGACGAAGGAATGTTTATCTGTGTAAATAAGCTGCCACAAAATGCATATTTGCTTATTTCAGTCACTGCATCTGGAATTATAGTTCGTCTGCATCCAGCAATTAGTACATTGTCCTCTTTTTGAATAATTGCATTACAGTTGTTTCTGGAATCATAATAACTATTACCCTCTTCAATAATGATTGTATCTAAATTAGAACAGCCGGCAAAACATCCTGCACTAATTTGAGTTACTGTTTTGGGAATGTTGATTTCTTTTAAGCTTTTGCGGTCCTTAAATGTTTCTTCACCGATTTGCGTGACAGGAAAACCAGCAACAACCATTGGGATTATTACATTATACATATTGGACTGGTCGTGTGAAAAAGTATAATTTAATTTGTCTAATGACAACTCTGTTTGATTATTAATAAAATTAAAGAGCAAATAATATCCAGCATTATACTCAATTATATAATCAGCCTGTAAACCGACAAACGGATTATCTCTCAAATCTCCCAGAGTATAAATATTGTAATCGCTGTTGCTTTCTATAACATGAATTCCTTTCATAATCTATTTATTAAAGTGGCGCAAAATTATATAATCAATAATTTAAAGAAACAAGGGACTCTAATCGGACTTAATACTCAAATTCCAGGGCATCTGCATTTAAAGAATAATTAAAAGAGTTTTTATTCTTAATAACTGCCTCGACAAATGCTTTTTCTTCCTCCGAAAGCTGATCTTTTTCGTCTATTTTTATAGAATAAAGGAGTGTTTCAGTAAGACATTTTGACTGTTTACTTGTGTTGTATTCCTCATCAATAAACGGACGTTTAAATTGTTTGCTTATGGCACGGCAAGCCAAGTCGGCGTCCCTATATCTCCATTTTACATCTTCTCTGTCCTCATCGTGTGTTTTTATATAGTCAAATTTTCTAGTTATCTCGTAATTGTTTATGAAGAGTTTAAGGTATAAGAAAAACCTTCTTAATACAAGCCTGCTTACGAAATTATTTATATCGTCAGTGTCAGGTTCTTTACTGGCAGCTTTTTTCTTGCCCATAATTTTGTCAATCAGTTTTTCATTTCCGAGACCGATGCTATTACTTACTACTCCGCGCATAATAGTGCAAGCAGAGTCAAACATTCGCCAGGTGATATCGGTGGCTGTTTTAGGGAATTCTGACAAAAAACGTTTTATCAATTCGGACGTAATGTCTTTTACGGCAATCTCTAATTCATCATAATTAGTTAATGTATATAAGCGGAAATCAGTTTTACCGGAATTCTTAATTTTGTCGAAATCAAGTTCCATTTTGACATTATCCGGCATTCTTCTTTTAACTGTTGTAATCAATCTTTGATAAACTTTACAGCAATCAAATTGAGGCGCTTTATATAAGTTGAAATAGTTATTCCATTCCTGATTGATGCTTTTTATAAAACTTATGGTTTGTGTGTCTGAAGAAAGAATCTCTTCTTTTAAATAAATACCCTTTACAACATCGTTGTTGAAGTTGTCAATAAGTTTTGAATGCAAACTGCGTGTTATGTTTGTTATCATGTTGATTTGCACAGGGGTAGTCACTCGAGTTCTGACCTCTTCGGCTATATCAAAACCGAGTGCTTCAAGTTCTTCGGCTATATTCCAAATTTCTATATCCAGAATAATGTTATTGAATGATGAATCTTTATCAAGCGCAGAGAAGAAATCGTCAATGTTTCTCGTGACAACAGGCTTGGCTATGCTGCAAATAAAATTTTTAGAAGTAACCATGTCACAAATCTTATTCATGCAACGAACCAGTCGATTGGTGCATTCGTCTTCTTCATTGTCGTCAAGAATTAATGTTCGTAGTTGTTTGTCTTCAGAATCACAGATGTAATCTACGATTTTTATATTGGCAACTGCGTTGTCATTTTGCAATTCATGAATATATTTTTCGCAAATTTTGGCAATCTCTTTGTCGGAAGATGCGGCCTGAACTACATTCAACTTTGCGCTGTCGTTGTTGAATAATTTTGTTACGGCATATAATAACTGCGTTTTGTACGAATCAATACTACCGTTTGAACAGTTGTGCTTAATGTGGCTTAACAAACCTTTTAAATCACAAAATCTATTGAGAGCGTATTCGAGTTGACGTTTCGTCATTTCCTTCATGTTGTCGAAACAATGTAATAAATTCTCAATGCCAAAAGAAAACTGCACAAATTTGTGCTGTAATACTGGGGTGGCAATTATATTCGCATCTGGGCGTCTGTTGATAATAGTGTGTAAGTTTTGGGTTGATGTAAATACAACAGGTGTATTCATTTTCTTTTCATAGCGAATGAAATGTTGTACCAATGAGATTCCTTTATAATCGTCAGGTGAATCATAATCGTTCCATTCTAAATCACACCAAACAATAATACCGTCAATTTTTGTGTCACTATTAAGAACTTTATTTAGCTCTTTAAAACTAGTACAGACGCTTACAGCATTGTACAAAAACAACTTGTCGGCTATTATCTGATTGAACTCAAGTTCACGCTTGTCAATTATTTCAATCAGTTTTTGAGCTTTTTCTTCTTGTGATAGCCCATAGCTGATTTTGCCGAAATCGTCGGAAACTTTTTTGTATAGGTCATCTTTTAGACTATTGGGTATTTGGCATATTCTTTCCGAGTCAATTTCACCGTTTCCATTAACAATTTTTTCAATCTCTCCTCTTAATTTAGACCGTTTGCCTAAAATTGAAACCATGTTTTCTTTTGTCGCCAAATAAGATTTTTTTGCCATGTCGCTAATGCTTTGGGCACTATCTTCGTTCCAGCAGACGATGATGTTTTTTTCCATGGGAACCTCCTATTCTATTAGTTTAATTTTTGCAAAGATAAAACAGAATCATATTATAAACAACTGTTTGATATTTTTTATGAACAGACGAAATGTATGCTCGGATACAATTGTCAATATGCGAGGGCAAAGGTAAAGAGAAAAGAGGTGGCAAAGTTAGAGGAAAGTTATCGGAATGAACAAATCCTACACTGGAGGAATTGGAGTTTCTTTTGGATGTTTTTTTTAGAAGTCCGATAGGACAAATAAGGTAAATAGGAGAAATTTTTTAGTTAACGGATGTAACATTTTGACTTTTTTGATACTTATGTGGTGAAGGTTAATTAAAAAGTTGTATTTTTGCGATGAATTTACTCACAAATATTGCAAAAATTTGTGAGCTTTTTAATGGGCTAAAATATTGAATATGACTGTACTAGACCAAATTAAAGAACAAATTGTAAAAAGCAGGGAAGGAACCTTGTTTTTTAACAATAGTTTTCCTCAATATGATGAGGAATATGTGAGGCATGTGCTGTCGGATTTGTGTGAGCAAAAGCTGATAGCAAGGATTTCGTTTGGCGTGTATGTGAAGCCGATAAAGAGCAAGTTTGGCGATGTTTACCCTTCAGTTAACGACATTGTGGGGGCTGTTGCCAAGCGTGACAACGCCAAGATTCTGCCTACAGGAAACACTGCAATGAATCAGCTTGGACTGTCAACGCAGGTGTCGATGAACTCGGAATATATAACCAGCGGTTCGGCGCGAGTGATAACACTGGGCAAGCGTACGATAAAACTGAAAAGAAGCGTGCCTAAGAATTTTGCATATAAAGGTAAGATGATGCCAGTGCTTGTGGCAGCCATGAAAGCAATAGGCAAAGACAATATGACTGATGAACATATCGGGATTATCAGGAAACTTTTGATGGAAAACCCGGAAGAAAGGACCTGGCGGGCTGATGTACAGCTTGCTCCGGCATGGATACGAAAAACAATAACAACAATTAAAAACAGCATTAAAAATGAGCAGGTGGATTGATAACAGTGAGGCTGACCGTTTGTATATGGTCAACAAGGTGTCGGATTTGAAGGACATTGATCAGGAATCGGTGGAAAAGGATTGGTGGGTGTCGGCAGTGCTGAAAGCATTGTTTGAACTAAGCATTAGCAAATACATGTTTTTCAAAGGAGGAACAAGTTTAAGCAAGGGATGGAATATTATAAACCGATTCAGTGAGGATATTGACATTGCCCTTTATCGTGATTTCTTCCTTGTGGAGAAAGGCCTGGAGTGTGCAAGATGCAATAACAACAATCAAGTAAAACTGTTGAGGAAAGCTTCGCGCGACTTCATAATTGGTGAGCTTAAAGAGGAACTTGAAAAGAAGCTTGCCGCAAGCGGTTTGAATGTGAAGATTGAAGCGGTGATGACATATTCGACACCTGAAGGCGAGAAGCCTATTGACCATGACACCGACCCGACAGTGATTAACGTTTACTACAAGAGTATTTTCAAAAACAGCCACACATACGTTAAACCGGTGGTAAAGATTGAGATAAGCTGCTTGTCGATGAGAGAGCCTTTTGAGGTGAAGAGGATTGCATCGCTGATTTCGGAGTCGTTTGCGGATTACGACAATGAAACTATGGCTGACATTCCGACAATTTCACCGTCGCGCACGTTTCTTGAAAAGGCGTTTCTGCTGAATGAGGAGTATCAGAGAAACAATCCGAGAACGCTCCGCATGAGCCGTCATCTGTATGATTTAGAGAGGATTATGGACACGGATTATGCAAAAGCGGCACTGCAGGACAAACGGCTTTATGATGAGATAGTTGCACACAGGAAGAGGTTTTATCATGTGGGCGGTGTTGACTATTCGCTTGATTCTCGAGACAAGATTGTGTTTTGTCCGACAGGCGACATTCTTCAGAAGATGAGAGTGGACTATGAAAACATGAAATCGAGTTTCATCTACGGGAATCCGTTGGAGTTTGATGAACTTATAAAGAGGCTGGAGGAACTGCAGGAGAGGTTTAGAGGAAAAGTTTAAATTGGATATAATAAAAATGGTGTAACTCGTTGAGCTACACCATTTTAGTTATTTTTGGTAGAAGGATGTTTATGGGGATTATTTTACCTCTTCAAAATCCACGTCGGTGACGTTGTCGTCTTTACCGCCGTTATTGCCCGGGTTCTGAGGACCCTGCTGACCGCCGAACGGACCCTGCTGACCGTTGAAAGGTCCCTGCTGGCCGCCCTGAGCGCCGGCATTCTTGTACATCTCTTCCGAAGCCTTCTGCCAGATACCGTTCATCTCTGCCATAGCAGCGTCGATGCCGGCGATGTCCTGTGCCTTGTGAGCTGTCTTCAGCTTCTCGAGTGCGCTCTCGATCTCGCCCTTCTTGTCGGCTGGCAGCTTGTCGCCGTATTCCTTCAACTGTTTCTCAGTGTTGAAGATCATGGCGTCGGCAGCGTTGATCTTGTCGATGCGCTCGCGTTCCTTCTTATCGGCGTCGGCGTTAGCCTCAGCTTCTGCCTTCATACGCTTGATTTCGTCGTCGCTCAAGCCTGACGATGCCTCGATACGGATGCTCTGGGTCTTGCCTGTGGCTTTATCCTTTGCGCTCACGTTCAAGATGCCGTTGGCGTCGATATCGAATGTGACTTCGATCTGCGGGACACCTCTTGGCGCTGGCGGGATGTTGTCGAGGTTGAAACGACCGATGGTCTTGTTCTGGTTAGCCATTGGACGCTCGCCCTGCAGCACGTGGATTTCCACTGATGGCTGGTTGTCGACAGCTGTCGAGAACACCTCCGATTTCTTGAATGGGATGGTGGTGTTGCTCTCGATGAGCTTTGTCATCACGCCGCCGAGGGTCTCGATACCGAGTGACAATGGTGTGACATCAAGCAACAGCACGTCTTTCACTTCGCCTGTCAAAACGCCGCCCTGGATTGAAGCTCCGATAGCGACCACCTCGTCTGGGTTCACGCCCTTTGAAGGTTCTTTCTTGAAGAAGTCGCGGACGATGTTCTGGATGGCCGGGATACGTGTTGAACCACCAACCAAGATGACGTCGTCTATGTCGCTCACGCTCATGCCAGCGTCTTCCAATGCCTTGCGGCATGGCTCGATGGTTGCCTGGATGAGGTCGTCGCACAACTGCTCGAACTTAGCTCTTGAGAGCTTGCGCACCAAGTGTTTAGGTCCGGCCTGTGTGGCTGTGATGTATGGCAGGTTGATTTCTGTCTCTGTCGATGCTGACAACTCGATCTTTGCCTTTTCAGCAGCTTCTTTCAATCTCTGTAATGACATCGGGTCCTTGCGGAGGTCGATGTTCTCGTCGTGCATGAACTCTTCTGCCAACCAGTTGATGATACGCTCGTCGAAGTCGTCGCCGCCGAGGTGGGTGTTACCGTTTGTCGATTTCACTTCAAACACTCCGTCGCCGAGTTCAAGGATTGAGATATCGAATGTACCGCCGCCGAGGTCGTACACTGCAACCTTCACATCGCTCTTCTTCTTGTCCAAGCCGTATGCCAAAGCTGCTGCTGTAGGCTCGTTGATGATACGACGCACGTTCAAACCTGCGATTTCGCCGGCTTCCTTTGTAGCCTGACGCTGTGAGTCGCTGAAGTATGCAGGCACTGTGATGACGGCTTCGGTGACAGGCTGTCCGAGGTAATCCTCAGCGGTCTTCTTCATCTTCTGAAGCACCATTGCTGAGATCTCCTGTGGTGTGTAAAGCTTGCCGTCGATGTCGATACGTGGGGTGTTGTTGCCGCCCTTGACCACTTTATAAGGTACACGGCTGATTTCGCTCTGCATCTTGTCGTAGGTCTCACCCATGAAACGTTTGATAGAATAAACGGTTCTCAATGGGTTTGTGATGGCCTGACGTTTTGCAGGCTCGCCCACCTTACGCTCGCCGTTGTCGGTGAATGCCACGATTGACGGGGTGGTGCGGTGTCCTTCGCTGTTCTGAATGACCACCGGCTCACTGCCTTCCATAACTGAAACGCATGAGTTGGTTGTTCCTAAGTCTATACCAATGATTTTTGACATAATTTGTTTCTCCTATATTTTAATTGTTACTATTTTTCAAAAAATCTGACACCTGCTTGTCAATATTTGTGCCAAAACCGTAAAAATCGGTGTTTTTAGCATAAAAATAAAAAAGAGAACCATTAAAACAATGATTCTCAATAGATTATAAAATATTATCCAATAATTGCCGAACTGACATCAGATTCAAAAAATCTGACAAAACGGCATATTTTACGGATTTGGATCGTGTACGAAACCGTATTGCGGGAAGTCGTCCTCTATCTTCTGACGGGATGTCTGGTTGATGCGGTGGAATGAGCTTCTCGACACTCTCGACGACATCAGGCCCACGCCGTTTTCCACATTTGTGAAGTTAGGCGTATCCTGAATGGCGCTGCTTGAGTTGTTGACCACGCTGTAGTTGTACAGCTCGTCGCCTATAGCCGAAACCTTGTATTCAAACTTCTCGTACCAGCGTTTCACTCCGATAGGGCTGTTGTTCTTCAGATACTCGTTGCTTGCCAGAACGTCGTACAAGGCTTTTGGAGTATAGCTTATCACGTAATATCTGTCGGTTGTGTTGTAAAGGGCGTCGGCTTCACCCGAACCCAGGTTCCATTGGATTGAGCGGTACACTGTGTCGGTGGCTCCCGGCATCAGTTCCTTGTAGTGGAAGAAACCGGTGACGGTGAAATAAGCGGCAGTGCTCTTGAACATGGTCTCAGGGTCTGACACTCTCCATTCCACTGTGCCTCTCTTAGCGTCTTTGAATTGTATGATCTGATTTAGGAAAGGCTTGCTGATGCTGAAGCTGTTGATGGTTGTGGCCTGGGTTGTGATGTTCAAACTGTCGGCTTTACGGTAGATGTTGAGGGTGTATTTCTCGCCTTCTTTAAGCTTTTTGTCAGTGTAATAGTAGGTTTGCCAGCAGCCTGTGTAGAAAGTTGCACCAAGCTCGGCCGGAATCCACTTTGAAATTGTGTCCAAAGTGAAGGTCTGAGTGTTGTTGCTGCCTTCAAAGACGCCCGAGAATGTCACATCAATCTCCTGATATGTGTAATTGTTGGCATCATAGTCCTGGGCGAGCTCATTTACATTGCCTATGAAACTCTTCGTGATTTTGAAGAAGTTGGTGTCGGCCGACGCGTCCAACATGGCATAAACCACAGTGCTGTCGCCATCGTTGCTGTAGAGGTCAACATGGTTGCTGCAGGAGGCCAGGATTAAGGTAAATGCTATAATTGCAAAGAATACTCTTT
>Ga0310696_10000912_pt1 | contig 43579 bp, 64 predicted proteins | sample AusTroGonzalo_MG_4_FD_203885 | JGI IMG/M metagenome (GOLD analysis project Ga0310696, IMG submission 203885) | Bovine rumen microbial communities from tropical cattle in Woodstock, Queensland, Australia - Gonzalo_02 (v2) (version 2) | ecosystem: Host-associated > Mammals > Digestive system >... | reverse complement strand
GAATTGGACGCTTACCCGCCAACCGCAGACACCCGGCACGGAGCGAGAATGTAATGGCATCCACGACACCACCACCATTTGAAGCCAATGGGTCTAGTTCAGTGCCACCCTTGCAGATACGAAATTCCGCATCCACCTTGCCACGCTTCGGTACGAAATTAACCTTGAACTCATATCCCGGAAACAAAAGATTGATGCAACCTTGCACCACCGTTTCTACGGCATTCTTGAGTTGTTCTTGTGTCTTGGATGCCACATCTTGCAAAAGGGCAGATGCTTTCTTCTGGTTATCCAAGGTTTCTTTCAAAGAAGCAACGGCTATGGTCTTATTGTTAAGATTGGAGGTAAGAACATCCAACCTTGCTCGACCGGCATTGACTTTCTTTTGCAGTTCTTCTAAATTCATCACACACCCGCTTCGGAAAGAAGGGCATCCGCTTCGGCAAGATATTTTTCTTGTTCGGCTTGAACATCGTCAAGTTCCTTTTCCATAGAAGCCTTTAATTCTTCGGCTTCTTCCAGAGTGGAAATGTTATAGTCTCGCTTCCACGAATCTTCAATGGAACTCTTTTGACCCTCGGCTCTCGCCTTGCGATTCTTGAGTTCGTCGATTCGGTTTTTGATGTTTTCCATATTTACGGTTGCCATATTTAGTCCTTTTTTGTCGTTGTTTGTTTCTGTATATACCAATAAAGAAGAACCAATCCACTACAAATTGAGCCACGGATATAAGGATGACGCCGATTACTAGAGATGCGATTGGATGGTTCGTGATTATGGTTAGCATTGTGTTAATTACTTGCTTCGGGGTTATAGGAATCCAGAATGTCATCCACGGCAATACGGACACCTTCGGGGGCATCTAACATTGCTTCTTTGACATTTGCCACAAAATCAAGATGTGGCACTTCAAAGTCTTGCAGACCCTCAATATAGGTCTCAAGTTCTTGTTGGGATTCACGCTTCGGGTCTTTATGAACTTTTCCAAAAGTTTTGAGCTTGATTTTCTCGACTTCAAGTGTGTCCGTATCAAGGATGAAGCACATCGGTTCATAATCGCTCATATCGGATGCTTGAATATTGAGACATCCCGGAGTTATAACCTTGCGGTCTCCGAACTCCTTGATGTAGCCGTGATGATAGTCACCAGTCACGATGACCTTGGCATCCGAACGGCTCAACAAATCTTCTGCGATAACACCAATAGCCGTTATAGATTTACCCATACTATTATGGGGTCGTGAATCGTTATCGGGGAAAACAAGTTGATGGGTAGCCCAAATATCGCTATGCTTAATCAAGTTCGGTTCAGTTCCAAACGGATAAGCGGAAACAATCAACTTGCCTATATTATGGCATTGCAGTTCGGGGTAATAGACAAGGATTTCACCGATAGTGGACTTTTGCACATTTTCGTATTGATGTTGCAACTCATCGTGGTTGCCCACCAGAATGCGAATAGGCTTCGTGAACTTTTTCAATGTAGTGGAAGCGATGACCGTTGCTTCCGTGGATGTTCTAGCCCTATGGAAAAGGTCTCCAAGAATCCACATTTCATCGCACTTATCCGCAATAGGTATAAGTTGCTCAATGGACTTAATTTGGTCATCCATCCATTCATCGGGATTGACTCGGCATACGGGGGCATCCCCACGAATATGCCAGTCTGCGGTTAAAAGAATTTTCATACTTATTCAACCAATTCGTAAGAGTCATTGAAAATCTTCGGCTTGCAGAAATAGAACTCGCCTTCGATTCCTTGAATAACGAAATCCCCGATGCTTGCGGCGTGCTTTGCCTTACCATCCTTGCCGTCTTCAAGAGTCTTAATGATGAGTTCCCCATCTTCAATCTTTACATTGTCACCGGCAAACTTCTTGATGGCTTCAAAGTTATCCCCAGTCCATTTGAGTGCCTTGACTTCTACCGGCTTCTTCTTGTAGATATGGGGTTCTTTCGTATCGGAAAATCCGTTGTTAATCGTAATGTTCATTTTTCAATCCTTATGATAAGTTTTGCCTTAACATAATATACGGACTTACCCGGCATTGAAACTTGAACATAGAATCATAGCGGTCTTGCCATCTTTTCTTGGAAGAACTGCATCCCCAATATATTCGATGGACACCACTTTTTGATAACTAGCAATGTGGAAATTAAACCGGCTAGAATCAATGTTATCGTTGAAAAGACTATCCGAAAATGCCTTGTCTTCTATGAGTTGGTCCAGTACATCTCTGGATTCACATTGAATGATAGCACTATCGTACACGTCATAGCAATTATAAGCATCAATTTTGACAAGATAAAGTTTATCTGCCATTTAGTTATCTCCTTTTGAAATATCAATTTGCAGGGGTGTTTCATCGTGACCGATGGTGCAAGAACAACCGGTGCCATTAAGGACACGATTCGCATAGGCGGCAATTTCCGATTTAGCCCTAGTCACGGATGTTTCCATTGCTTCATTGAACTGGTCGTGGACAAATTGAACACTAGATACCGTTCTATTCTTATAACTTGAAATCTTATCGAGCAATTCTTTCATTTGCGTCTTATTCATAGACTTGCCCGATTGAAGAACGGAATTGATATACGATTCAAGTTCGGTAGCACCTTTCTTAAAGTCGTTGAAACATTCTTCGGATTCCTTGATGAACGGAGACACAATATTCGTTCTATCTACCGGGGACATCGTTTCGCCATTGAACTTATGAATTGTACACGGAACACCAGTAGTATTCCCTGCCGTCAAGAACTCTGCCCATTGCATCGGAGTCATCTCAATTTCGATAAGGGGCTTACTTTCGCAGTTATAGTAGTTCTGCGAAAGTTCGCGGGTCACGGATGCCCTAGATATTCTTAATACAACCGGTCTATCCGTACCGATTTCCGAACCGAACATTGGGAGAGTACGATTGCAAGTTTGATTTCCCCAAGAAATCATACCCATATAATCTTTCTTTATTGTATTTTCGCTCATAATGTACTCCTATTATTCATCAAGGTTTGTTAGTTTATCGCTATATGCAAAGACTTTGTTAAAATATTCAAATGCTTTTTCAATTCCCACTCGTTTCTTGCCGTAAAACATTTTTACGGAATATTTCATTTTCTTTCCGTAATTATACACAAACGAAACAACATCGGATGATACGGTAAAGATGCTCATACTCTTATCGGAACTATTAAGAAATTCATCCACCAGAATTTTAGTCTTGCGGACGGCATCTATGGGCATAACGGCATATTCCGGGTTGCGTGAAATATGATTCGCAGTACAAGCCGGCAGAGGGGCTACATTGGTGTTGATGTACACGAATACTGTTTTTTTATGGATGCTCAATCCACCATTAGAACTTGAAAGCCGATGCATAACATATTTCCGATTAGTATTTGAACATTTTATTCCAATCTTTGTGCATTTCAAAAGTAGCGGCAAATTGCTTTTTAGTTAGGTTCGGAATTTCTAACCAATAGGTAAGATTCCGTTCGTGTTTATCCTTGTTTGCCCATTCAATTTTTCCATTGATTGTGTTCTTGATGTCAAAGTATTTACCATTCTTGCGTTTCTTGAACGCCACTAAAACTTCTCCCAAGTCGGTAAGTACAAGAATTTCTTGCCGTGCCGGGGCGGTCTTGATTGGTTTCCATTTCATAATTGTCTCCTATGTACCAAGATAGATGCAATGGTTCGTAATTCCCGGATTCGTTGCTACATCATAGCCTTTTTCGGAAAGATATGATTCTACTTGTTCAAGAGTCTCGCGGTCACATTCTATACAAAAATCCATTCGTGTGAAGATGGGTTTTTCTTCATGGACTACAACCGCAGTATGATTAAGCTCCCGTGCCTTATCAACTGCATCCATAATGACTTTAGCGATGTCTTCATAGTTGGTCATAGATTATTGATTCTCCGATACAAAAATGATTCGTACCTTGAATATAACTAAATATCAAATTGTTGTCAAGACAATTCTGCAAAATTATTTTAGCACAACCCGGACGGCATTACACCCTAACCATCAATAAAAAGATTGTATTCGTATGGGTACGCTTCTTTAAGCGATTCTTCCGAAATTGTATAGGGCTTGATGCCATCGGTAGCAAAGATTTCATTGAGCTTCATAGATGCTTCGGGGTAATTCTTGATTAGTGTAGCCAATGGTGTTTTTGGTGGCTCATAATATTTTTCTGCAAGACGAGCCGTGGCACACTTCATTCGCAAATCGAGTAATTGTACACGATTGAGTTTCTTCGGTTGTTCTTTTGGTGGCTCAATTTTTTCTTCTGGTTCTTTTTCTTCAACTACCACTTCCGCAGGGATTTTGACATCAACTTCTAGTTTTGCCGTATCATCATTTTTATCGACAACGGTTGCTTTTACTTCGGAATCATTCGGCAATGCTTCGGAAATAATATTTTCTGCCGTCTCAACAAGTGCTTCCGAAGCATCCGTATTCGGTGTTGATACTACTTTTTCAAAATCATTATGGATGCCCTCAACAACCGATTGGGCAACGGCTTCTTGTAAAGTTTTTGGTTCATCGGAAATGGGCAGAATTTCCGTTTCTATTTTAAGTTCTTTAATAGCCGGTTTATACTGGGCGTTCACATCAATATTTGTTGCACCGGTTTCTTCTTGAGTGACTTGTACACTATTGATAGTCACATCGTCTAGGTCTTTCAATGCTACACCACTCGCAGTTAAGCCAATCAACGGATTACCCATTTCCATCAAAGAGATAAGGTTGTCGATTGTACCATCATAGGGTCTTCCGCAGACGGTAATATCCGAAATTTCACGGATTCCATTATCTCCAACGGATTCATTGTATGCTACTTCAATCCACGGAAATTCGCGGTGTTTGACCTTGCCCTTATCCGTCTGGATGTTGGTATATTTGCTTTCCGATTGGGAACTACCCAAATACTTGAGCTTCTTTGCTTGTGCTTTTGTAATCTGCATACCTATAATCCTTTAAATGCATTCAATACAATGGATGTCATTGTGTCTTAACCATTTTGAAACGAGATGCCTATGGCAGAAAGTACCGGGCTTCTCATAGCATAGCAATATGATGTTATTCCTTGTTTCATTTGTTAATGCTTCAAGTTCCTTAATAACCACATTCGCTTTAAGTTTATCCAAGATTTCAGTATTGAAATATTTGGTATAGAACTCCGTATCATCCTTGTGGCTACCATTTTTAAAATCGGTAAGCAACCACCAAGGGGGCGATAATTTCTTGTAGATGTAGCCATTATACCAATCCGGAGTCTTCAAGGCAATGGACACCGGCACATAGCCGGCATCCGTGTATGCCTTGAGTCTTGCAAAATATCCAGTTTTCATATTGCTTACAATATACGGCAATACTTACCTAACTTAAAAGATAGAACCCGATAGCCGTAAATGCAAGTTGCAGTATATGAATGCTCTGGTCCACAATAAGATTGATGGCTAACATATTCGCTTTAATGTCATCTATGATATAATGTATGACTCCGTTCACGAAGAACATTGTTGCTATATACCATTCCGGAGCATCGAACAAGAATAGAACTAACGATAATGCCGCAGACCATTCAAATGCATGGATGGCTAGAGCCATACGATAATCATTCTTGTACATATTGTATTTATCCGGTGGGGTATTATGCTTCCACCATTTTTTTTGCTTCAAAGATGTCAAGCACATCGGTTGAATATAAAAGTCATCAATACAATGTGCTAGGAACAATAAAATGAAAAGAGTCATAAGTAAACCTACTCCTTATAATGCCTACGCAAAACGGCTTTCCAAGCATCTGGGAGTGCATCATATTCGGCTTGTCTTTTTGCCGCTTTCCAAATACATACGATGTATGTCACAATGAAAAGTGCAAGCCACCAATAGAAGATGCAACAACACGACCAGTGCCACGGAAGGGCGGTAATTTTCCAATTAGCAAAATCGCCAACTCCGCAGAGATTGAGAACGATTGCAACGATAGTCCAGAGAATGATGAGATTTCTAATCATTGTTTTTTCCTTTTTTTTATTTTTGTGGTATTGGGGGAAATTTAGAACCGGGGCCATCACTTCGCATCGGTATCGCAAGCCAATACTTGACCGGTACTTGTATGCTCTTACCGATTTGATGGATGTACACCATAAATCTTTTGGATTCTTCGTCAAATTGACCTAGCATTGGTGTGTCCGTGTTATCTACTAGGATTACGAAACCCATAGGATTTGAATGTAGGGGCATTTCATATTTGGCATTTTTCCAATACATATCATTCCTTTGGCTTATCCCAATGGATGCTAGTTTCGGTTTCAAGCCGTTCCAAGACATTGTTTTCACGCATAAAATTAGAAGCGAATTGCAGACCATCGCAGACATATTGGTATCTCGCATCGGGTTTTTCGCTACAACCTACGATGCTACCAATATCTTCGGATTCAAGTTCCCATTTATTGTACTGGGCGGCATCCGTTATAGCATCGTACCAACTTTCTCCGGTATCTCTATCCGAATAGATAGGGTCTTCTTTGGGATTCCATTCAACCCCACAATAATCCGTGAGATGCTTTTTCAAATTGGCGATAATTGCATTTTCGTCGATTGGTCTTTCATAATGGTCTTTGGGCGCACATTCCAATTTTTCTTCCCAATAAGAGTAATTGGAATAAGTTCCACAAAAGAAAGTTCGGGGGTTTTGGATATTACCCTTGAAGATGAAATACCCGAACTCGCCAAGTACGGAAACATCTTTGTCGGTAAAACGAATGTCTAACATCGTTCCGTTATTCTTCTTCAAGATAACACGATGGATATTGCCCGATTCCGTTGATTTGTAAATCGTAGCATCCATAGAATCAAACTTGTCGCACCAATTAGGGTATGTCTTTTCGGGCATTTTGCAGTTCCTTTATGTGTTCCAATGTTTCGTAAGTGATTCGTAAGTTCGTCTTCGGAAATTCAACGATGCACACATCCTTATTCATATCGTCAATTAGGACACATTCGCAGTCATGGAATCTCTCATCTTTCCGAATCATTTCAAGAAATGCTCGTTGCTTGGAGAATTTCTCATTGAAATTGATTTCCGCATAGACATCGTACACAACATCCTTACTATTGTATATCGTGTCCATCGCATCTTTCTTTGTAAACACATACTGCATATTTTCCATAAGGTATGGTTTACGCAGTAAATCCCTAGCGATAACACCAAGACGATGTGTTCCCTTGAGTTCTTTATCCTTGTCAAATACGGCATAGGTAAACAAGCATACCGTATCTAGCGGCTCAAAATAATCAAGGATGGCTTCAATATTGTCGGGCAGAGCATTAAAGGAAAACCAATCATCCACGATTGTTCCCTCAATGTCGATGAACACCAGTCGTTTCAAAATTTTAGGCATACCACTTTTTCACTTTCTTATAAACTTTAGTTAAGTCTTCAAATCCAAGTTTCGTCAATGTACGGACAAGAATATCATCCGCATTGACGTGGGCTACTTCCGTATCGGGATTATCGACTTGCTTTTTCATATCTGCGATGGCTTCTTTGAGCAAATCTTTCTTGTTGATTTCGGTGCTTACTACATCCAAGCCAAATTCAGTAGCTCTATGGCAAGTGGCAATAAGCATATCGTATGTATCTTTCGGAATAGATACCATAGGTTCAAGGAAACTTTCAAAATGTTCCGTATCGCAAGGTTTGTTGTAATCAAAGCGGTCTGCATGGATTTCGCCATCGGGCGAGTACACGGAAATGCATCTACCGGTAGCATCCGTTTTCGTCACAAAGAACGAATCCCTACTTGTGTAAGCATAATATTTCGGAAATGCTTTGGTGTCCTTATAGATGAGCCGCATAAGTTCTTTTCCTTGAGCCACACATTCAACGGTGGCTTCAATGGCATCATCCGGGCATACAGCCCCAATCCAATTCGTTTTAGCCGTTGGATTATATTTCAAAGCGGATTTTTTGATTTCCGGCAACATATTCGTGTTGCCAATAAAAACGATTCTAAAAAGCATACATTTTCCTTTCGTTGTGTGTTCCCTATTGAATATAACTAAATATCATATATTTGTCAAGCAATTTCGTAAATAAATAATTATTTTACATACTTTTTTTATTCACTCTTTATCTCAATGTCACGCCACCCCGATTCTTTATCATAAAGGAGGGTTGAGTCCTTTTTTATTTAATTATTGGTTTGAACAACTGCGTAGCAGTTGTTGGAGGGTGTCGTGAGCGAAGCGAACGGCACACTCCCCTTACTTGGAAACATTTGTGACATAACAAATGCAAAAATATATACCCTATATCGTTTGGTATTTGTTATGTCACAAAAATGGGTTTTAGTGTACACCCGTGTACTACACCGAGAACATTTCCTTGTGCCTTGACTTGAATTTCCGTTCGGTGGCATTTAATTTTTCGCCATTGGCAAGTTTTTCGTAAATTTCAAGAAATCTATCGTTCACATCCACCTTAACCTTGTCCATTCGGTTCTTCTTGTAGATGCTCGTTTTTTCTTCTTTGGTGTACGGCAATAAGATGGATAGACCCCCGGTCATCTTGAGAACAGTTTTATCCATCGTGAGCATCCGTTCTATTGCACGGACTGCGGAACTTTTAAGAGCATCCACATTCTTCAAGGTATTTCGGATTAGGATTTGTTGTTCCAGTCGGGTTTTCATCGTGGCTATTCCGTTCACGATGAGTTGGTTGCAGATGTTCTTTCGCAAGGCGTGGTTTACACAAGTCCGTCTGCCGAGCAATTCTTCTCCAATGTCATTTTTTAAGAATTGCAGGGATGCTCTATTGATTTCGCCTTTGTCGGTGCTTACTGCGGATAGGATTTTGATACAAAGTGTCTCAATGTTTTTGATGACATCGGGAACTAAATCCACTGGGCAACTAGACCAATCAACTATGGAGCTTTTAGTGGCACGGATGATAGCATCGTGGGCGATGGGCTTTTTTAAAAAATGTATGTAAAGAGCCGCATTCCAAGTTAATGCTCTAACCAAAGCAACGGCAGACTTGGGGCCGTAGATGCCCCTAACTAGGAAACCATTTCTTGATTTTTTTACAATCGGCTTGAACCATAATGTTTGTTCATCGTGTTCGTAGCCGACCCACTTTGCCCATTCTTTGTTAATCAATGGAATTTGGAATAATCCATCCATGCTAGTGTAGGGCTTGCCCATACAATCCGCATAGGATTCATCCGTGTTTTTGATAAGCCTTTTTAGATAGGCTATTTGGTTTAACCATGATTCTCTGGTTATATCTATTCGTTTCAACAAAATGTAGATGCCACCCTTTGACTTGTGGGGTTGTGTACCCCGACGACCGGTCAAGCCAGAGGGGGCATCCGAAATATAGCAAAACTTTTTGTGTTGGCAACACATACAATATACGGATTTGGCTATCTATGCACCTTATTTTTTTGACCGATACTATGTAGCATTTATGTATATTTAGATTATGCAATCCATTTATGTACCTAAATATAATGTCCATTATCGAGTGAACCCTAAAGACCCTACCGATTTGCAATGGTCTAAAAAGGTCTATGGCCCTGCGACCCAGTGGCAACACGCAATGTCGTTTAAGAACCCGATAAAGGCTCTTGATATTGATGACCAGACCGGGCAGGGTGTGGTAGTTTTGAACGATAGTTCTACTTTCGTTAGTTCCGGGGTTAGGGTGTTCAACCGAAAATTTTACCCTGCCGGCACAAAGATTTATAGTCTTTATGCCATCGGCGAGAGCAAGGTATCTTCGGACTTGCCGAAATCTTTAAAGAGTAAAGTTCGTGGTGCTATTTGTTATCATTACGAAAACGATAGTTGCGTTGTTCTTCGCTATGATGATGTCAATGACAATGCTTATGTCTATCTGTATCATACCGATGGTTCTTTGATTGATAAAGCTACCTTTGAAAAAGATTATAATGGTGCCTCCGAATTTTATAATCAAATCGTAAACGATATTATTTCCGGGAAATAGTATGAAGATTAAGTTGAAAGAAGCCAACTGCAATTTGAATACCATCCGTTCGGAACTAGCCGAGATGGAAAACTTGTTGAATGATAGGACTCTAAATCTTGTAGCCCCGATTATCAATGGCGAACGGAAGCCCCGACTTGCGGATTTAAAGAATCTTGAGAAAGCATCCGCAGTATTGTTTAAGTTAAATCGTTTGAGTGAAAGTTTCGTATTGACTACTAAAGTGGTACAGCGAGAATGTACCCGAATTACAATCAATAAAGAAACGAACCATCGGGGGGCATAACTTGCGTATAGACGATTACCCAAAGCCGATTCAGATTGATGGTCTTCGCCAACTGCATACACATCGCCATACGGCGGGTACAAAGGAAAAGTGTGTGTTCTGCGGACGGAAGACTTACCGGTATGTCGGGAATAAAGCCGTGTGTTCATACTGCGAAGAAGCACATAAAGCGGATAATGTGGGTCCATCGTGGAAAAGTGCAATAATGTGGAAATGCCCATCGTTGGATGGTAAAGATACGAATGGAGTGAATGATGCCTAGAAGCCTTGATGATATGGACGTGTTGAAACATAAGCACGCCCAAAATGTGATTACGAATATTGCAGATTTGCATACCTATGTTGCTCTCAAACATAGCATATCCATTATTGGCTATAATGCCGAGGTTTACTTACCTACGGATGGCATAACCCCGACCGACCCCCCATCTACATCTACACCCCCTGCCATTGATAGGGGCGATGATTCCATATATAGTGGTTTGCCGTTAGAGGGTACTTACAACCAAGAAGATAGGACTGGTTCTCTCTATAACCATAAAGACCATGAATATCGTTATAAGGATGAACCCGATTTTATCGCTAGAATCGCATTTCTTGACCCCCAAGAGCAACCGGTCATTCGTGGCACGGAGATGTTCTTGGATGAAGAAAATACGGCATATACTCTCAAGCGAACGGATGGTCATAGAAATTATTGCCCCGGAGATATTAAGTTATACTCCAAGTTGCTCATACATTATGGCGATGAAGACTTGTCCTATTTTGTGAACAATGTTCGTGTTCTTCGTAATCCAAACGCCCATTTGGAAGACGTGGAATCCCTTATTTATTTGGATTTGGTCTTGCACCTTTAGATTTTATGTTATATTTTACTTAAAGGAGTTTTATTATGAATGCTTATTCTTTAGGACAGAAACACGGCCGTATCTACAAGAAAGCCCTTACTTGCGAATCGTTCGGTAGCCGTGCCGAATATCTTTCTTACGCCAAGGGCTATCGTGATGCTATGGATGGCATCTATGAATCCGATAACAAGGATTTCGATAAGGAAATTAAAACTCTCAAGTCTAAAGCCGATATGCCCCAACTTGTAGATGCTTTGAATGGTTTGTCCGACGAACAGTTGGAACTTTTGGAACTTGGTTTCGGCGATGGCGAACTTGCCACAAAGATGGACATCACCGTAATGGATATTAAGGCAAAGGATTTGCACCCCACTCAAAATGAAATTGATGTGGGCAAGTCTCTTTCCTACCAGTTGAGTGGTAAGAACCCAGACCAAGTTAAGCAAATCCTTGATGGTGGTCCAGTGACTATCAATCTGCCGTTGGTTGTGTATGATTATAACGGCACATACTACATTGTGGACGGTCATCATCGTTGGTCTCAAGCATTTATGCTTAATCCCAACTGCGCTATCAAGAGCATCGTGTTTAAGAACTCCGCGGGAGACCATTCACAAGACCCGGTTGATATGCTTCGTGATTTCCAGGGTGCTATCGCCGTTGCGAATGGTGGCGATGTTCCGTCTAGCGTGGTTAAGTCTGGTATGAACATCTTTGATTGGTCATCCGACCAACTCCGTGATTATGTGAAGAACACTATTCAAGATGGTACTATCAAGGCTTACCAAGATTTCTACAATTCTCCGATTACCGAAGAAGAAATTGAAAATGCTTTGGTTAGTAATGCCGGTCTTATGCGTAAGTCCAACCAGCCGATTAAGAATGCTCCTAGTCGTTCCGTAATGCCCCAGACCGATACGGGAAACAATGCCGGCTTGAAGACTGCAATGAAAGGTATGACCGATATTTAAGGTAGGCGTCTATGCAGATTAAAGTCAAAGAATTTCTTGGGCCTATGAAATCCGAACTTGAAAGTGTAGTTTCGGATTTTGAGAAGCATATTGGTCATCATATTGGCAATGACCGGTATGAGGGCGATGTGGCTTATTACATCGACGATAATGACCGAAGCCCCGAAGCGAAGAAAGAAGCACTTGATTGGATTGCATGGATGCAGAACCGCTTGACCGAATTGAAGAATGTAATTGAGGACTATTCGTAATGCCAAGAGCATTTCTACATAAGAAATCCTTGCTCGACCAATTCAAGGATAGCCACGGATGGACAAACTATATCAAGTCTGCCCGTTCGGAGCATCAATGGTCTAATCCAATTATTCGCCATAAGCGAGAAAAGGGTGCGAACCAGTGGATTAAGTCTTTCCAGGGTCGAAAGCATATCCACAAGCTCGCAAGGTTTAATGCCCAGCGGAGTGAATCTTTGGAATCCGATGGTATATCTTGTCTTCGGTATGCCGGCATTTTGGAATTACCGAATGGCTCTAAAATTGAAGTCAATTCCGTTATTCGTTGCCCCCGGCAATTTGCATTTAAAATGAATGTCACTGGGTTCGTTGAAAGTGAACCGGGTAAGTTTTGCATTTTTGGCTATTATCCGAAATATGGCCCAGAGCAAAAGCCTAGTGACGAGATTGTTCTTGAGACCGATGACATCAAGGACTTGTGGAACTATCAAACAACCGGCCCTATTCCGGGAGAGGATAAAATTATGAATATACACGTGAAAGAATCCAATGACAAACGCTTTGGTGGTAAAGCACTTGAAAGCCTTGAACCCGGTAAGACTTACGAATCTGCCGAAGAAAAATTGGGCTACGAAAAAGATAACAAGAACTCAAAAGGCGAAGATGCCCCTTGGGTTATTAGGTCTCACAAAGACAACCGAATCCTTGCATCGTTTGCTAAAAAAGAAGATGCCGAAAAGCATCTGCAACGAATGAAAAAGTATTCCAAGGGCGAAGCCTATGAATCTATTCTTGTTAAGTTCATCGGCGAAAATAAGCAATCGTATTTCCTTGATGCCACGAATAATCGTTGGGTCACGGAAGCGAAACTTGCTACCAAGTTTGACAAGTTTGAATCTATACCATCCGCAAGGAATATGCCGTGTACTCCGGTAAAGTCCGAAGCTCTTACTCTGCATCCGCTTTTTGAAGATGGGTCTATCGGTGTGTTCAAGCAAAAGGAAGGTCTTGAAAAGATTGATACTCTCCGCATCCCCACGTGGTTGTGGACTGCATTCCAGACTGGCGATGATACCGATTTGAACGAAGATGAAATGGAAATCCTTACGGATTTTGAAACCAAGTATGCCGGCAAGTATCTCGCAGACAATGGCGAAGAACCTTACTTTAGTTCCGTCAATGATGTGGATAATTTGGGTGGTACTGTTTACGAAGTTGATGTCTTTGAAAACTCGCCTATTGCCGTGAAGTCCGAAGTCTAATCAATTTCTAATTGTTGAAATTAAAACCGAGATAAACAATGAGAATAACCGTGAATACACAAGAATCCTACGATTCCACCGAAGATACAAAAAAGCATATTGCAGAGGTCGTTAGCCAAGGCAAGCGATTGACTGACGCCATAACGACTAGACTTGAGAATCACGATGCATCCAAGTTGGTTGCTCCCGAAAAGGACTACTTTGACAAGTACACACCTATGCTTGCAAAGATGCAGTATGGCTCTCCTGAATATAAAGAATGCCTTGAAGGTCTCAAGCCCGCACTTGACCATCACTATGCCGAGAACTCGCATCATCCCGAACATTTCAAGGGTGGTATAGATGAGATGGATTTGGTGGATTTGTTCGAGATGTTCTGCGATTGGCGTGCTGCCGTTAAGCGAAACAAGAACGGAGACATCTATAAATCGCTTGAGATTAACAAGGACAGATTCAAGATGAGCGAACAACTTGTTTCCATCTTGAAGAATACCGTAGACCATTTCAAGGACTAATCGTGGGTATGCTAACCGAGAATACGAACCCACTAGCCGTTCCGCAAAAAGACCTTGACAATCTCCGTGCTGAAATGGCACGGACAATGCTCAATGTCACGAAGCGGACGGTTTTAGGGCTTGAAAAGTTGTCTATTCGTCTTGAGGGCATTGATGATGCCCTTGCTCAAAAAATCAATTTGGATGAAGCAACTCCCGCCCAACTTTTGCAGTATTTCAACCAAGTTCGTGACTCCTATCGCTTGAAGCAAGATTTCTTGAAGACTCTTGCCGGGTATGATGTGGACACATCCAAGGTTGTTGTTGAAAAGACCGAAGAAGCCGAAGCCACCGTTCTTTCCGAAGATGATGCAGAACGAATCAAGGCTGAATTGTTGCGTAGGTCACAACCCCCAAGTATAGGTACATCAACAAAATAAATATAAGCCACCTTTAATCTGGGTGGCTTTCTTGTATATTTATATAAAAATTTTTATAAAATCTATTGACAAGTTCGTGATATTTTATTATATTTGGGGTGTACAAGGATGAGCCACAAACCGAGGTTGAACCGATGGAACCACAAGTAAATCTTATTAAGACCGATAAGAACGGAACAAAATACTATGAAGTCACTTGCTCTTGTGGTAAGTGTAATGGTACTGGTTTCATTTCGGAATATAAGCACGTTGAAGCCGGTGTTTGCTTTGATTGTGGTGGTAGTGGTATTATTACTTATACTGATAAGGTTTATTCCGATGAGTACCTAGCAAAGTTGGAACGGCAGAGAGAAAAGAGAGAAGAAAAACGCAGGGCTTCTTGGTCTGTTGAAGTGGCTCTCAAGAAGATGGGTCTTGGCTTGGAAGTTGGTATCGTAATTGATGCCAAGTCCGGCACACTTGCGGATTCTGCGGATAGGAATACTTGGTATTTTTTGAAGTATCAAGCGGGTTGCCAGGCATTTGGTTGGGGTTGCGATTTAGTGACTACTATTGATAACAAGTGTGTCACGGCAGATGGCAGATTCCAGATTATTCCCGTGCCGTGGGATGAATTGTTCGTTGCCGATTATGATGCTTGCACTATTCGTGAAGTTATGAATATCTCAAAAGTTATTCGTGAATCCATTGCCAAACGCACCTATGTTTATCCACCGAAGCCAATTTACACTAGCGAATATGTTGGTAATATAGGCGATAAGATTAGTACGGTTGTTCGCTTAATCAAGAAGACAAGTTTTAAGTCTAGTTTCGGATATAACCAATATACGAATGTGTACACATTTGAAGACGAGAAGCACAACTATCTTGTATGGAAGACAAGTTCTACGATTGATGTTAAGGAATATGACCGTGTTATGCTCACTGGCACTATTAAGGAACACGGAGAATATAATGGCGTCAAGCAAACTTATGTAATTCGTTGTAAGTTTATGGGAGCTTAATATGAATGTGACCGGTATTTTTGATGCCATCGAGAAAGCCCAACAAGCAACTAGCACTATTTTTGATTATGGACCAGTGCAAGTAATTTCTACAAATTTTGTAGGCATCTGCAAGTCTTATGTATATAGGGATTATGCATATATTAAGTCTTTGTTGGAATACTTGGACACATTGGATTTTCTGCCATTTTGTGTAAAGGTTCGACCTCGCAAAATATGGCCCCGGTTGCTTCTTGTTGGGGATGTTGTCATCGGAATAGGCGAAAATGTGTTTGGGTATATTTTGAGAGATTATGAGGATAAGGTGCGAATTATTCAAAAAACACCCGATGACTTGCATCTGCCGTTCTATTTTAAGTTTGTCAAGAAGACTTTACAACCGAACTCCCATAGATATGACTATATTTCAATTAACCAGCACCGGGGACGCCCGATGCCGTAGCACCACCCCCACCTAGCCTTTAGCCATTGGGTTAGGTGCAAAGTGGGTTTGCATCGTATGGTGGCAACCAAGTTTTCGGTCTTGGGGTGATTCAAAACCGTTGAACAATATCTGCCAATGACTTATATTGTATGATATGGCAGATAATTCTTTGGCAGATTTAAGCACGGAAGACCTTTATAAAGCCGCCGCCCTTGCGGAGGGTTATGAGTCCGTTCCCGTGGACATTGACACTTTTTTGAATGACCCATTCTATTTGGGGCAGATTTACGGCAATGGGCAAGTGTACCCATACTGGTTGGATGCCTTGCATAAGGTGTTCCCTAATCCATTGTATTCGCCCTATGAAGAAGTTTGTGTGACCGGTTGTATCGGTGCTGGTAAGACGAGCTTTGCATTGATGGGGGCTTTGTACGATTTGTACCACGTGACCTTGCTTAAAGACCCCCATCGTAAATACAAACTACTTTCTACTACATCAATTATCTTTTCGCTTGTGACGGCAACTATGGATTTGGCGGCGGCTGTTATGGCTAACCAATTCCTAGATGCGATGGGTGCTTCTCCATATTTTTGTTCCAAGTTCAATCCGAAAAAAGGCGAACGACTTGATGAAGATATGTTTCCACATCACGTGGGTATCGGGTATGGTTCGCGTGGTGGTCATAACTTGGGTAAAGCCGTTATTGGCGCTATTATAGATGAAGCCAACTTTCAGGATAAAGTGGCAGACCAAGCGGTGCAGAACTACAATACGATTACTCGTCGTATGAAATCTCGTTTTATGCTCAAGGGTGGTACATTGCCCTGCCGTAGATGGTTGATTTCTTCACGAAATGATAGTTCGTCATTCTTGGAATCTCATATTGATGCCGTCCGAAATGACCCGAATGTTTGCATTTTTGAACCGGCAATTTGGGATGTGCAATCGTACAAGGGTATATATAGCGGAAAGACATTCCCTGTATTTATCGGTTCGGATATTGAGCAACCTAAAATCATAACATCCGAAAAAGAAATTGATGATTATATGGGTAGAATCATCCAAGTACCCATAGAATACTATACCGACTTTGAAACGAATCTTCCGGGTTCTCTGCAAGATTTGGCTGGTGTTGCGACACGAAATGGTGTCAATCTCATCTACAATGTCGAAGCTCTTGACAAGTCTATGTGTCTTGAGAATTGTATGACTACGGATGAGTTGAAGTTGTCGTTGAATGGCCCAGACCAAATTCAAGATTTCTATAAGCATAACTTGCCACCCGGAAACTATTATGTTCATTTGGATGGTGGTGTCTCATCCGACCGATTTGGCTTTGCTATGAGTCGGGTCACGGAACATATTAGAGTGAATACTACATCCGCTTTTGATGGCTCTCAAATATCCAAGATAAGCCCATCCATTGAGACTCCCCTTGTTTTTGGTATTAAGGCTTTGCCGGGGAGTCAAGTTCCGTTCTGGAAAGTCCGTGTGTTTTTGGGCTATTTGCGAAGCAATGGCGTTCATATTGCATTGATTACTTGTGACGGCTACCAGAGTGTGGATATGCAACAACTCTTGACCAAGATGGGATTTAACGTGAAGTATGCATCCGTGGATAAGACTAAAGACCCATATCTCAAGTTGAGTAGTAATATCTTGCTGGGTTTGATTAAAATGCCAAACTCCAAGATTTTACGAAATGAGTTGATGAACTTGCAGAATTTGCCTAAAAAGATTGACCACCCTGCAACGGTTGTTATTGATGGTAAGCAAGAACCTGGTGGTAAGGATATTGCGGATGCCGTGGCATCAAGTTCGTTTGAAGCCATCGGTGGTTCAATGTCCTTGTCCACGGCATCTATCTTGCAGATGCAGAAAGCCACACCTACCCAGATGACGATGAAACAACGACAAGACTATGTAATGAAAAACTTTTTCAAGATGGGTAGGATGGGTTAGGTCTTCCGTATATTATGGAGTAGCTATGAAAATCACAATTAAGGAAAACAATAATACTATGATGAATAATATGTACCAGCAACTTATGCCGATTATCAAAGTGAACCCGGAAGTTTCACCGAAAGAACAGTTGGCTTCTAGGTTGAATAATTCCATATTCCTTGCCGGCCCCTGCCCCCGAAAGGATTATACGAATGATTGGCGATACAAAGCCTTCGACATTCTTAATCGTCTTGGCTTTAAGGGTAATGTGATTACCCCTACTAACGACCGATTCCAAGAACTCCGTGATAAGTACGGAAAAGAATCTCTCCGCGTCCAGACGGAGTGGGAGACCATCGCTATGAAAAAGGCATCGGCTATCGTGTTCTGGGTTGATAGACACATAGATAAGGGTTTCCCTGCATTTACTACGAACATAGAGTTCGGAGATTGGTACAATAAGCCCGGTGTATTCTGCGGATTCCCCGATGACACCGATAAGAACGATTATCTTAAAGTCCGTCTTGAGCAAGAAAAGATTCCATATTGGAACGATTTGGAAACGATGCTCTCCGCTGTTGTTGAACGATTGAATCGCCCATCGGGTAAGTTCTTCACATCCGATACTCATTTTTCCCAGCAGAGAACTCTTGAACTCTCCCGCAGACCATTTGTGGATGTGGATAATATGGACTTGGAAATGATTAGCAACTGGAATAAGACGGTCACGATGAACGATGAAGTTTATCACGCCGGGGATTTCGGTGATATTTCCACGATGCGTGACATCGTTTCTTGTTTGAACTTTAAGACCCTGCATTTCGTTCTTGGGAATTATGACCGAAAGATTCTCCCCGAAATTGAACAAGCCTTGTCGGGTATGGGCAGGGATATTATTCTTTCTTCCGCAGAAGAATTTGATGAGGGTGGTAAGCACTACTATGTAGTTCACGAACCGGATGAGGGTACGGAAACCCCGAAATATCCCGATAACATCGTTCTTTATGGTCACATCCACGGCAGGGCTTTTGCCAAGAAGAACGGATTCGACCTTGCTACCGATTATCATAGGTACACTCCTATTTCTATGGAACAAGTGGCTTGGTTTGCGAATGCTATCCAGTATTGGGACCATAATGTGTTCTGCGAAGAAGCATCCGTCTATGGGGTATAGTGTATGATGCACCTTGAGCAAGAGCTTTGGAAATTTAAGGACATCTATTTTGATGAGGGTCCGCATCTCTATACGGATTCTTACGGAACGAAATATACATCCGTGACTAGATTTGTGCGTGAGTGTAGCGAATTACTTGAGTGGGAAAAGTACACCCAGACCTATGCCGAACGAAATAATCTGGATGTTGAAGAAGTTCGTAAGAAATTCGCAGATGATAAGTTCAAGTTCTGCGATGATGAAAAATGGTGTGTGATTGCCAACGATTATGCCCAGAGACACGGAAGAACTTACGAAGATGTCAAAGCCGAATGGGATTTGAATAAGGATGTTGCCGCCAAGATGGGTACTCAAGTTCATTCCTATATGGAAAACCTTTGGAAGCGAAAGCATTACCAACCGGAAGTACCCATTGGGGATTATGAACTTGTCCGTCAAAATGGACTTGCCGCATATAAATCGCTCTCAAGACGATTTGTTCCGATTCGTAATGAATTTATTGTATATCGCAGGGAATGGGCTTTGTGCGGTACAATCGACTTTCTTTGTTGGGATATGGGTAAGGATTGCTTGGCGATTCTTGACTGGAAGACTAACAAGGAAATAAAGAAAGATAATAAGTGGCAAAGTTGCGTTGGACCCTTGAATGGTTTGCCCGACTGCAATTACATACACTATTCTGCCCAGTTAAGCACTTACAAATTGCTTATCGAGCGAGTGACCAACTTGAGAGTTGGCGAATTAGCCCTTGTACATCTTAAACGAGACGGATGGGAGTATATACCCTGCCAAGATTATTCCGTTGAATTGGGTGCATATTTGGGTAATAGAGCCAATAATGCTCAAACTGTTGGGGGCGATACCCCTAAAGTTTGATGATGCCCCATTTTTTATTTATATTGTTATTATGGCATTGAAACGAGACAGAGTTAATAGGGTTAGTGGACTCGTCTATCTTCCGATAGACGGTCAAAAGTTCTACAAGGGCAAGAAAGTAAAACTTACCCATGTTATTGAAGAACCGATTGATTGCGCCGTTCGTGATGCTATGGCAATGAAAGACCCTAAAAATGGGGATGCTATTGGGGATGCCGTTTTTGACGCTATGTCTAGTATGGACCCTGGTAACACTAATATTTTTGATGCTAATGATTTATAATTATACCATAAATTTATATAAAAGGAGATACAACCATGATTATAAAAAATAAAAACCATAATGAAAACAATATTACTACTAATCTTAAAAAGTGTGGTAAACACAATGAAGATGCTTCTGCGGAAAAGGTTTTTAATACCCGTAAATTGGACGTATTGTCTCGTATTAAGACTTTGCATAAAATGGTTTCCGAGTTTGAACCATCAATAGATGTTATAAACCATGACACTATTAGTGGTATGGATTATATACTGGAATCTCTCGATAACGTAATTAAAGATGTTAAGACTACTATTGGTATTTAACTAACCATATATTACCGATAAGTTTAGTATATCTATTATGTGATTTCATATTATATAGTCACATGATATTATAAGCGGGGCATCGCATGAATTTATTTTCTGTTTGGTCGCAACGATTTTTGAATCAATTTGCCGATTACACGATGTATCGTGAAATCGGTAAACGCATTACCTCCGTTGAAGAAATTATCACGGCTAATGAACACGATAAGAAAATTATTCGTGATATTTCGTCTAATTCGGCTACCGAAATAAATTTGCTCTCGCAACTCTATGAGCAATTTATCCAGTATCGTAATGACATCAATAAGTATGAACCACTTAAAGCCAATTATCTTGTGATGGCTATGATTGATACTTTGTCCTACGATATTCTAGCCGTGGACCCTCGCACTAACAAGACTTTTGATATTACGGCAGATTCACGATATGCCAAGTCTAATGTGGCGAATCGCTTAATCGACAATTTCCGTAGGAATACTCAACTTGACAAGTATATCACGAAGTTGCTTTACGATGCAATTTTCTACGGACAATACTTTGTTGAGTATGTTCGTGATAAGGATGGTCATATCATCGGGCTTAAAGATACATACCAGCCGGGTTCTATCTTCACGATAGCACTTGAGGGTATGAGTGCTTCTCCGATGTATTACAAGCTCTCTCCGAACCAAGTAAATAAGATTGAGATTCTGGACAACAAAGAAATTATATGCCTTGAAATGCAGTCCGATAGATACCGCCTTTCTCTTGCGGATGTTAATGTCGTGACCTTGCAGAGTAGGGATGCCGTTATTGCCCAGAATGGTAGTCTTGGCCGTCCGTTCTGTTTTGAGATTTATGATAAACTCGTTGCCCACGAAATGCTAGACCAACTTGACCTTGCGGCGATTAACTCGTCTCTGCAAAGGAACTCTCTTATTTCCGTGATGGCACCGGATGGTCTTGACCTTGAACAACTCAAGGAATTTACGGCTTGGTACGAAAAGGCGATTAACAACACTGGCGGCGAAACTATAACATCGTACAATATCGACACTATCAAGATGTTTGCCGCCGAAGCAACGAAACTCCGTGTGATTCCGCAGCAGAGCCAACGAGGGGCAATAGCCGCTTCTTTAGGTGGTTCGGAAAATGCATCCGTCACGGATTTGCCCGAACGAATTGAAAAGCTCCGCAATCTTATTTTTGACATCAAGGCAATCCCTGCCGAATTTATTTTTACCGGCAGAGATGAGCAAAAGGTGGGTGGCGCTCTCCGTAGATATGCAAGATATGCTCGTGTGGTTAAAGCCGGACAAGCGGCTCTCCAATCATTCCTTACTAGGATTATTACCGATATGCTTGCATCCTATGGACACGATGCTACCGGTAATATCCTTGTGACCCAGTATTGTGCTATCAATACTAGCGAACTCGACCGACTTGAGTATGCCGATGCCGCCGCAACGGTCATTAGCAATGTGTTTTCAACTCTCAAGGATGTCACATCCGATGAAAAGATTGCAAAGTTCGTGGATGATAGGGCATTCGCACAATATGTGGAATCCTTGCTTGATAGCCTTGCCGGTGCTACCCAGATTATCAATGTCGATAAGTTTAATGCGGACACGAAGTCCGGGGAAAAGGTTAATGGGTAAGGATAAAAAAGTCTGGGTAGCCGGGCATAAGGTGTCGGCAAAAAACTATGCCAATGCCAAGGCTATGTTTGCTTCTACTGCGAAATACATTAAGTCTCGCAGAGAAGCATCCAGACGCTCAAGAGAAATAAAGGAGATGTCTGGACCACATTCTATGGAATGGGTACAAAGCGCCTTGTTTCTCTATGCTTGTAAGAAGCACAAGTTGGATGTCCGAAATGCTTTGATGGCTTATACATCGGCATTGATTCTTAAATTGGAATCGGTACTTACGGACGCCGATAGAATTGCAAAGCGATTGGACCAGCCCGATTCTTTTAGGTGGGTTGCTAATCAACTGCGATGGGCAATAAACAAGCATACCAAACTTATAGACACTATGAATGCCGATATTCTAGTACCCCCTATAAGTGAAACCGGGACGGATATTAAGAACATAGTTCATCGCCCGACCGATAAAGATGCGAACGAGATGATGAATTATATGGTTGGCGAGTTTAAACAAAAGAATCCCGAAGCACATTCCGTGCTTCCACGGATGGATTGCGAACTTTGATTTTTTTTTGCACTATAATCTATATGATTATCGTATATATGTATAAACGAGGATAAATAATGGCACTTTAACGGAGACCTAAACTATGAAACACACAACCGATTATGATGTACTGCATTCTAATATGAAAGAAGCGGTAAAGTTTGAAATCAAGCGGGCAGGGTATTCTTCGCCTTACGAATTTTGCCGTAAGAATGGAATACCGAAGACAACTATTAGCGATTGCTTGAACGGACGCAGGGAAACATCATTGAAAACGGTTGTGATGCTTGCAAATGCTTTGGGCATCCGTGTTATCAAGTTGCTCAATTTTGATAGGGCAGAAACTAACGACACACCAAATACAGACAAAGGAGACGAATTTGAAAACAAAACAACAACGGAGATAAAATGACTAGAAATGTTCCGAAAAAGAAGTGGGAAGATTGGGAAATAGAAAAGGTTAAGGCTGGCGAAGTTCCCGAAGGCAGAACTTATCTGCAAGCCGCATCGTATGCCTATGTCCACGACATCCCTTGGAAGAAACTACGCTCTAATGTGTGTAAATGGTGGTGGCGTCCAGAAGAAGAAGCACTCTTGAAGAAAGGTGAAGTTCCACCTAATCGTTCTTGGCACGCTATTCGTCTTCATAAGAAGAAGTTGGGTATCGCTAATGACGCCCGACCCATTCGTGACGATTATCTTATTGCCCGGAGAATGAATGGCTAACGAAGAAAACCAATTTGACCGGATAGCCCGACTTATTGACCCTGAAAAGAATTATGATGAAAATTGTAATATTATCCGGGATGCAATAAGTTCGGGTAAACTTGATATTGACACTATTGCTCAAGCTCTAGTGTCATCATCCATTATGCCCGCTTTGGCAGCAGAGAATATCAAACTCCGTCACGAATTGGGTGTTGCCCTTTGTGAATTAGATGACTTGAAAAAAGAATCTAAACCAGAAAAATCTACATCAACGAATAATGTCATACGATTTAATCCTAACCGTGGACAAGTTGTGAATTAGATTGCCTAGTATGATATTATATTATAAGAAAATAGGAGCTTATTTCAATGGCTAGATATGTATTTGACATCGAAACTACCCCACGAAAGGGTATAATGGACACTTGGTACCCTATGTGGGCGGCAACGAAGTACCCCGGCAAGGAAGGGCAAGAACTTGAAGATATGGCGGCATTGCACGCCGAATTTGGTCAAGTTTGTTGTATTGCCTATGCCAATGCATTTTCGGATGAAAAGCCTATTTCGTTTGTTGCCGGGGACGTGGAATCCGAAAAGCAAATGCTTCTGGATTTGAAAGATGTCTTTGATGACGAAAGGACTATCCTTATGGGTCACAACATTAAGGGTTTTGATATTCCTTTCTTGGCGAAGCGATACCTTGCTCATTTCCAATATGTGCCGAAAGCACTCAATGTTGGTGGTAAGAAGCCGTGGGAAATTCCCCACAAAGATTCTATGGAAATTTTGCGATTCGGTGGTGGTGCTAGTATGTCACTCCGTTCCGCTTGTTTGATGCTTGGTATTGATGACCCCAAGGGTTCCGTATGCGGTTCGGAAGTTCCAGAACTTTTCCGTCAAGGTAAACTGCGGACTATCGCCGATTACTGCGAGGGCGATGTCATAGCGGAGCGTGAAGTTATCAACATCTTGGTTAAGGGGTTGTCCTAATGGCACATAAAATCTATATCGGTATTGACAACGGCATTACCGGTACTATTGGGTGGGTTGGCGATGCCGTAGAAACCGGGTTCATTGAAACTCCGAAGTTCTCTGAACAATCCTATACGAAGAAAAAGGGAAACATCTCTAGGATTAAACATTTAGTCTTGAAGCAAAAGTTCATTGATGTTCTTGGTTCTACGAATCCGTCCGATGTACTTGTTATCTTGGAAAGACCACTTGTTAATCCCGGAAAGTTCAAGGCGTCCATATCTGGTGTCCGTGCCTTGGAAGCAACTCTTTGTGTCATTGAAGATTTGGGATTCCCCCGAATGTATGCAGATAGTAAGGACTGGCAAAAAGTCCTTTTGCCAAAGGGTACAAAGGGTTCGGATGAGTTGAAAAAAGCATCTCTTGACATCGGTTGTCGTTTGTTTCCGCAGTTTACGGATGTCATTACAGACCACGGAGATGCCGATGGCATTCTAATTGCGGAATGGGCTAGGAGAGCCGGGTTATGAGACACCGTGTAGTGGCAACTTTTGAAGATATGCAGATTGCCCTTGAGTCGTGGCATACGGTGGAATTATATATGCCCGATGCCACGACCGGTGATTATATCGGAGAAGTCATAGGTACTTGCTACAATAATGGCGAACCAGCCGCTAATGTAAAGAAGACCGATGGCACAACGAGCGTCTATAATTTCAATAACCCAAACACTCTTAATCCCGAAAAGCGAACTTTCTATGAGGCTTTCTAATGATGTGTTATACTGCAACCGATTTTGATTCAATGCCCGTGGACATTGAAACATTTTTGACCGACCCTACTTACCTTGGCGATGTCGTTGGTAAAGAACTCTATCCGTATTGGGTAGATAAACTCAAGACTATATTTCCGAATCCGTTAATCTCTCCGGTTAATGATGTGATGCTTTCGGGTAGTTTGGGTTCTGGTAAGACGATTGCTACTTGTGTTGGAGTTATGTATGAGTTGTATCGCTTGACTCTTTTGAAAGACCCCCATAAGAAATGGCGTATCTTGCCGACCACCCCTATTCAAATTGGTGTTATTGTATCGTCCGAAAAGGATATGCTATCGGCAGACTTGTACTTGGATTGTATAAATTGTTCGCCTTACTTTAAGTCACATTTGTTGCCGGGAAAGGGCGATACCCTTGAACCAGAAATGTTCCCGAATCATATAGGTTTCTCCATTATTAAGAATGCCCCTATGATTCTTGGTACGGCTGTTATATGTTCCGTCACGGATGATTGCAACCTAGATTTCACGAAATGGGATAAGCACAATTTGGATTCTGCGAATTATCCTATAAATATTTACGATAGTATTCACCGTAGGGCTATTACCCGATTTATGGACCAGTCCGGTCTTATGCCCTGCCGTTTATGGGTAGCATCGTATAAGGATTCTCGCCTTGAGACCCTTATTGATAAGTATAGGGGTACTCCGGGTGTTATGGTTATTGAGCCTACTATTTGGGATGTCCATGAGTTTAAGGGTATCTATTGTGGTAAGAAGTTTCTTGTGTATCTTGGAACAGAAACGGAAGAACCCAAGATTATTGAACCTAATGAAAATACCTATGATGCGTCTTTAGTAATTTCCGTGCCGATTGAACATCGACCCGATTTTGAGAAGAACATCATTTCCGCTTTAAAGGAGTTGGCCGGTATTTCTCCGAAATATGTGGAACACTGGGAAATCAACAAGGTTTAATATAAAGGTATTGACAACTCTAGGATATTTAGTTATATTACTTTACTATCAACATCGGGAATAAAAAATGAAACCATTGAATTTGTTCGAGCGATTATTCTTGTCAAGAGAATCTGCGAGAACCCATGCCGAAAAAAGAATAGTTCGGCAGGCTTTATCTTTCGCTACTCCATCGGAGATGGAAGATATTAAAAAGTATAATATCGTATGTTCCATACCTTACGGCAATGAAGAAAGTAGCGCTAATGTGGTTTGTGTGTATAACGAACCCGATAATTTTGAGTATTCCGTCAATATGTATCGTTCAATGATTCATACCAATGGCGAGATGTTTAATTTCCTTGACATTCTAAAGGCTAAACAAACTATCCAGTTGTGGGATTGCGACAATGCGTATGCCCTTTATTTAGAAATTAAATCATCCATCGCAGTTATCAAGGATGAATTGGATAAGGTCAAGCGGAACTATGAGGTATATGCTCCGTTTATTGACGATGGGTATATGTTTGATGACATTCTTACGGATGAAGCCAAAGAACAATCAACGGTGTATCTTCAAATATCTAATGTGGATGCTTTCATATTGAAAGCCGTGACGATTGGTATTCTCCCGAAAGAATTGTCTTCGGCGTACCGTGAATACATTATTGAAGCATTCCGATACGAAGCCAAGGGTGCAAAGGTTCATAGCCATTTCGCTTGCTGGGTATATACACCTACGGCTTATATTGTATTGAAGCCGAAGATTGACGCGGAACTTACTACCCGCGATACCGAAGATGCGGAATATGCAGAAATTATAAGTAGAATTAACAACTAAACTCACAAACCAAAACCGCCCTATAAAGGGCAAAGGAAACAAACAATGACAAAGAAAATCGAGAACAAGAAAGTGACCGCAAAGTCGGTTGATGCCAAGAAGACCACCAAGGTTGCTCCGGCAAAGAAGACCACCAAGAAAGCATAATTGGTGGCTACCATTTAATAAAGCCCAGCCCACGGGGTTAATCGTGGGTTTCTATTTTTAACCCAAGGTATAAAAATGACCGAAAATAATAAGCAGAATAATTCCATCTGCAACAAGTGCAATTCCTTTTCTTATTGTGCTAATAAGTCCAAGGGTGTGACATCTTGCATTAACTTTAATAAGTTTCCGAAAGAATATGGTTCGGAAAGGAATCCCCGATGACAAGCGGACTTGATGCTTATGCCAAGAAACTTGTAAGACGTGCCGAAGGCATTTGGGATAATATGGGTCTCGTTTTGGAAAAACGAGAAGACTCTATCACAGATGACCATACATCCATTAAATTCCGATTCCACCATATTTCTTCGGCACAAGCGGCTATCCTTGTTGCTTCTATGTCCGAAGCCTTTAGGAAAGCCAATATCTATTGGAAAGAAACCGAATCGGGTATAGTCATCCATACCGAAATCCCACCACTCCATTAGTGGTGGTTCAAACTTATTTTACTAAATTGTGAGAGTGCCGTGTCCACGGAACTCTCGTTCCAACACTCATAGGGCAGGGCATAATGGGGCTAGGTTTTCTCGGTTGCCTTATGCCCCGTTTTTAATAAGCATCCGTTGATATTTTGTTGCAAACGGATATTGAGGCAATAATGGCAGATGACATAGATTGGGCGAAACTCCGTGCTAGAATAGCGGAGATACCCGTAGTCGTTAAACCAAAACATATAAAGCACCCAAATCGTTCTACCGAATCTATTGAGAAGCGAAAACTTGGTGCTAGGGCTAGAAATAAAAAGCGATATTGGGCTAATAGAGACGAATGTTTAGCAGAGAACCGGGCTTGGGAAAAGGCTAATCCCGAAAAGGTAAAAGCGAAGAAAAAGCGATTTTATGATGCTCATAAGACGGACCCAGTGTGGATGGAAAACCATCGCCGTAAAAATAAAGAAACGAAGATGAGACGGAAGTTTAAGGATTTTGTAATTAAATGGTCTGCATACTTGATTCTTATGGGATGTGAGCCAGTAGCCTTGGATGACTCCATCGAAATAACACTTGCCACCTAAATAATGTATATTTAGTATAAGCAAAAGGAATTTGAACTATGGCTACTATCCCGTCTAAACAGTTGCACCGCACGGAAAATAATGACGCTTCTTTGCAGATGAATCTTTCCGACCGTGAGATTGGTTTTAATTCTACCGATAAGATTGCTTATATTAAATTCGGTGGTGTGTTGTTTCCGTTGGGTATCGCCTATAAGGATGGCGATGGTATTAAAATAGATAGCCGGCACCGAATAAATTTAACCGAACGAAATAGTTTTTTGCCAAATGGTGCTACGGACCCTATCAAGGGTGCATTGCATATTGTAGATGCCAATAATACAACCGGGTTGAAAGTCCGCATTGGCAATGTGGACACCTACATCGGTGCTTTATTACCCCTGCCCGGTGATGGATTCCAGAATAGGGTTTTTGGTGTAGTCGGGGAACACGGAGAAGTCGGGTGGATTGTTGCAGATGTCACGATGGATAGCCCCGATGACTCCGTAGTGATTGAACCCGAAGTAGTTAATAACCAAAGAGTCTATCACATAACCCTGCCGAATCTTGTAGAAGCGGGTACTTATACCAAAATTACCGTGAATGCTCAAGGTCTTGTCACGGGGTATGCTACATTGGATGCATCGGATATACCCAACCTTGACGCAAGCAAGATTAACTCCGGTACTTTTGAACCAGAACGGATTCGTGATGGTAGTATTGGTACATCTAAATACGCACCTAAATCCATCACGGCTGATAAATTGGATGACCAGTCCATTGGCACTATGGCTATGGCAGATAAGAGTGTGACCGAACCTAAATTTGCGGATAGGGCTGTTAGCGCTAGGGCTATGGGCGATGATTCCGTACCTAGTAGGTCTTTACAACCCGAAAGTGTCACCCATGGGAAACTTGCTCCGGGTGCGGTGTCTCCCGAAAATATGGATATGTCCGGGATGATTCCGTTTCTTGTTGGCGAAAACTTGTCATGGTCTCTGTTTAACGGTTTTTTTAAGTTGTCCGCTGCAAGGCGTTCTTTTAGTAATGCCGGTTATATTGAAGGTTCTATTTCTCCCCCTATTTGGTATATCGTAGCAAAGTATGGTGGTAAGCAAGTTCGTCTTGACTTTAGGTATGTATCTTGGGGTTGCACTGTATCTCTTGATGCGACCCATTCAGAAAATGCTTGGCTCGTAAATGCTTCCGATGTGTATATGCTTTCAAAGTGTACTTGTTGCACTAGCGAATCCTATACGGGTACTAATAACGATGGACCCTCCAATAGTGTACAGACTTTACTTGGTAGTACGAATACTATTGGTTCTTCAACAAATTGGGTACACGAACTAACTTTGTTTGATAGTGCAACTACTAGGCCCTATGTCGCCGTAGATTTCCACGTGATGCTTATGTTTAAGCAGAACAATGTGTCCTATGTCGCAGAGTTTAATGCGGCTTTGCATTATCATAATGATACCGTGAATCATGGCGAAGCATTTTCTGGTATTGCTACTTTGAGAATCGTTGAATCCACATAATGACATAACCATTATTTTTGAGATAGGTTTATATTTATGAAGAAAGTTTTGGCTATCGGTAGCGCCGGTGCTTTATGCGACCATGAAAACAATGTCCTTTCCGATTCCGATGGGAATGGGTTGTTCTTTGTGGATATTATTAAGCCGTTAGCCATTGCTTCGCAAATATCCGCATTGTCCGACCATGATGGTAATGCCCTTGTAGATGAGAATGACACGGGGTTCGCTATTATTGACGGATTGAAAGTTGCTTGTTACGATTGTGATTATATAGGTGGACGGAAGTATTATACGGTCCCTCTTGGTGGTTTGGAATGGATGTCCGAAAATTTGGATTACAAGTTTCAAAACTTGACCATCGGTGCTAGTGGCACATCTGCATCTGAACCAAGGGCTAATTATTTCAACAATGACGAATATCGTTATGGCGAGAATGGTTCTCGCATTGGTTTAATGTACAACTGGGCCGCTGTAAAATACTTGAATGACCATAGGGAGTCCATTATCCCCGGTTGGCGAGTTCCAACACAAGCGGATTGGCAAGCTCTTTGTAATGCTTGTGGTGGGCCGGATGTTGCCGGTAAGTTTTTGAAATCTACAAGTGGCTGGCGATTGGGAGGTGCCGGTACGGATGCCTATGATATGAATATTTTACCGGGTGGTTATTATGATGGCGATTTCCATTATGTAGATAGTATAGCCCAGTATTACACGACCGATGCCGTTGAGAGCAACCCATCTCAAGCCTATGCTTGGATGTTCCAGTTGAGTGACATTATGTCTTATGCTGGGATTGACAAGACTGGTGGTAGGTATTTGAGACTTGTAAGAGACACTTGACCTTGTTTTTATGATAAAATTTGGTTATACTTAAGTAAGTAAATGTTATGGGCGACTCGTTCGCCAAGGAGTATTATCAATATGGCTGATGAATCCATTGACCTCAAGAGAATTTCTGCGTTGTCCACGGAAGCCACCCGTTCCGATTGGCTTGCCAATACTTTCTTTGCCGTGGATAATGCTTCTATCGGTACGAAGAAACTTGCCACTAGTATTCTTGTCACGATTTTGAACAACTTTGCAAAAGAGTTCAAGTCGGATGTGGCTTGTGTTGCTGGTAAATGCTATTGGAAGGATGGTGTTCTCTATAAGTGCAAGAATGCCCATAGTGGAAATTGGAGTGACAATGATTTTGATGTTGCCACAGTTGATGATGTCTATGCTCTAGTGCAGTATGGCACTAATAAAATAAGCGAATTGTCCGACAAGAGCGAAGGCTACTTGGCACTCAACGACGCCAACAGTACGGGCAAGTTTGACATTGAGAAGATTTTCAACAACTTTGCAGAAAAGTTTGACCCGACAAGGACGGAAAACGAACCTTATGTAAGGGGTCAAGGTGTCTTATACATGGGGCGTTACAAGAGGTTTAAAGATAACCACTATGGCGCATGGAGTGATGCCGATGCTGACGATGCTACTATTAACTGTGTCAATGTAAATCTTTGTAATGGTTCGAAAAAACCACTAGTCTCTTTTGTGGGGCAAGGTCAATCGTATGCCTACACGGAAATTGAAGGTCTTGTGGCTGGCAAAAGTTACAATTTCTCTTTGAAAAACGTTGTATGGGCGGATGTGTACAATACACCAGTATTCCTTAATAAATTTGCTATAAGAGCGAAGGTAAACGGTGCCTATACAGTGTTATACGAATATTCGTTTTATGACGAATTGCACAGTAGCAAGGTTTTGCCAGAAAACATTTGCGTTACTATCCCGACTGGTACTGACATTGTAGAAGTTGGAGGACGAGCCAACATCGGAACACCGATTTATTGCAATGTTGAAGCTATTGAGTTTTCTGCGAGCTTGGCAAATTTTAGTTTGATAGGCCAAGGTAAAACCTATATATTCGTCGAGTCTGACGACGTTGTGGCTGGATGTAAGTACATGGTTAGACTTTCCGAAACTACATGGACTTTGCCAGCAGGCATCTTAGGCGACCAGAATATTTTTGCTATTAGGGCAAAGATAGGCACTAATTACAATTTTTTGTTTTCTTATACTTATGCAGATTACCAGAACGGAAAAACTCTTGATTCGGAAATTGAATTTGTTGTTCCTGCGGGAGCGACAAGCGTAGAAATTGGTTTTCGAGCGCAGAGCGATATTAAAATCGGCCTTCAACTTTTTAGCGCATACACCGCAGATGACATCGTGAGAAGCGTTTCCGTAATTGGAAAGGGAACAACTTATTCCTACGAAAATATTACTGGTTTGAAAGAAGGTAAAATTTACAACGTTACTTTGAATAATGTCGAATTTTCTTCGGATTTGGGTCCCCGTCTTGACAGTTTTATTGTTGGAATTAGAGCTCATTTAATAAATAATTCTTTCCACCCACTTCTTGCACTCTACAAGAAGAATTTTCAATCTTCTTATAACGGAATAATTCCTAAAAATTTACTTATCAAAATTCCTAATAATACCGACTACATCGAATTTGGTTGCAGACTCAAAGAAAAAGATATACGCACTTTTGAATTATCGTGTATTGACGGAAATGTTGACAACGATTGTACCTATGTGCAATTTACAGGCAACGGCACTACATACGCTTTCACTCAATACGCAACAAGTGGCGAAGGGCATATTTTCGACGAAGGCGGAGATTATACCTTATTTATTGGTGACGATTTATGGGACCCTATAATTACCGAAAGTCATAAGGCTAAACTTATTGTTCGTGCCAATATTGGAGGAAATTATGTACTACTCCAGGAATGGCTCACTGGAATATCCACTTCCAATAAAGAAGGGCAAACGATGTCATTCCATGTCCCAGAGGGTACAGATTTTGTAGAAGTTGGAGGTCGAGCCGCAGTTGGTAACATTATTAAGTTACTTGTTGTTCAACAACCTTCCATCAATAAAGAAGATGAAGATACGTTAGATGTTTTCAAGGTCGTAGAAACCGAATCTCTACCTGGTATGCTTGCAGCTTGCCACTACCATTTGAATAGTACCCATTTCGATTCAACTTATAAGGGATTCCAAGCCGTGATATGTACAGACACTCACGGATATACTACATCTGTTGATAATGTTGTTCGTCTTGGTAATGATACACCTACCGTAGATTCTGTGTTCGGTCTTGGTGACTACGTGAAAGACGATTTTTCTAATAGTGGCGACCGGACTAACTTTATCAATGCGATTAGAAAATCTATAAAACCCGTTGTGCTTGCTCTTGGCAATCACGACTGCGGACGTGATTATTATGTTCAGTTCGGAAAAACACAGGAAGAATTGTACGATGCTTTTATAGCCCCTCTTGTAACAAAGGGATGGCTTGACAATGGGGCATACACCAGCGGTAAGGCTTATTATTATAAAGATTTTTCTGCGAATAAATTGCGTGTGATTGTTCCTTGCGAGTACCAGTCCGACCTCTCTATTTATGACGAAGTTTGGGCACCAGTCACCTATGATTCTTCCAAGCCTGCTATTTCGGGTTCTGCTACTTATTCTGCTGGCGATATTGTCAACGTAAGTGGCTACACGAAGTATTCGTTCCAGGCTGTAAACGACATCAATATGTTTACTGCAACTGGCGTAAAGACGAAGTGGCCTTCTTACAAGTGCCGCCCGGACTATCGTTTTATCCAGCAAGACCAGGCGCAATGGTTCCTTGATACGTTGCTTTCTACACCACAAGACTACAACGTAATCGTATTATTGCACAACCCGTTCTCGGCGTTAGCATCAGTTGATACAACCAAGTTGTTTAGCACGACGTATCGCACGTTGCCCGATTACCTCTTTAATTATATGGAAACAGATTTCTTCGCCGATGCTATTGACGCATTTGTGAACGGGTGCAACTACTCCGCTAATATTGTAATGAGTGGTGATGCTTCTTATTACAACACAGAAGGCGGAGGAACTTATGCATACAGCGTAAGCGCAGATTTCAGTCAAAAAAATTCGGGTGTTGGCTTCTATTGCTTCCTGGGTGGTCATGTACATACCGATGTTGTGTGGAAACACTCGACCTATACTTATCAATACCAAGTAACTTCTATGGCTACGGGCTTTAAGGAGATTGGAATTGCTGATATTCGCAAAATTGATTCCATTGAAGACGGTAGCGGTCGAGATTCTATTTTAAGTGTGTCATTGAATACACGCCCATCCAAGTCTATTACCTTGAAAAAGATTGGTAATATGCGGACAGTCGATGGACGTTTGCGTGATTTTGAAATATTATAGAGTTTAAACGATGAAATTCATTCAGTATTGCAGCGACATTTTGCGGTTTCCTCGTGATGCCTATGATGTAATATGGAATACATAGCCCTTACATCACTTTACACAACCATCGGTAGGGTACTACATTCATCTAGTACAACCGTCCGTGCATATTCAAAATCGTCAAAGTATTTTGTCCGTCTAATAAAGGAGTAGATTATGTCACAACCATACACCCCCGGCATAGACCCTTACGATGTATATGTTGAAGCCCTATCGCTTCACGATACATCCGTTGCTAGTTCTGCAAGTACACCTACCGAAGACAACACTCAAGATGGGTGGCGAATAGACAAGACCTATGCCCAAGTAAAGGCTATGTATGACAAGGGCTTGCTACACGAACTCAAGTGGCACAAGTCCGATGGTTCTATTGCCATAGTTCCACTTTCTGCATTGTCCACGATAGATTCCAAGTCGGCATTCGTGTTCTCCGGGCCGGTGACGGATTCCGATGGTACTCTTGTTTATACTTTCGTATTAAACGAAGACGATGACTTGTCCGTGACTACGGCACCCGGAAACGGATTACCCGAAGTGACTGAACAAGACAAGAACAAGGTGCTTGTGACCGATTCCGATGGCAACCCATCTTGGGGTACGGTAGCAGGGGGCAAAATTCCGTTGTCAAACGATGAGGGTCTTTTTGTTTTCAAAGATGTCACTTGATATTATCTTCAAATGAACACGAATCCCTATACATTTTGTATAGGGATTTTTTTTTAATGCTCTAGTATTGCCGTATATTATATCTACTATGGCTACAAAGATACCAAGACATATCAATGGAATTATATGGTCTATGCGGAAATGTCGAAGTCTTGAGTCACTTATCAAAGTGGTAGATAGACTCCGTAATGCACTCGCAGAAACATTTATCCCCGAACCCACCCCGGAGACTCGCATCAAGGAGTTTTCGGATAATATGGTCGGCAGAGCTTTCTATCTACCCGAAGAACGAAATGGTATGATGAACCCGACAATTTTCTTTGTGACCGAAGTTAAGCAAGACTTGGCTCATAAGGATTTGATGTACGTGGGTGGGGTTCGTTATCATATCTCTAATGCTGTATATCCCTATTTCATTAAATTGTCCATCCGTGAGACTTTTATTCGGGAGCATACCATTAGGGTTCACAATGCAGACGGAACTATTGGTATTTGGAATGCCGTTGGCTCTAAAGATACAATGGATTACAAGAAAGAAGCCAAAAGAATCATATCTAAAATGAGTAAGTCACTAGATAGTTTTTAGGAATTTCATAAATTTTTACAAAAGTCTCTTGACAACATCGTGATATTTAGTTATATTCAAGATGGACAACACCATAATTAGGAGACTTTTTTATGTCTGCGAATACCATTTTCCTAGTCAATGTGAATGGAAGACACGACTTGAAGTTTGGGCCGTGCCGTAGTCTCAATCAAGATGAACTCCATCGCATCGTGGACTATTTCGTTAAAGAAGTAAAGGTTGTAGCCTTTGTATCGCCTTGCCAGATTACTTTTCTGGACCGCTACAATAATGACCCGAACCCCCCGACCACGATGCATTATGACCCCAAAGAAGACAATGGGTTTGATAAGCAACCGGATTTGGTGCTAACCAAGTTTTTTGAGTGGCAGACCCAACATATCGCTAATTGGAATATCTGGCGTGGGGTGTCCATCGTGAGCGATAATGGGGATTATAATGTCACTTACGAATTTGAAGATATTGACCTTGATTAAGGGAGAAACATTATGGCAGAAGAAAATAGCAACGCGGTTGATGTAAGCAAGGGCTTTAATTCTATTGCCGTGTATTACAAGACGGAACACCAAGAACATATTGAATCATACTTGCCCAAAGATGAAACTGATATGGCTCAATACTTGAAGAATACTATTGGTACATTCTTTTCAAAATATTGTTCCGTGGATAATGTATCTATGGTCAAGCGTATGGAAGAACTGCACCTTTTTGATGGTAAGCCTTTGTGTCTTTCTCAAGATAAGGTTTCTCTTGAATATTATTCCGGTTCTGTAAAGTATTGGAGTGTTTTGTGGAATTATTATATCCGTGTCTCTTGTTGCTCCGGTGGTAAGGAAACGGTTTATATGCTTGTTTGTGTTCAATGGAATAGGAATAGGGCTTGATTTATGAATTACAATAAACAACATAAAAATATTTTGAAAAACCAGTCTAAAGCCATTTCGGAAAAAACGGCCGTTGTGACTGCAAAGCAACCGAAGCATCCCCGGTCTATTGTGGCTATTCGTTGGATGGGCGATAATTGGAGAACTATTCGAACCACGGTTCTCAAGGATGTTGAACTTGGTTGTGTTTGTGTGAATCCCGATACGGATGAAATTAAGATTGAGTTGTCACTTGCGAATACTCTTTGTGTTCCGCGTGGCGATTACATCGTTAATGCCGATGGTGTGTTTAGTCATTGTAGCCCAGATAATTTGATGAGTCTAGGCAAAAGGAAATAATATGCAGAAAATCATTTATGCTTTCGTTGGTACTGATTTTTCTTTTAATTCCCCATTTAGTTTTGGCGATGACCATTTGGAAGCGTTTAATGGGTACGTCAAGGAATATGAATCACATACCGATAAGAAGTTATTCAAATCGAAATGGACGGCTTTGAAGAAACATCTAGTATATGGTTATATCGCGTATGATACGGACACTAAACAATATTCCGTTGTAAATAAGATGGATGCCGTATCTATCGCAGACAATGCGAATCAACTTTATTCTATGTTCTTGAAATTGCCGAAGCCGAAGAAATTAGAGTACGATATGTTTAATTTATGTTCCAAGTCTATTACAACTATCGGAGATATTATTAGTCTCCGTATGCGGTCTTGGTTCGGTTATAGGAATAATAAGCCATTCGAGTGCTTAATGACTGATTTAGGATTGACAATTTAGGAGAATTATTATGATAAGAGAAGAATTTACTGCGACTGTTAGGGCTTTTTTCCCTAATATCCATTTTGTCCAAGTGAATCATCATAAACCCTACAATATCTTTGATGAAACCGCTACGGTCACTCATTGTTGTTTTGTTGATAGCCACGGATTCAAGACATCTCTTGAATATCATACTACTTATGCTCACAACCGCCCATCTTTCATTTCGTATGGAATATGCAACGTTGATGACAACGAATTGCCTATGCTTCTCAAGATGCTTAATAACGAAAACCATAAGGATGCATACGCGGATGCCCCGGATGGCCATTGGGAATATCGTAGCCGTATTTAAGGAGTTCTATTATGGATATGCTTAAACAAGTAAACGCATTTGTGAAGAAAATCAACAAGGAAAAACCCGATACGGAAATCCCCGATTGGACTTTGGGTACACCTACCGGAAGACCAGCAACTTGCGACATCGCTATTTACAATGAACTTATCGGTGTCTTGTATTTGTATCATAGTTTGGAATGCAAAAACAATCTTTTATCCAATTTCGTGTATTATTCACATTCGTATGTGTACAAGGATGCATCTCATTATAAGAAATATGTGGACGGTCTCGAAGCGGAATTGAAAAAACTTTTTCCGGAGCCATAAGATGCTTGAGACAATTAAAGACTTGAGAGACCATGCATACGGCAGGGTTCGCCGCTTAATCCGTAAAGTATTACGAACCGAAAACACTGGCGATAAGCAAGATGCCATTATGCTTGCCGATGGTGTTCATTATAAAAATAATTATAACGAATTTCAAAAGTATCGCAGATACCGTGGATTTTCCAATCATGGAAAATGTAATCCTAAACACGATAGGCAACGGCGTGTTAAAGGCAATAGACGGCTTATGCTAGATAAGAAGCATTCTGATTTTATTAAAATTGACAACAAGGAAAATATGGAGATTTGATTATGGCTAGGCGCTTATCTTTAGTTGCGATAGACCATGAACAAGGCTCATTTGTTGTCCGTGTACACGATAAGTCATTGCTCATAGCCCCTAGCATTCGTGATGGGTGCGATAGTCCTATTGACACTTATTTGCATAACGATTCCCCGGTTGATGGCGATGAACACGATTGGATTATTTGCGGGGAATTTGTCGCAGTAAGTACCGATTCTTTAAATCGGACGGAATCATTAGCAAATGAGATGGTTGAATATTTTAATTCGGAGAATTATGATGGGAATAAGCATTGATTGGTTTCTTGTGAATGCCGATTATGTTGGCGGCTTTAAAAAGTCTTGGAAGTATCTTGATAAAATCGAGACTAATCTTTATACAAAGTATAAAGAAAAGATGGACACCGATATGGAACGGTTAGACCGCGAAATGGAAGAAGTTTATTCCCATAAACGAAGTATCAAGTCGGTTAAAGATTTTTCCCTGCATCGGCTTGTGTCTTTTGAAGATTTTGACGAATGGTTTGACGCTTACCGAAAGAATCAAAGTTATAAGCAACTTGCAAGGCTCGTTGAATTGCCACAACTTGATATGACGGATGCTTATTGGGTTGTTCAATGGGTTCTTAATCGTAATCGTGGTAATCTCAAGCTCGCTCCGAAGACTAATGAACTTAAACCAAAAAATAATGATTGGGATTTTGTTCTTACACTTAATGACCTTGCAGATTTTAAAGTTCGGATGGAAACCGTAAAGAAAAATCCTAAATTGGCTCATAAGATGTTCCCCATCTATGATGACCTTTATTTTGGTAATCTGCGAAAGAAAGATTCTAGTGATGTGCATAGCATTGTGTCTGGGTCAAAGTTTTATGCGACACATATCAAGTATGCTATGACTAATATTTTACGGAATTGGTGTGGGAACGACGCATTGCTTATGAGTGTAAACATTTAGGAGATACTATGAGTAAATTAGAAAATCTTTTAAAGTCTGCGGAAACATTAAACACTAGACTATCTTCAACGTGTCAAGAGATAGCCGTTATGGTTCAAGCCAAGATTGATTGGGATTCCGACATATCGTGTGAGTATCAACCTAGCGATGGATTCGTTATCGTGTTTCCATCTTTAGATTATGCCAATATTCCCGTGTCTTATTTTATTGAGAATTGGGAGCGAACAGCGTTTAAAGAAGACGATGTTCAATACTTGAGATAATATGGGCATTTTGGGTATTCGGGGAAATGTTATTCCCATAAAAAAGGTAAAACCTATGAAACAGCCGACACCTAAATTTTCCGAAGTTGAACTTTGCAACGCTATCAAGAAATCCAATCTTTTTCCCGGATTCCATCTTCACGAAGAAGTAGGTACATCGGGTGTGTCGTGTGATATGGTCTATGAAGATGGCAAGCGAGTTTTTACAATAGAAGCCAAGACCCAGTTCAATTTTAAAGTTCTTGCCCAGGCTTGCCGATGGCGAAGTGTTGCTTCCGTATCGTACATAGCCGTACCGACCGGAACGCTCCATGACGATTCAAAACGAATCATTGTTCAAGAATTGGGGCTTGGTGTTATTATCGTTGATAAAGAATGGGGTGCTAGGTTCGGAACACACGATAATCCATTTGTTCCACCAGTTCCGTGGGAGCATCCCGATATTTTTGTTTATCCCGCAGATTGGGATTATTGGAAACCTATCTTTGACCGATTAGGGGAGAATGAGACCCCTGCCGGAAGTAAGTTGGGTAAGCGAAGCACTACATTTTCAAGGACGATTGATGCCCTACGGATTGAAGCGGAAAAGCATCCCGAATATAATCTTCAACAATTATTGGCTATCGTACCTACTCATTATAGCAATATGACATCTGCATATTCGTCGATTACCCGATATGCTAAAGAGGGTGTTATCAAGAAATTTTGGAACGATTGACAATGTAATATATTTGTATCAAATAATTTTCAATAAATCTCTTGACAACCCATTGATAATTACTTATATTCTAGTCGTATCAATAAGGAGGCCAATTATGGCAGAACACGATAACGAAGACATCGAAGAACTCAAGAAAGTTTTTGAATCCGATTTTGAAGACACTCTCAAGCGATTCAAGGAAACATCCAAGATTTTCAATAAGAATGACCTTGGCGAGATTATCCAAAAGATTGAATCCCGCAAGGACAGTATGTACAAGTCGTTCAAGGAACTTGCTTCTACCAAGCTCGAACACGGCAACGATGTTCCCCTTGTAATGGCTTATGCAATGGCAACTAATGCCGCACACGATGTCTTATCTAGCGTCGTTGCTGGGGCTATGACCGGAGTTCCTATGCCAATTCTTGTTGGTATGATTCAAGCATCTCTTTATCATAAGTTTATCGCACCTTATGCGATGTTAATGTGGGAACGCTTGCAGTCCGAACTCATTGATGAAGAACTCAAGGCTACGAAATAACTTATATTTAGGTTAGGAGTTCCAACCTATGATTATTACCGTAAATGAAACATCTGCAAAACCCCACACTCGCAAAGAGTATAGGGATGCTATGCAAAAAGTAGTTAATCCCCTATCTAGGGGATTTTTCCACGATACGGATTGGAGTGGTGTTTGGAATATCCGTGACGCTCTCAAGAGAGCATTCCCTAATGTCAAGTTTGAAATCGGTGCGGACAATGGGGGGTACAATAACCCATCCGGCTCCGGTGGTGTGAACACGAAGACATACAACTTGTCTGCCACGACACCCGAAGGATTCGAGTTGTCCGGTCGCATCAAGTGTTTCGCCGCTGGCACAACGGATGCCCCTTTTGACCGCTATGATATGACCGTAGAAATCTATTAGTCGGGGGCATTATGTCCGTTTCCAAGCCGTCTATGACATCTACATATCGCCTTTGGAGCAATATTAAAAGGTGGGGCAGGAATCGCCCTGCCTATATCGTTGTTCATTTTACTAGCGGATTTTCTGATAGTTTCGGGGCGATGCTTTCCATCTACAAGTCCTACAATGAGCGTGGTTCTAATGCTCATTATATGGTTGGCCCCGGAAGAATTTGGCAGATGGTGGACCCCAAGACTTACTATTGTACATACAGTTGTGGCTCTGCCGTTGGCAAGAAGAACCAATGCATTGTACCGGGTTGGGGGCCATCCGCATATACTGGTCCGATGGCAATGAGCCACGCAGGTATCGTGGGGCATAGCAATTCTATCAATGTTGAAATTTGCTCTTGCAAAGCCGGCCGAAAGAAATGTGACCCTATGGATGACGATTGGTATTTTAGTAATGATACCTATATGTCGGCAATTCAACTTTGTGCTTGGCTCTGCGATGAATTTAGCATCAAGGTTTCCAATATCGTGATGCACAATCAAGTGACCGGGAAACTTTGCCCTGCCATGTGGTGTAATCATTCGGGGGCAGAAGCGGGTTTCGAGCAATTCCGAAAAGATGTTGCTTACTTGCTTAACGACGTACAAGAAGATACCCCGGTATCTCCGAATCCCGAACCGACCGGTGGAACGGTGCAAGTAGCCGAGGGTTCTTTTTATTATAGCCGTCCATCTCTTGATTCTCCTATCGTTGCTCAAGCCCAGACCAATACCACGGAGCAATACACTATATCCAAACAAGGTTTCTATTATACCGAAAAAGGTTGGGTCACGACCTAGTATTTAGTTATATTTAAGTAAAACGAGGTCTAATATGTACATACCGCTTCGACAACTTGCAAATAACTACCACGCTCTTTTTAAGGGTAAGGCGATGCCCAAGGTTCGCCATCTCCGTGCGAAGAAGAATCAAGGGTCCGTAGTCCTTGAGGGTTCTGCCGTTGGTTCTACTGGTCTTTACACGATGACTATTGAATTGCAGAGAGATGAAGCCGGTAAGGTAAGTTTTTTGAGTCCAGTGTCATACATTAAGTGTTCTTGCCCTGCATTCACATATTATGTACAAGACCCCTTGGCAAAGATTCGTTCCACGAACCCGGCTACTGGTTTCCCGAATAAAAAGATTAACAATCCGAAACAAATCGCCGCCCCTTGCAAACACCTTTATGCATACATCAACTACATTATGGATAAGGGTATCTTGAACAAGGTCAATATGAGAAAGGGCTAGTCAATGTCCTTATTTTCCGCTATTGGTTCGCTTTTGGAAGACGATGGAGCTTCCGATTCTATTGGCGATGACAACGCAGGGGTTGCCACCGCCGAGAATAATTCGTTCGTTGAAGCAACGGTATTCGGTGCTAGAAAGGCTTATGAGACGATGCATTTTTTGGTTGCTCCTTTGATAAAGGGTAAAAATGCATCGCTCCGTACAATCGACCGACAACTCAAGGCTTGGGAAAAACGCCTTGATAAAATCGTTAAGATGTACGAAGAAATGTTGAACAAGCTCAATGACCTTGGGGCTGATTTTACCGGTACAATGACCCTTGATGCCGCAAAAGAAGCATGGGAAATCTTACAAGATACACCTATTCTTCGGCGTTATATGGGCGAAGCGAACTATTGGTATCTTTATGATATGATGGGTCTTCTTGCCACCCAAACCGGGAGTATGTCTGCGGATATGGTGGCAGGTGCAAAAGCGGCTATCAAGGCTACCGTTCTCGCATTGATTTCAATGACGGATGGTATGCTTTGCTTGCAGACTTATATCGCCATGATTCAGCAGTGGTGGGGTGCTTTGTATGTCAAGATTATGCCCTTGCCGTTGCTGGATAGTATCGTACCAAATGTCACTACGGCATATTGGTATAAGCCGGCAATAGCATCACAACTTAATGGCTACCCGGTGTCTAATAATCCACCGGGTAAAGGTTTTTGCCCGATTCCGCTTCCGATGCCGGACCCCATAATGGTCACTAGGGATGCATCGTACATTACTCAATTTGATTACCAGAACCCGGAAACTTGGTATCTCAACGGCATTCCATATTATTTGCCGAATACGATGCAGTTGCTTCGACAAGCCTTGAATTATTGGGGTAGTTCGTACACGGATGCATTCATTCCGGGTGTGAACAATTTTTATCCCCGTCGTGATTATGATAGGGGTAATGGCCCGGAAAGACACCCCTTAATCACTTGTAAAACTTTCGCACAACTTGATACATCCAAGACCACAATTAACGGAACGGACATCCAAACTGATGCGAATGCCAAGAGTACCGATGTCTCTGTTATCTTTGGCAAGGTTGTCACGGATGCGATGAAGACGGCTTTTGAGGGTTGGCAATCGGCTTATATCATTACACGAATCCAATTCATCAACGCCCTGCAAAACTATATCGCATACAAGAATGCCAATGGGCAGAATCTTGAGATACCGAAAACTTTGACGGACTTGTATAATCTTGTGGATTCTAGTGGTGTTAGTCTCCGCAACGAAGCCCTGCAATTTATTGGCGGTGTGCTTAATGCCTATGACCCGAATCAACCGATGGACCAGCAAACATCGCTTGGTGGCATCGTAATGATGAACAATTATTGGGGTGCGATTGCTAATGCCTATGCCACGGATAACAACATCACGGATGGTACACATTTCAAGAAATTTTATGATGCGATGATGAAAGCATTCGTGGATGCCGGACAAGCCGCTACTGGCTATAAGGGTAGTCTTGACGAAGACAC